>OKVY01000617.1_pt1 | contig 8029 bp, 7 predicted proteins | sample 1606931 | NCBI WGS metagenome assembly OKVY01 (sample SAMN03281017, study PRJEB24777) | human gut metagenome | isolation source: fecal sample PR221 from 1 month old male Chinese infant, caesarean... | reverse complement strand
CCGTCCGGTAGAGATGGGGGATGTCAACGAGGAACGCGCCGGACCCGCCCTCATCCGAAGAAACAAACCTGCCCTGATCCCGCCGCTCGTAGTTCGACATCTGCAACCCGTCTCCGCTCACCCGGTCCGGCCTTGGAACACCACGTTCCGCTCCGTCCCATTTTGGCTCAAGCGCCGGCGTGGAAAACGCCGGCACCAGATGCGTTGCAAGATGCGGACCAGTCCGCTTGTTTCAGAAGGCGTTAGGATGAACGAGCCCGCGCGCCGGCGTCAGCGCGATGATCTTGAGATCCATCCATACGGACCATCGTTCGATATATTCGAGGTCGAGCTCGACGCGCCGTTGAAGCTGGTAGGGTGTATCGGTCGGCCCGCGGAAACCGTTGATCTGCGCCCAGCCCGTGATACCCGGCTTGACCCTGTGACGGCTGCCGTAACGCCCCAGAAGTTCGGTGTAGCGGTCATTGAACGCGATGGGATGTGGCCTCGGACCCACGATCGACATCTCGCCGCGCAGCACGTTGAAGAGCTGCGGCAGCTCATCGAGGCTCGTCTGGCGCAGGATGCGGCCTACGCGTGTGACCCGGTCGTCGCCGCGTACCGCCTGGACGACATTGTCGCCGTCCTCCATCACCCGCATCGTCCGGAACTTCCAGACATTGATAACGCTCTGGTTGAAGCCATGCCTGCGCTGGCGGAAGAACACCGGTCCACGGCTGTCGAGCTTGATCGCCGCCGCGATCAGCAGCAGGACCGGCGCCAGCAGGACCGTAGCGGCAGTCGCCACCGTGTAGTCCTCCAGTATCTTCAAAAGCCTGTTCCAGCCGGAGACAGGCCGCCTCTGCACGTCGAGCATGGCGAGGCTGTTGAGCTTGGAGACACCGCGGATCGGCACGCTCGCCTCGCCGAAGTCGAGAAAGAGCTGCACCTCCGCCGGCAGCACGCTGAGTGCCGAAAGAATGTCATGCAGACTGTCATCAGCAAAGGCGTTGCGCGCCACGATCACCAGATCCACATCCTCCGCCTGGCCGAACGCGACAAGCTCGTCGAGATGGGACACGACGTCGTTGCTGGCGTTCCATGGATGGCCGCCACGTTCGGCGAACGTGCCGATCACGTGGATTTCGGGAGACGCGCGATCCATTTCTTCAAGTACGCGGGCCACGGGGCCGGCACTGCCGAAGATGGCGGTGCGCCGCCGGATAAGACCGGCACGCGCGGCACGCACGAAAAGGGCAGAAGCGATCACGCGCATGGCGATCACCGCAATGCCGCTCGAGACGAGCCACAAGCCAAGCCACAGACGCGAATAGTCGTTGGCGATACCGAGTGCGAAACCGAGCACGATCAGCAGCGAAAAGGCCGCTAGAAGACTGCCGATCGTCTTGCCGACGGCGGTGGAGACTTTGCACAGCGCCTGGAAATCGTAGAGTTGCCAGGACTTGGCGATCATGGCGAAGAACAGGGGCAACGCGACCAAAGGCGTGAAATAGTCGCGCATGTAATCGATCGCGCCGAGATTATGCCCCACATGGTAGATCGCCGCCCCAAGCCCGCAGAGGAAAACCACCGTGATTTCGGCAAGCAGGTAGACGTCTGCGGCGAGCCGCGTGCTGCGCAGGCGCGGCACCCAGCGCGGCAGGGGCGGATGCTCGGCAGGCCTGCGCGTGTGGAGCGGCGCAGACTGCTTCTTGTCGGAATTGACGACAACGGTCACGGATCACCTCCAGTCAGTTCCGGTCGGTGCGCGCTGCGCTCCGGCCGGACATTGCGGTCTGCCGCCGCGTGTCATGCGAAGCCGACTTCGCCGGACGGCTTGTCGCCACCGTCCGCGAAGCGGCGCGCACCGCTCCACTGCTGGGCGAGAAGCAGCAGGAAATAGGGGTTGAGGTAGAGGTAGCGGCGCCACAGCCGGCGCGGCTCCTGCGCCAGGCGATAGAGCCATTCCAGCCCACGGTCCTGGAGGACGCCCGGTGCCTGCGGAAGAAGTCCGGCGTGGAAATCGAAGGCCGCGCCGACCGCGAGAAGCGGCAGTCCGATCTCCTCCGCATATTCGTGGACGAACACTTCCTGACGCGGGCAACCCAGACCGACGAGAACGATCGCGGCCTTGCTCGCCCTGATCTCTTCGATGATCTCGCGCTTCTCCTCCGCCTTGCTCTTACGGAAGAGCGAGGGCCTGCGTCCACAAATGACGAGACCGGGCACCAGGCAGGCGAGACGCGCCGTCAGCGCATCGAGAACCTCCGGCTTGCTGCCGTAGAGGAAAACCGGAAGGCCCTCCTCGGCAGCGCGACGGCAGACCTCGAGCGTCAAATCCGGGCCATAGACTCGCTGCTTCAGGCCCCGCTTGTGCAGGAGATTGAGCGCCCAGCGAACGGGCTGCCCGTCCGGCGTCACGATGTCGAAGCGGTTGAGCCGCCAGCGGTGATGGGCGTCCATCACACCCGTCATCACGCCGTGAACCGCCAGAGCCGTCACCTTCAGCGGACGACGCTCGCGCGCAGCCATGACCACTTCCGCTGTCGCCGCCTCGTAGTCGATCGAGCTGACGCCCACGCCGAGCACGTTGAACTTGCCGTCGTTGCGCATGGCTCAGACAGCCTCGCGCCAGCGCAGCCGGTTGGCGGCATGGATTTCCTCGAGGATCTGGCCCACGTCGTGGCGGATCGACCACTCCGGATAGTGATCCCGGAAGCGGCGCGTATCGGAAACCCACCAGATGTGGTCGCCCGCCCGGTTCTGCTCGCTGTAGGTCCAGTCGAGCTTGCGGCCGGTGATCGCTTCGCAGATGTCGATGGCTTCCAGCATCGAGCAATTGCAGTCGCGTCCGCCGCCGATGTTGTAGACCTCGGCGCCGCGCGGATTCTGGAAGAAATGCCAGAAAGCCTCGACGAGGTCTTCGCTATGGATGTTGTCGCGCACCTGCTTGCCGGCATAGCCGAACACCGTATAGGGCGTGCCGGTGGCCGCGCATTTCATAAGGTATGCGAGGAAGCCGTGTAGTTGCGTGCCGCTATGTGACGGGCCGGTCAGGCAGCCGCCGCGGAAGCAGGCGGTCTTCATGCCGAAATAGCGGCCATATTCCTGAACGAGCACGTCGGCGGCCACCTTGGACGCTCCGAAGAGGCTGTGCATCGTCTGGTCGATCGACATCGTCTCGTCGATGCCGTGCTCGAAGAACGGATGGGCTTCATCGATCTCCCATCGCAACGCCTGCTCCACGAGCGGCAGCGCATTGGGCGTGTCGCCATAGACCTTGTTGGTCGAGGTGAAGATGAAAGGCGCTTCCGCGCAATAGGCCCTCACGAGCTCCAGGAGGTTCAGCGTACCGTTCGCGTTGATGGTGAAGTCCGCATGCGGATCGCGCGCCGCCCAATCATGCGAAGGCTGCGCGGCCGTATGGATGACGAGAGCGATCCGGGAACCGAACTGGCGGAAGACATCCTCGATCGCGGCCTTGTCGCGGATGTCCGCGCTGACATGGCGATAGGTCGGCAGGTCTTCAACCAGGCGTTGGCGGTTCCAGGCGGTGGACGCATCAGCGCCGAAAAGCTGCGCGCGCATGTCGTTGTCGATACCAACGACGTGATAACCGCGAGCGGAAAAGAAGCGCGTGGCTTCCGATCCGATCAACCCCGCGGAACCGGTGACTACAACGACATCAAGCACGGTCGTTCCTTTCGTAAATCTGTATCGGGGTGTGGCGCTCCGGCCGACGCTGGTTCCGAAGGACACGGCATCGCGCAACGCGCCGATTGCCGTTGCATGCTCCTTGCGTCGTCCTGAACCATTGCCAGCCTCGTGCCACTCACGGCGGCAGCGTTGCATGGCGCGTGCCACCGATCTTCGGGGCCGAAAGCCGCGAAATGGCCTTCGCGGTGCTCCGGTTTGAAACAGGCTGGGTCAATTCGGGATGGCTCGCCACGCGTCCGCAGCGATCCGCTGGTGGACGGATCCGTCCCGAGACATTCGGCATTCAGATGCCGTACACGATGGGAAAGCCGTCGCGTCAGCCTGCCGAAAGACCACCGCGCAAAGGCTTCCTGACTCCAGCCCCGCGCAAAGTTTTTGTGCTGGGCCTCAAGGTCGAATCTTGACGCGAATCAAACACATACCTATCAATTCGGTAGTCGGTGGGTTTGGGCTGACGAAGCTGGTTCGTGATTTGCGCCGTAGTGCGCAGGGCATTCAGGGAACGTTTCCGCTTCCTTCTCACATCTGGAATATTGGCCGGTCAGGCTTATTTCTGATGTGTCGTCCAATCTGGTGTTCTGTCTGTGAAGGCGTCCTGTCGGTCGCCGCGTAACGTTGCGTCGCTTGTAGGTGGCGCGCGGGTCTCGACCTGCCCGCAACGGAATGAACTGCAACGGGCGTATGCCGTAAGGTGGCGCCGAACCTTTCGGAACGATGGCTCAGACGGCGGCAACGGCAGACAGAGCGGAAGCGGAAGCGGCGGCATCCGCACGCCGCCAGCTTTCCGAACTGATGCGCCGGGTAAGCTCCGACATTGGAGCCGACCGCTATATGCTGGCCGAAATGGTAGCGGACCGCGGACCGCAAGCCGTGCGCATAATCGCATGCAGTTGGATATTCGATGCGCTTGAGGAAGTAGGTACAGAGTGCGTCGCGCGCATCATCGAAAGCGGCCATGCCGCCGGAGCCGGCATCTTTCCCAAGCCGCTGTTGCTTGCGACCTTCCTGCCCTCCCGCGACCGGCAGGCGTTGCGGGCCCACGGCCATGAAGAATTATATTGCAGGAAGCTCGTCGTTCGCGATCGCTGCATGTTCGCGCTCTTCTCCTCGGAGGCGGTAAACCGGATCGACCCCGCCGCTCTGTCGCGCGCCCATATGAAATGCTGTTACGGCGTTGACCGGTTCCTGCAGACGAAAGGCGCCGACGGCATTTCCAACCCGCTCTCCGATCGCGAGAGGGAATGTCTGCACTGGGTGTCGGAAGGGAAAACGACCGACGAGATTGCCCTTATTCTCGGCGTCTCATCTAACACGGTGAACAGCTACATCGCGCACGCGATCCAGAAGTTCGGCGCAAACAACCGCGCGATGGCGATAGCGACGGCGATCAGAAGCGGAATCATCTGACAAAGGCGGGGAACTGGCCGGCATGTACGAAGACGCAGAGACAAGCGACCGGCAAGCGGAGACAGGAGCCTGCGAGCCAAGATCGAACGCGATGGCGGATGCCGTTGCGGCGGCCCGGCGTCTCGCCGGCATCATAGGCGCCGACAATTTCAACCTGTTCTTCGTGGCTCTCAATGGCGACGGACGGCGTCTCGTGCCGGTTTTCGACAGCGAATTCCCCGGCATATCCCTGTTCTCGCGTACCTTGTCCGCCAAGGCGCTGGAGCCGCTTGCATGCCTGCTTGGAGAGGCGGTCCAGCCGGTCTGGTGGCGGCCGACCGCATCCCTGCCGCTTCTCACCGAGGCGGCCCGGTCCTGGACGATCGAGATCGACAGCCCCGCCGAGAATACGCAGGCGATCGCCTTTCCAGTCGCCATCGAGCGGCTCGGTAAAGGCGTGATCGTCTTCGCAGGCATCAACACGACGATCGACGAAGACGCCCTTTGCGATATTCACGCGCAAGCCCATGGCCTTCTCGCCGACGTCGCACGTTTGCGCATGCCCGAAAGCGCCAGGTTACCAGTCATGTCCCGGCGCGAAATCGAATGCCTGAACCTTACCGCCAGCGGGCTCACCAGCGACAGCATCGCGTCGGCGCTTGGCCTGTCGGTCCACACGGCGAACCAGTACTTGACCAACTCCACCCACAAGCTGAACGCTGTGAACCGGATCCATGCGGTCGCCAAGGCGCTCCGCAGCGGCTTGATCGATTGACCACGGCCACGACGGCGGCACTATTTATGCGCGGCGGTCTTTTCCGTTTTGCGGATACGCGACAATTCCAGCGCCTGCTCGAGGAACGCGTTGTTGGTTCTCGGATTGGATGAGGCGTCGTCGAACGCGACATAGTTCACGTCCACGGAAGCATGGTCCGCAGCCAGTGTAAGCGAGAAATAAACCGTCGCTCCGATCGGACGCAGTTCCAGGTCGAGCACGATGATTGGAGCCTCGGACCAGGAAACGCGCGCCTCGCCGCCGTGACCGAGCTTCAGCGTGCCTGGCAGGAAATACAGTTCGGCCGCGGAATCCACGAGATCCGCAACGCTGGCGAAGCGCTCCAGCCGGATGTAGGCGATGTAGTCTGCGACATCGACGAGACGCAGTTCCGAAACGACTTCCCGGATCGCGTTCGCGACGATGATCTCACGTGCTGCGGAATGTGGTTGGCGGTTCATGACGTCACCCTGCCTTCAGCGGGAGAAGCCTTGCTGCTGTAAAGCACACGTACCAGCTCGGCGACAGCCTGATAGAACTGAGGCGGGATCACACTATCCACCGAAACTTGATTGTACATGGATCGCGCGAGCGCGACATCCTCGAAAACGGGAATGCCGTGCCCCTCCGCGACCTCCCGGATCTTCAGCGCGATGAGGTCCTGCCCTTTCGCGATGACGACCGGCGCAGGCGTTTCGTCGCGCACGTATCGCAGCGCGATCGAGTAGTGCGTCGGGTTGGCGATCACGAGCGTCGCGCGCGGCACCTCGGTCATCATCCTGCGCCGCGCCCTGTCGCGCTGCAGCGAACGCAGCCGGGCGCGCATGATCGGGTCGCCTTCGGACTGCTTGAACTCGTCCTTGAGTTCCTGCCGGGTCATCCGCAGGTCTTGACGCCAGTCGAAGCGGGACCACAGGAGGTCGACCGCTGCGATCAGGACCATGATGATGGTGATCGACAGCACGATGTCTATGGCGATCTCGCGGATGACGGACCCGAATGCCTCCGGTTGCGTGATCATGCCCGACAGGAGTTGCGTCTGCGCTCCACGCATCGCCATCGCAAGGACGATCCCGGCGAACACGAGCTTTCCGAGCGACTTGACGAATTCGGCAAGTCCCTTGCGGCCGAACAGCCGCTTCCAGCCCTCGACCGGCGAGACGCGCGACAGCTTGGGCTGGACCCTGTCCAGTACCGGGCGCGGCATGTTCTGGAGCACGGACGCAGTGATGCCGGCTGCGATCAGAAGCGCCATCAATCCCGCGAGCAGCTTCGCGATCTCGAGGAAAACCTGTCGATATAGCAGGATCGCGTCGTGCTCCGTCGCCAGCGACCACTCCTCCGGCCTTTCCAGGAACATCGAGAGGAATCCGCCGAGCTCGGCAGCGCCAGGCTCGGCCAGAAAGATAATGAAAACGAGGATCGCCAGGAAGGATCCGACGACGGGAACTTCCTTGGCAAAGGGCAATTGCCCCTTGTCCATGGCGTCACGGATTTTCTTCTCCGTGGGCTCCTCGGTCTTGCTTTCCTTGTCTGGCGCTTCGGACATCGAGCGGCCTTCTCAGTTCGCCGCGGTTATGGTCGCCGGTCGTAGCACGCCGTGGCTCGCAGCTACGCCGCGTCCTGCATGGCAGGCAGGTCGAGCGCACCGGTTGTCGCGAGGCTGATGGCCGTCGAGGCGATGCGCTTGCGGGCCTTGCCGACCTCCGCAGCGGTGGCGGCGTCGGATTCCATGCTGAGCTCGGATTCGATCATCCTGCGCGAGCGGGCGCCGATCGCAGAAAGAACGGCTTCGGATATCTCGGGCGGGGCGCCACGCAGCGCCATCGTCACGATCTCGGTCGACAGACCGTCGAAGAGCGTGACCCGGGCCTTCTGGTCGAGCAACACGATGTCGTCGAACGTGAAAAGCCGCGCCTTCACTTCCTCCATGCCTTCCACGCCGCTCGCTTCGAGGTCGGAGACCAGCTCGTCCAGAACCGACTTGTCGAGCTCGTTAAGCAGGCTTGCGACCCGCGTCTGGCCGGCGGACGTGTCCTTGCCCGTCGCTTCGGCGTTCAAGCGCAGTCGAAGCTGGTTCTCGACCAGCTGCTTCGCCGCCGGCTGCACCGTCGTCATCGACAGCATCCTTTTCAGGATCTCGGCGCGCATCGGCTTGTCGAATGTGAGAAG
>OKVY01000609.1_pt1 | contig 8162 bp, 3 predicted proteins | sample 1606931 | NCBI WGS metagenome assembly OKVY01 (sample SAMN03281017, study PRJEB24777) | human gut metagenome | isolation source: fecal sample PR221 from 1 month old male Chinese infant, caesarean... | reverse complement strand
TGCCGACGCTGATGCCGACGCCGATGCCGATGCAGATGCCGATGCCGATGCCGATGCCGATGCCGATGCCGATGCCGATGCCGATGCCGATGCAGATGCGGATTCCGACGCAGACGCGGATGCAGATTCCGACGCTGATGCAGATGCTGACTCAGATGCGGATGCCGACGCGGATTCTGATGCCGATGCGGACGCGGATGCGGATGCGGATGCGGATGCGGATGCGGATGCAGATGCTGATGCCGATGCCGATGCCGATGCCGATGCCGATGCCGATGCCGATGCCGATGCCGATGCCGATGCCGATGCTGATTCCGACGCCGATGCAGACGCTGATGCAGATGCAGATGCTGACTCGGATGCCGATGCAGATGCGGACGCCGATGCCGACGCTGATGCCGATGCAGATTCTGATGCGGATGCGGATGCGGATGCCGACGCGGATGCGGATTCCGATGCTGATGCCGATGCAGATTCAGACGCCGATGCAGACGCGGATTCTGATTCCGACGCGGATGCCGACGCCGACGCCGACGCTGATGCGGACGCTGATTCCGACGCCGACGCTGATGCAGACGCCGATGCGGATTCCGACGCCGACTCTGATGCCGACGCTGATGCTGATTCAGACGCCGATGCAGATGCGGATTCCGACGCAGACGCGGATGCGGACGCCGACGCCGACGCTGACGCCGACTCTGACGCCGATGCGGATTCCGACGCGGATGCAGATGCTGACTCAGATGCAGATGCTGATGCAGATTCCGACGCCGACTCTGATGCCGACTCTGATGCCGACGCTGATGCTGATTCAGACGCTGATGCGGATGCCGACGCGGATTCTGATTCCGACGCGGATGCCGACGCCGATGCCGATGCCGATGCCGATGCCGATGCCGATGCCGATGCCGATGCCGATGCCGATGCCGATGCGGACGCGGATGCCGACGCCGATGCAGACTCTGATGCAGATGCAGATGCCGATGCGGATGCGGATGCCGACGCCGATGCAGACTCTGATGCAGATGCGGATGCGGATTCCGATGCAGATGCAGATTCCGACGCCGATGCAGACGCGGATGCAGACTCTGATGCCGATGCCGATGCCGATGCAGACTCTGATTCCGACGCGGATGCGGATGCCGACGCGGATTCTGATTCCGACGCGGATGCCGACGCAGATGCTGATGCCGATGCGGACGCCGATGCGGATGCTGATGCAGATGCGGATTCCGATGCCGATGCTGATTCTGATGCAGATTCTGACGCCGACGCTGACGCAGATTCCGACGCCGATGCCGATGCGGACGCCGACGCCGACGCGGATTCCGATGCCGACGCCGATGTGAAGCTGACCGTAACGATCACGCCTGGCGGCAAAACAACGGATACGTCAGATAATACGATCACCCATATCAATGGCGGCAGCGGGAACCCGAACGGATACGATATCCAGAACGGCGTGATCGTGGCGATTGGCAGTAACGTACATGTCTGGCTGACGCCGGATAGCCCGGATGGCGCCATCAAGGGCGACTTTGTGCCGAAATCCGACAGCGCGTCGCAGATTCACTACTACACCAGCAGCGGTAATGCCAACACCGACGATAGTGCCAAAGGGCACACCGATATCTTCGTTGTCGGTGACCATACGGGCGGTTATTACCAGCAGAGTGACTGGCCGAACAGCAAATATAATTTCGTCTCCCTCAAAGGGATCACTGGCAACGGCAACGTAACGGAAGGCGATGTCGGCAAAGACTATATTTTTGTTCAGGGTAACAGTGAGGACTACAAGGTAACAGGCGTTCCTCATCCGCAGAACCATCAGAACAATGATATTGATAATTTGCAGATTACCGACGAGAACGGTAAGCATCCTTTTGAAAACGCGAACCATATTGAGGGCGTGGTCTTTGGTGACGGGCCATCGTCATCTCACGGCGGCAGCACCACCACAAGCTACACGGTCACGTTGAATCTTGACGTTAACCTCGAAAGCTCAGACAGCAATGACCATCTGAACGCCATCACGGTTGGCGGGATCCCTGAACACGCGACCTTTAGCGGCAATTACACGGATGTCACTTATGATGCGGTCAACAAGGTCTATGTTCTGACCTTTGCCAGCGACACGACACACTATTCCGGACAGGTCAGCGTTGAATTACCGGATGGCAAGAGCACACTTGGCGATATTACTCTGGATGTCGACTCCACCGCGTCCGATCAACTCGAACACCATTTCACCTTTGATGGTGAAGAGGGCGGGCAGCACATCAGCGACAGCCATAGTGATGGCGCAGATGTAAACCATCTTGCAGATACGTCTGACGAGACACATATGACGTTGAGTCATATCGCCGATGAGAGCCATTCAAACAGTGACTCGCTGTCGGATACCGACAGTCAGGCGCGGATGAGCAGCAGCGCCGCAAATGACACGCAAACGACAGAAGCTGATCATAGTTTGTTCACTGACAGTAGCCACAGCGCATCGTTAATTGATGACACAAGCTTAATGCTCACTCCGCTGGCTGCCGATAACACATCCGGTCACGCAGAGACACCGACGGCATCGGCGGATAACGCGATGACGCCTCTCTCTGCCCATGCGCAGGAGGAGGCGGCAAACACCCCGACCACCGCCGTGGACAATGACCAGCAGTTGAACTTTAGCGACATCATCCATGATGAAGAACATCACGACCTCAGCAGTTTGATCCAGGCGGGGCCGCAGAGTGAAACGGCGAATAACCCGACGGAAGCCGAGCATGTCCCGGCCGAAGGCGGTATGACTGCGAATACTGATAGTTACGATGCTGGCCACGAAGCGATGGTTGATAACCTGATCTCTAAACCGGAAGAAACAACCTGATAAGCCGCCGCTTAGCGCCCCTGGGTGGCTAAGCGGCCTGTCACCGCAATGTGAATTCAGGGCTGGCGAGAGATTACGAGCAATTAAAACAGCCAGGACGCAATTTCTCCCCCGGTTCCGTGGCATTTTCCCTGGTGGGTCATCCCCACAATCAGGGGCATAACGAAAAGGAAGACAAGAATGAAATATGGTAGCCAGTTATTCATGGGTGCAGCGTTGACTGTGTGCGCGACACAGAGCCAGGCTACTACCCTTGAGCAGGCGGTAAAAGACAGCCTGTTATGGCACCCACAAGTTAACGCCTCGGCAAACAGTCGATACTCCGCTGAACAGGATCTTCGCGCCGCCAAAGGCGGCTATCTGCCTTCGCTGGATCTCACCGCCGGTAGCGGCTGGGAACAAACCGACAATTCCACGACCCGCGCGGCGGGCGAGCATTTGCGTAACCTGAACCGCAGCGAATCGGCTATTAACCTTACGCAAAACGTCTTTAATGGCTTTGCGACTACCAGCGAAGTCGCGCGTCAGAAAGCAACGGTAAACTCGCGCGCCTGGACCGTGTTGAATACCAGCGAAAGCACCGCCCTGCAGGCTATTCAAAGTTATCTTGATGTGCTGATGCGTGAGCAGATGGTAAAACTGGCGGAAGACAACCTGCACAATCACGAGCGCGTGTTTGATCAAATTCGCCTGCGCACCGCCCAGGGGGTAGGCCGCCAGGCCGATTACGATCAGGCGGAAGCCCGCCTGGCGCAGGCGCGGAACAATCTCCTGACCGAACAAACCAACCTTGAAGACTCCAGAGCTAATTATCAAAGCGTTACCGGCAAAGATGCCGACACGCTGGTGATGCCAGGCAAGATTACGGTTCCCGCCTCACTGGAGGCCGCCCGCAAAGTGATGCTGGAAAACAACGCGCTGCTCAAACAGGCTGATGCCGATGTGGAAGCGACACGCCAGCAGTATGAAGCGCAGAAATCGCGTTTTTACCCAAATGTTAATGTCGAAGTCGGTCGCACGATGGACAACAACCTTGACGGTACGCGCGGACATAACCAGGAATGGCAGGCAATGGTGCGTATGCGCTACAACCTGTACAACGGTGGTAGCGACCAGGCGACACTCACCTCTTACGCCTACAAAATGAAAGAGGCTCAGGATGTGAAAAATAATGCCCTGCGCCAGTTAAACGAGGAGTTGCGTCTTGCCTGGAATGCGAAGAACAACGCTGAACAACAGGTGCCGATCGCCAAAGAATATGCTGAGCGTAGCGTGACGGTGCGCAGCGCCTATCAGGAACAGTTCAGCCTGGGCGACCGTACGCTGCTCGATATGCTCGACAGTGAAAATGAAGTCTTCACGGCACAACGCCGTTACGTTGAACTGCAATTTGTCGACATGTTTACGACCTATCGCATCAGTGCCCGTACGGGGGAACTGCTTAAGAGCCTGAACATTCAGCCGCCATCGGCCTCACAGCCGCTTGATCAGGCTCAGCGTACGCAGGCGGAACTGCCGGAACTGAATTAATACGGCTCTAAAGAGTTGTGGGGTGACTGGCGGTATAAAACCGGCGCTCACCTCGCTGTTTATGACCTGCGGCCTGAGTCTGCAGAACACTGAGGCAAAGAATGACGCCTGCTACTGACACGCCTGAGAACGTCGACATTTCCCCCGAAGCCCCGGTCAGGCACGATCCCCGGCAAACCCATGATGATCCGTTGCTGGACGCGCTGATGATCATCTGCAAGATGCATAACATCGCAACCAGCCGTACTGTTCTGACGACCGGGTTGCCGCTGGCGACCCATTCGCTGACGCTGGAGGCGTTTCCACGTGCCGCGGGGCGTGCGGGGCTGAAAGCGCGTGTGGTACAACGCCCTCTTGATAACATTACCGCGCTGTCGCTGCCTGCCATTCTGTTGCTGAAAAACGATCAGGCGGCCGTATTAATCGGCTGGGATGACAACCAGCAGGCCCGACTGCTGCCCAGTGAAACGGAAGGCGGGGAAATTACGCTATCACGGGAAACGTTGGCGGAAAATTACAGCGGCAGGGCGATTTTTATCTCCCCGGAACATGAGTTTGACGCCCAGCCGACGGCCACGTTACCACGAACGACCGCCTGGTTTCAGGACACCCTTAAACTCTCAAAATTCCTCTACTTCGATGCGGTGATCGCCAGCTTTCTGGTCAATCTTGTGGCGCTGTGCGCCCCATTGTTTGTGATGAACGTTTATGACCGGGTTGTGCCTAATCAGGCAACGGCCACCCTATGGGTACTGGCCATTGGGGTGAGTATTGCGTTTGTTTTCGATTTTGTACTGAAAATCTTGCGGGGGATTTGCCTCGATCTGGCGGGTAAAAAGACCGACCTGGTGGTCTCCTCAGCGCTGTTCGAGCGGCTTTTAGGGATGAAAATGAAGCTGCGTCCAAAGCGGGTGGGCAGCTTTGCGCAGAACTTCCAGGAGTTCCAGTCAATTCGTGATTTCCTGTCGTCGCTGACGCTGACGGCCTTTATTGATTTCCCCTTCACCTTGTTAATTTTATTGGTGATTGGAGTTATTGGTGGCCCACTGGTGCTGATCCCGCTGCTTTCCTATCCGCTGGCGTTGCTGGTGAGCTGGCTTATTCAGCGCCCGCTGATGTCGCGGGTACAAAAAACCTATCAACTGGCCAATGAACGTCAGGCGATGCTGGTAGAGACACTGACCGGCCTTGACGCTATCAAAATCAATAACGCGCAGAGTGAGCGCCAGTACCAATGGGAGCATCTCACCGGCCAGTTGAGCAAACTGGAGCTGCGGGTGAAATCACTCTCCTACGTGGCGGTGAATTTTACCTCCTGGCTGCAACAGGCCAGCGGCGTGGCGATTATTGTCGCCGGGGTATATGTCATCATCGGCGGCAATCTCAGCATGGGCGGGCTGATTGCCTGCTACCTGTTGCATCGCCGTGCGATGATGCCCATCGGCCAGCTTTGCAGTCTGATTACCCGTTACCAGCGTGCGCGAATGACGAAATCGACCATCGACAGAATGATGGGGCTGGAGCAGGAAGTGCAGGAGGGTGAGGTACCGCTTAAGCGTGAAACCCTTTCGGGGGCAATTGAACTGCGTGATGTGACCTTTTGCTATCCGGGCAACCAGTATGCCTCGCTAAGTAACGTTTCACTGGTCATTAAGCCCGGTGAAAAGGTGGGCATAATCGGTCGTAGCGGTTCAGGAAAAAGCTCGCTGGCGAAATTGCTGGTCGGTTTTTACCAGCCGGACAGCGGCAGCGTGTTGATTGACGGTATCGACCTTCGCCAGATTGATGTGCACGATTTGCGGCATAACATTGGCTACGCGCCGCAGGACATCCACCTGTTCAACGGCACGCTGCGGGAAAACCTGCTCTACGGCGCAAGCTATGTTGACGACGAGACCATGCTGCGGGTCGCGAATCTGACCGGCGTGCATGAGTTTGCCCGCCGTCATCCCTCTGGCTACAACATGCAGGTTGGCGAACGTGGCATGAGCCTTTCCGGCGGGCAGCGTCAGGCGGTTACGCTGGCGCGGGCGTTATTGCTCGACCCGCCGGTCCTGCTGATGGACGAGCCCACCAGTTCAATGGACAACACCAGTGAAGATCTGATTAAAAAAGCGCTGGCACCGGTTATCAGCAACAAGACGCTATTGCTGGTGACGCACCGTGCGTCGCTGCTGTCGCTGGTTGATCGGCTGATTATCGTCGACAACGGTAAGATCATTGCCGACGGCCCGAAAGAGAGCGTCATGAACGCGCTGAAAAAGGGACAAATTCATGCGAATCGTTGATGCGCTTAGCCGCCTGATGAACTGGCTCTCAGGAGAGAAACCGTCAGCAACCTTTACCACCAATGAGGTTAACAAGGCGCTGCTTGATGATGCGCCCCGCGTGGTGCGGGTAACCTTATGGGCCATTTTCGCCTTCTTTATTGCGATGATCGTCTGGGCTTCGCTGGCCGAGATTGATGAAGTGACACGCGGGGAAGGGCGGGCCATTCCCTCATCCCGTCTGCAGAAAGTCCAGAACCTTGAAGGGGGGATCGTTGCCGAAGTTTTTGCCCATGAAGGCGAAGTGGTACAAGCCGGTGCGCCGCTGCTGCGTCTGGATGACACCCGTTTTCGCTCTAACGCCGGAGAAAGCGAGGCCGATAAACTGGCGCTCGAAGCACGGATCCAGCGCCTGACCGCTCAGCTTGATGAGGCCAGCGAACTGACGCTGTCGCCGGAAATAGTCAGTCAGGCGCCGGAAATCGCCAGTGGGGAAATGGCGCTGTTCACCAGCGTCAATAAACGCATTCAGAGTGAACTTGCCGGACTGAACGAACAGTTGATTCAGAAGAAACAGGAACTGCTCGATTTCCAGGGCAAACTGACGCAGTACCGCCGCAGCCTTGAGTTGCAGCAGCAAGAGATCACCATGTCTGAACCGCTGGTGGCAAAAGGCGCTATCTCAAAAGTAGAAATGCTGCGTCTGCGTCGCGCCGGGGTTGAGACGCAGGGGCAACTGGATTCCGTCATTCTTGCTATTCCGCGCGCGCAGGCGGCAATCAAGGAGATTGAAAACAAGGTCAGTGAAACGCGAGGGCGCTATCGCAGCGAAGCGCTGGAACAACTGAACCAGGCCCGTACCGATCTGAGTAAAATTGAAGCATCAGGTAAAGCAATTACCGACCGGGTGAACCGCACACTGGTGACTTCACCGGTTCGCGGCATCGTCCAGCAACTGCTGGTGAACACCATTGGTGGGGTGATCCAGCCGGGCAATGACATTGTGGAAATTGTTCCACTTGATGACACGTTGCTGGTTGAGGCCAAAATTCGTCCCCAGGACATCGCCTTTTTGCGACCGGGGCAGGAAGCAACGGTAAAATTCACCGCCTATGACTACACCATTTACGGTGGGCTTAAGGGCAAACTAGAACAAATAAGCCCCGACACGGTGACCGACAAAGACGGGAAGAGTTTTTATATTATTCGCCTGCGTACCGATAAAAACCACCTCGGCACGGATGAAAAACCGCTGTTGATTATTCCTGGCATGGTGGCCTCGGTGGATATCATTACCGGCAAGAAAACCATTCTGGCGTATTTGCTTAAGCCTATTCTGCGCGCCAAAGCAGAAGCGTTCCGCGAGCGCTAAGCATTGAAGTCAAAAAGCCTGCGATGAGCAGGCTTTTTATTGTCACCCCTAAACCACCTCCTGGGGAGGTGGTGATTGATCCTGTAAGGCTATAGCCTGAAGAATGCCCATGCCG
>OKVY01000599.1_pt1 | contig 8269 bp, 6 predicted proteins | sample 1606931 | NCBI WGS metagenome assembly OKVY01 (sample SAMN03281017, study PRJEB24777) | human gut metagenome | isolation source: fecal sample PR221 from 1 month old male Chinese infant, caesarean... | reverse complement strand
GAGGCGAGGTTAACCACCTTGTTGACGATGTCGGCGTTCACGCGCTGCACGAAATCTTCCAGGTTCAGGTCGATGTCATCGATGCGTGAAGAGAGCTTGGCGGTGTAGTAGTAGCGCAGGCTGTCGGCATCGAAATGATTTAACCAGGTGCTGGCCTTGATAAAGGTGCCGCGCGACTTGGACATCTTGGCGCCGTTAACCGTCACGTAGCCGTGCACGAACAGGTTAGTCGGCTTACGGAAGTTGCTGCCTTCCAGCATCGCCGGCCAGAACAGGCTGTGGAAGTAGACAATGTCCTTGCCGATAAAGTGATACAGCTCGGCCGTGGAGTCTTTCTTCCAGTATTCGTCGAAGCTGGTGGTGTCGCCGCGCTTGTCGCACAGGTTCTTGAAGGAGCCCATGTAGCCGATCGGCGCGTCCAGCCAGACGTAGAAATATTTGCCCGGCGCGTTGGGAATTTCGAAGCCGAAGTACGGCGCATCGCGGGAGATGTCCCACTGCTGCAGGCCGGATTCGAACCACTCCTGCATCTTGTTCGCGACCTGCTCCTGCAGGGCGCCGCTGCGGGTCCACGCCTGCAGCATTTCGCTGAACGAGGGCAGGTCGAAGAAGAAGTGCTCGGAGTCACGCATCACCGGCGTGGCGCCGGAGACCACCGATTTCGGGTCGATAAGCTCGGTAGGGCTGTAGGTCGCGCCGCACACTTCGCAGTTATCGCCATACTGGTCCGGAGATTTGCACTTCGGACAGGTGCCTTTCACAAAACGGTCCGGCAGGAACATGCCTTTTTCCGGATCGTAGAGCTGAGAGATGGTGCGGTTTTTAATAAAACCGTTCTCTTTCAGGCGGGTGTAGATAAGCTCCGACAGCTCGCGGTTCTCGTCGCTGTGCGTCGAGTGATAGTTATCATAGCTGATGTCGAAGCCGGCGAAATCGGTCTGATGCTCCTGACTCATTTCGCCAATCATCTGCTCCGGAGTGATACCGAGCTGCTGCGCTTTGAGCATAATCGGCGTGCCGTGGGCGTCGTCGGCGCAGATGAAGTTGACCTCGTGGCCGCGCATTCGCTGGTAACGGACCCAGACATCAGCCTGGATGTGCTCCAGCATGTGGCCGAGGTGGATGGAGCCGTTGGCGTACGGCAGGGCGCACGTTACCAGAATTTTCTTCGCGACTTGAGTCATAGTGAGCATTACATCTTCTGTTGTAAAAAGGGCTTCCGATATTACCAAAAGGGCTGTGGGTGCGCCATAAATGGCTGCCCATATATGGATAATCGTTACCTGTGATAAACTCTGTGATTACTGAAAGCATCTCAAAACAACAAAGGAGTCGGGATGAATTCGCAATCCCAGGCCAAATCCCCTGAGCGCCTACGTGCGATGGTCGCCGGGACGCTGGCCAATTTCCAGCACCCAACCCTGAAGCATAATCTCACCGCCCTTAAGGCGCTGCACCATGTCGCCTGGCTGGACGATACCGTCCATATTGAACTGCAAATGCCGTTCGTCTGGAGCAGCGCTTTCGAAGCGCTGAAAGAGCAGTGCAGCGCCGAACTGCTGCGCATCACCGGCGCGAAGGCCATCGACTGGAAGCTGACCCACAGCATTGCGACCCTCAAGCGGGTGAAAAACCAGCCCGGGGTCAACGGCGTGAAAAACATTATCGCCATCAGCTCCGGCAAAGGCGGCGTCGGTAAATCTTCTACTGCCGTAAACCTGGCGCTGGCCCTGGCGGCGGAAGGGGCGAAGGTGGGCATTCTGGATGCCGATATCTATGGTCCGTCGATTCCGACCATGCTGGGTGCGGAAGACAGCCGCCCGACCTCGCCGGACGGCACTCATATGGCGCCGATCATGAAATATGGTCTGGCAACCAACTCCATCGGCTACCTGGTGACCGACGACAACGCCATGGTCTGGCGTGGGCCGATGGCCAGCAAGGCGCTGATGCAGATGCTGCAGGAGACGCTGTGGCCGGATCTTGATTACCTGGTGCTGGATATGCCGCCGGGCACCGGCGACATCCAGCTGACCCTGGCGCAGAACATCCCGGTGACCGGCGCGGTGGTGGTCACCACGCCGCAGGACATCGCGCTGATCGACGCCAAAAAAGGCATCGTGATGTTCGAGAAAGTGGAAGTGCCGGTGCTGGGGATCGTGGAAAACATGAGCATGCATATCTGCAGCAACTGCGGGCACCACGAGCCTATCTTCGGCACCGGCGGCGCGCAAAAACTGGCCGAGAAATACCACACCCAGCTGCTGGGCCAGCTGCCGCTGCATATTACGCTGCGGGAAGATCTGGATAACGGCACGCCGACGGTGGTGGCGCGTCCGGACAGCGAATTTACCGACATCTACCGCCAGCTGGCGGGCCGGGTGGCGGCCCAGATGTACTGGCAGGGAGAAGTGATCCCGGGTGAGATTGCCTTCCGCGCCGTTTAAGGCCGCGGCGAGCGCATCAGCCAGTATCTGCCCTCGGGCGACGCGCCCTGTGCTTCGATGGTCCAGCCATGACGCTGGTAGAAGCGCAGGGCGTTTTTATTTTCCATCAGGCACTTCAGCGTTCCGCTGGCGGTAAAGGTCCGTTCGACCTGCGCCAGCAGCGCGCTGCCGATATGTTTACCCTGCCAGTCGGGGTCGACAAACAGATGGTGAAGGAAATTATCGGCGGTCCATACGGCGGCAAAGCCCACCGGCTGGCCGTCGCATTCCGCGACCCACAGTTGTTCATCCGCGGTGGCGGCATCGAAATCCTCCAGCCGCCACGCCGCGGCGGGAAGCCAGGTCCACGATAAACTGCGCGCCCGCAGGAAGATCTGGCGCAGCGCCGGAGAGTCCGCTGGCTCGCCGGGGCGGACGTGGAGATTGCGCGGATCAGCGATGATAGAAGATCTCGCCATCGTACACTTTGAGGATTTTGCCTTCGGTATCGGTAATCAGCACGTAGTTACCGCCCATATAGGTCCAGTGGCTGCCGGCGTCCGGCGCAGGCAGGTTACGCTGCTGCCACTGTTTGATGTTGTATTCCGGGGTGAGGTACATCGCCGGAACGGTGTCGCCGATGTGAAACTGGGTGAAATCGGCGGTGAACTCTTTCAGCGCATACTGATCGATCCCCGCGGCAGTAGCCGTCCAGCTGGCGCCAGCGGTGGCAAGAAGTACGCCCAGAAGCATCATTTTTGTTTTACGCATAGTTTCCTCAATATTACCTGGACTCAAAATAGCAGCCTCGTATCATTCCTGATGCGTTGCTGAAATGGCAAGCACTGGATTTTTAAAAAGTGTAAGCAAAACGCGGCGCAAGTCTTGTGCCGCTTGCGTTGCAGCGACGGTGATGCGTATTTTGGGAGCAATCTGAAGCAGGGGAGAATCGGCATGTTCAGGCTGGAAGATCTGACCTTATTTGTCCGCGCCGCGGCGCTGGGCAGTTTTAGCGACGCGGCGCGCGAGGCCGGGCAGCAGCCGGCGCAGGTCAGCGCGGCAATTAAGCGTCTGGAGACGATCCTCAATATTCGCCTGTTTGCCCGTTCGACCCGCAGCCTGCGCCTGACGCCGGAGGGGGAGACCTGGCTGCCCTACGCCACCCAGATGCTCGATACCCTCGAGGCCGGTCTGCAGAAGATCCAGACCCCGGATGATGAAGTTCGCGGCATGTTGCAGATTGCCGTGCCGTCGGACCTCGGGCGTAACCTGCTCCTGACCCTGTTCCGCGATTTCCGCCAACGCCACCCGGCGCTGCGCCTGCGGCTGCTCTTTTCCGATCAGCTGACCGACGTGTTTAAAGATCCGGTGGACGTTGCGTTTCGCTATGGCAATAACGACGATGCCTCGTTTATCTCGCTGCCGGTGGCGCCGGAAAATCGTCGGGTGCTGGTGGCCTCGCCTGAGTGGATAGCCCGCCATGGCGAACCGCAGACCCTCGAGGAACTCAGCCAGCACAATGCGTTGATCTACATTTTGCGCGGCCGTCCGTTCGACCGCTGGTCGCTGAGCCTCGACGGCGTGGTTCAGCAGCAGAAGGTTTCCGGCACGGTGATGAGCGACGACGCCGAGGTGATCCGTCGGCTGGCGATCGCCGGGGAGGGCATTGCCTATAAATCGATGCTCGACGTCAGCGACGATCTGCGGGCGGGGCGCCTGCGGCGACTGCTGCCGCGTTATCAGGGGGATGTGGTGCCGTTGAATCTGATTTGTCCGCACCGCAAACAGCTCTCTGCCGCGGTGCGTTTGTTATATGAAGAGGTGAAATCACATTGTGAAGGGCTTAATGCCTGACTAAGGTCGCGAAGTAATACACCAGCGGGACGGCCAATACCCACAGGCCAATCGGGATCTCCCGCCACTTACCGGCGATAGCCTTGATCACAATGTAAAACAGCAGCCCGCCGGCAATCCCGGTGCCAAAGCTGTTGGCGATAAGGGTGATCATCACCATCATCAGCACCGGCAGCCCGTCGGTGAAGTTGCCAAGATCCACTTTGCGCAGGCCGCTGAACATGTTCAGGCCAATCAGGATCAGCGCCGGGGCGGTGGCTTCTTTCGGGATCATCAACGCCACCGGCGTGAACAGCAGCATCAGCAGGAACATTACCGCCGCTGACAGCGCGGTGAGGCCGGTTTTGCCGCCCGCTTCCGCTGCCGCCGAAGATTCAATCAGCGCCGTCGCCGCCGGAATGCCCACCCACGGGCCGAGCGCGGCGGCAATCGAATCGACCATGAACGGGCGATTAATCTGCGGCATGTTGCCTTCTTCATCCAGCAGACCCGCCTCGCCGCCCACCGCCAGCGTTGTCCCCATGGTGGAGAAAAACTCAGATGCGAAAAAGACGAACAGGAACGGCAGGAAGGCGATGTTTAACGCCCCCAGCAGGTCAACCTGTCCCAGCACCGGCGCCAGCGAGTGGGGGGCATCGATAAAATGCGTCGGCAGTTTAGTCACGCCGAACGGGATACCCACCAGGGTGGCGCACAGAATGGCCCACAAAATGGCGCCCGGAACCTTACGCGCCTGCAGGGCTATCGCCAGGAACAGGCCGCACAGCGCCACCAGCGCGCCGGGGGCGAGAAAGTCGCCGAGCATCAGGGCGTTGGTTTTCGCATTGGCCAGCACCAGCCCGGCATTGCGAAAACCGAGGACGGCGACAAACAGGCCGATGGAGGCCGTCAATCCCAGCTTGATCGACTGCGGCACCGAGCGGGTGACCACTTCGCGCAGGCCAAAGCGGGTCAGCAGGAAGAAGAGGATCCCCGACCAGCAGGCAATTCCGAGGCCAGTCTGCCAGCCAATCCTTTCGCTACCGGCCAGCGTCACCCCCACCAGCACCGAGCCGCCAATGCCCGGGCCGACGATAAACGGCAGGTTGGCATAAAACGCCATCAGCAGCGAGCCGACGACGAAGACCAGAATGGTGCCGGTGGTGGCGGCGCCTTTATCCATCCCGCCGATCGCCAGCAGCCCCGGGATAACCACCAGTAAATAGGCGGCGGCGAGAAAGCCGGTGATCCCGGCCAGGCATTCGGTGCGTAGCGTGCCGCCGCGCGAGCGCAGCGCAAAGCGGCGCTCCAGCCAGTTAGCGCGGGCGGAAGAGTGAAGTGTGTTATCGGCCATGCTCAGGCTCCCTGAGGATTATTGTTGTGATCGGTTGGCTCCGGGATCTCCCGGCAGGCTATCAACGGGTCGACTATCTGGCGGCTGCCGCCGTCGGTCAGACCCAAATCGGTTAAATGCGGCCCGGCGTTACAGGCAAGGCAGGTGCCTTCAATGGCCTTGAAGACCCGGTACGGCGGCTCCCAGTCGGCGACTTGGCTGCTCAGATCGCGCAGCTCGCGGAACTGACGCGCCAGTTCCGCGGCCGGGAGATCCGACAGCATGCCGGCAATCGGCATCGCCACATGGGCGAGGATCTCGCCCTGTTGCGCCAGCGCCATCCCGCCGCCGGAGGCGATAAGCTGGTTGGCCGCCAGCGCCATATCATTAGCGTCGCGTCCGAGCACCACCAGATTATGCGAGTCGTGGGAGTAGCTGGTGGCGATGGCGCCGCGCAGCTCACCCCAGCCTTCAAGCAGGGCGATTTGCGGCGTCGCCTGATGGCGGCCGTGGCGGTGCTTGACCCAGATCAGACTGAAGCCGGCGGGCAGCTGGACTATCCCGTCACGAACCTGCACTTCCACTTCGCCCCACTGGGTGAAGCGCGCGCCGCGGATATGGCGCAGGCGGGCGATGCCGTGACGAATGCCCTGGACGCGCAGAATAAAGTCATCGGCGCGGAGGGGGGCGATCTGCAAAGTATCGCGCGGCGGCGTGACGCCCGCGGCGGGCGCGATCGGTGTCAGCAGGTTGCCCGCGCGGGCCAGCAGCTTACCGCCTACGTAGACTTCGCGGGCCACCAGTTTCTCCAGGGAATCAAACACCACCAGATCCGCGCGCCGCCCGGCGGCAATCAGCCCGAGATCGTGGCGCTGCAGGCGAATAGCGGCGTTGAGGGTGGCGAATCGCAGCGCATCAACCGCCGGTAAACCGTGCTCGATCAGCAGGTTAAGCAGGGCGATGATGCCGCCTTTCTCCAGCAGCATATCCGGCGGCACGTCATCGGTGCAGACGGTGATCTGCGAGGAGAGGTGCGGCAGCGTTTTTAACGCCGCGACGATATCTGGCAGCAGATAGGGGTGCGAGCCGCGGATCTCGATCGTCAGCCCGGCGCGCAGTTTTTCCAGCGCGTCGTCCGCCGAGGTCAGTTCATGATCGGAGGTGACGCCGGCGGCGAGGTAGGCCTGCAGGTCAGCGCCGCTCAGGCCGCGGGCGTGGCCTTCAATCAGTTTGCCGCTGTTGAGACCGGCCTGGACAATCTCCTGCATCCGCTCGCTACCGTGCAGCACGCCGTGCATATCCATCACCTCCGCCACGCCGCGCACTTCCGGCCAGCCGAGCATGGTCTCCATCTCCGCGCCGGCAAAATCGGCGCCGGACATTTCGAGACCCGGCGTGGAGGGGACGCTGGACGGGGCGGCGACCATCACCTGCAGCGGCAGATGGCGGCTGGCGTCCACCGCATAGCGCACGCCAGCGACGCCGAGGACGTTGGCCAGCTCATGCGGATCCCAGAACACCGCGGTGGTGCCCTGGGTGAGGACGATTTCCGCATAGCGCTCCGGTGGCAGGTGCGAGCTTTCGAGGTGCACGTGGGTGTCCATCAGGCCGGGGGACAGGTAGCCACCGGCCAGGGAACGCACTTCATGGGCGTCTTCGCGACTGCCGCGCGGATGGACGCTGGCGATCATCTCGCCGACGATACCGACGTCAGCGGGGCGAATTTCGCCCGTGGCCATATCGACGATCTGCGCATCGATCAGCAGCAGATCAAACGGGGATTCACCGCGCGCGGCCTGCACGGCGCGACGGCGGACTTGAGCATTGCTGGACATAACCACTCCGGCACAAGGATAATGCGGATACTCTAGGGGCACAGCAAACGTTTGCCCAGATGAATAAATTTATCACCCGATAAGCTCGGGTTATTGTGCAGGACCACCGTAGCGAACCCGATGATGAACGAACCCTGGCAGCGGCTGCCCGCGCTCTCTCTTAAACAGCTTCAGTATTTCGTCACCCTGGCCCAGCTGCGCCATTTTACCGATACCGCCAGTCGGCTGGCGATTAGCCAGCCGGCGCTGAGCAGCGCCCTGCGGCAGATTGAAACGGTACTCGGCGGTAAGCTGGTCAACCGTACCGCTGCGACGGTCACTCTGACTGAACTGGGGGCGGCGATTTTACCCCACGCCCAGCGGATCCTCAGCGTGGCGCAGGCGGCCTTTTCCGATATGCAGCAGATTGTCGAGGCGGGCGGCGACGGGACGGTGCGTATCGGTCTGGTGCCGTCGGTCAGTTCGCTGCTGTTTCCGTTGCTGCCGCAGACCCTGGCTGAGGCCTTTCCGCGTCTGCGCATTGAATTTCACGATCAGACCAACGATGCGCTTATCCAGGCGCTGCAGCGCGGCGAGATTGATTTCGGCATCGGGGCGATCGACAGTTCACTGCCCGCAGAACTGCTAGTCTATCCGCTGCGCGAAGATCCCTTCGTGGCGGTGCTGCACCGCGACGATCCGCTGGCCGCGCAGGCGCATCTGCCGTGGAAACAGCTGGTGGGGCGGGATATTGCTGTGTTCTCGAAGGGCAATATCCAGCGGCTGGTGGCGGCATTAGTGGAGAGCCATCGCCTGACGCTGACCACCCGCTACCAGGTGGACTATATCGAAACCCTGTATGG
>OKVY01000593.1_pt1 | contig 8384 bp, 8 predicted proteins | sample 1606931 | NCBI WGS metagenome assembly OKVY01 (sample SAMN03281017, study PRJEB24777) | human gut metagenome | isolation source: fecal sample PR221 from 1 month old male Chinese infant, caesarean... | reverse complement strand
GCAAGGCCACTACGGCATCGATGCAGCCAAGCCCCGTCAAGGGGAATCCTGAATATAGATTGGTCCTAGGCGATAAACAGGTTCCTGATCGGCCTTCCGGGCGTGAGGGCTTCGGCTGCCTTGACGATGCCACGCGCATCGATGCCGTAGTGGCCGTAGAGGTCGGCGAGCGAGCCCGTCTGGCCAATCATGCCTCGACGCGCACGACGCAGCTTTACGACCGGCGTGAAGAACACGTCACGCTCGACGAGGTCGAGCGCATCACGATATGAATGAGGGTCGATCTCCGCACCCTGGAGATCCAGCGCGCCGAAACAGTCGCCAAGGCCGAGCAGGCGCGCGCCGCCAACGACAACCGTACCGCCCATGTCATGGAATTCGAGGCAGCCAGGCTGGATCGCGATCCGGAGCCGAAGATCGGTCACATTGCCATGGCCTTAGAACGCCGTGGAGAGCGCACCGCACGCGGCGATTTCTGGCGCGAGGTTGTTGACCGCAATTTGAAGCGTTTCCGCGATTGGCTGGCCCTGCAACGTGCGCGCCTCGACGCGCTGTGGGGTATCGGGCGCGCTTTATCCAGAGCTCAGCAGGCGAGTGATGACATAGAAGACGCTATCCAAAGTCGGGACGAGAGGGACGGGCAGACCTCGCGGGGTGGTGAAGTCCGCTATACGCAAGAACAGCACGACTGGCTGCTGGGACGAAATCGCGTTGGGCAGGACCCACTTCGCCAAAGCAGAGACTCAACTAAAGGGGGGAGAACGTCACGCAGAGACAATGATCGGGAATGGTGATTGAGAGAGGCAAATAATACACCGTTCCTTGCCTTAGCGGTCCGACTTTTTGGGAGTAGCTCCCTTCCCCAAAAACTCCTTCGGCGATCCTATCGCGAGAAAGCAGAATACAGAACCTAGTATCGCGAAAAGCGCGATGACGCTCACGGTTTCGGTATAGGAGGCCAGCATCAGATATGCGGCCGCGAAAGACGACGGTCCGATGAGAGCGCCGGCAAAAGTAAATACAAAAGCAGCGCCGATAGTTCGCGCGATTTCCTCTTTTGGCGCTAAGGAGGCAAGTTCGCTTACGAAGATTCCGTTCCACCCGGCACTTGATGCTCCGAGGATGGCCAGCCCTACATAGAGCAGTATCAGAGAGAAGCCCCCAGTCAGGAACATGAATGGCAAGATCGAAAGCACCGAGATGACATAGACCCCAGCGAGAACCCAGAGGCTAGAATCGGCTCTGTCGGCGATCGCCCCCCAACCCAGACGGCCGATAATGGCCGAAACCTGATAGATGGAGAATCCGAACCCAGCAGCGACTAGACTTACCTTCATATCCTCAACCAAAAGCGTGACGAGATAGGTGGTGAGAGTGAACTGGACAGCAGCGAAACAGAAGGCTGAGAGAGTGATCCAGCGCAGTGTGGGGTGCGCCCATACCAACCGAATGTCGGTCAGAATCGTACCTGTCATCTTCCATGTAGGGTCTCGGAAAGAAGTAATGTGCTTACCAAGGGGCTGCAACAGAATGGCCATCGATATTGACATCCCTGCGCCAACCAGAAGCACAGCTTGCCAACCAAAGGCCGTAGCGACAGGCGGGGCCATTAGACCGGCAAGAATGCCACCGATCGGGATTGCAGTCTGTTTGAGGGAAAAAAGAAGACCACGGTTCCCGGCATGAGCGACAGAATCGAGCATCTGACTGGAAGGCGGATTGATGAGCCCGTAGCCCGCACCGATCACCAATGAGGCCGTCACGAAACTGGGAAGCCAAGGTATGGTTGCCAGCGTTAGTCCTCCCGCTCCGATCAAGAGGCCGAGCTGACCGGCGCGAACCGCCCCCAGACGGTGAGTTAGAGATCCAGCGACCATGGAAGACAACATGGCGCCAAGGTAAACGATGCTGACCTGATAGCCGATGAATGCAGCTGACGATTCCAAGGAAAAGGCAAGTTCGGTCGCCATCATTGGCATTACGAAAATTGAATTGGATGCGAACGCTTGGATGCCGATCGTAACTACAAGTACAAGTAGTGTACGCTTCCGATCATTACTTCCGTTGATCGGAGTCTGCATTCTCAGAAAACCGCCTCCAGTCCGGTCTGGACGCGGGCGAGGCCACTGGATAGCATCTTCAAGTTGGACATGGGTAGTCGCACATCCTTTCCGACGCAAAGGCCTAAATTGGTTGTATAACCAGCGACGAACTGCACGCACGTCATAGGACGGTAGCCTATCCCGCTGGAATCATGACGCATCATCATTTTCGCCGAAAAAGATGTGGATGTGCAGGTCATGCAGTCAGTAAGACTTTGGAAGACCGAGAACTCTCTCTGCCACGTAGCAGAGAACCAGTTCCCTGCTCACGGGGGCAAGTCTGGGAATTAAAACTTCACGAAAATACCGTTCGACGTGGTATTCCTTAGCGTAGCCGTAGCCGCCATGGGTGAGTATCGCGCGCTCACATGCCTTGTACCCGGCTTCCGCAGCCAGATACTTCGCACTATTGGCTTCCGCGCCGCAGGCCTTACCCTGATCATAGAGCGTACCAGCCTTCAGCATCATCAGATTGGCGGCCTCCAACTCCATCCAACACTCCGCGAGCGGATGCTGGATGCCTTGATTCTGGCCGATGGGCCTGCCGAAGACAACTCTTTCTTTCGCATATTGTGTAGCCATCCGCAGCGAAATACGACCTAAACCGACGGCCTCGGCGGCAACCAGAATGCGCTCTGGATTGAGCCCATCAAGCAAGTAATAGAATCCTCTCCCCTCCTCGCCAATACGATCCTCCTCCGGCACTTTGAGGCCATCGATGAATATCTGACACGACTCGACAGCATTGCGCCCCAACTTCGGGATTTTTTGCGTCTTCACATAATCCCGGTCGATCTTGGTATAGAATAGAGAAAGTCCATCGACCGGCCGCTCGCACTCTTCGATCGGCTTAGTTCGAGCAATGATAAGCATCCGGTCGGCCATGCTGGCTGCTGTCGGCCAAACCTTCTCGCCGTGCATGATGTAATAGCTTCCCTGCCGGACCGCGCGCGTGCGCAGTCTAGTCGTGTCCAGGCCGGAATCAGGTTCAGTAATGGCGAAACAGGCGCGCTCTTCGCCTTTGATCAACGGCGAGAGCATCCGCTTCTTCTGCTCGTCCGTGCCGTGAACAACGATCGCATTCGGTGCGAATACATAGGAATGTATTGTGGATGCTCCGGTGAAGCCAGCCCCCGATTCGACGATCGACTGCATGACGATGGCAGCATCAGTTATGCCGAGGCCCGCACCACCATATTCGGAAGGCAGCGTTAATCCAACCCAGCCGCCATCCACCATGTCCCGGTAAAATTCCTCCGGATACCGCTCGTCTCGATCACATTCAAGCCAATAGGATAGATCGTATTTCGAGCAAATTTTTTTGATGCCATTCTGTAGATCGACTTGCTCAGGCGTAAGCGAGAAATTCATGACTAAGTCTCCGGGCTCCGCGCGAATCGACGGCGGCGCGCTTTATTATTTTCGTCGCGCTGCTGCGCTCAGAAGAACAGATTAGGCAGTGCAAGAGTTATAATCGGAAAGGCGATCAGAAGACTCACTGTGACAAGATCTGTTAGGACGAACCAGCCGATCCCACGAAAGATGACATCAGTGGATATGAACTTGCCAACTATGCTTTTGATGACGAAGACATTGAGGCCAACGGGCGGGGTGATCAAGCCGATCTCTAGATACTTGGCAAGAAGGATCCCTACCCAGATCAGGTTCATGTCCTGAGCTTCGAACAAGGGAAGCAGCACCGGCAAAGTCAGCAGCATGATCCCGATGATCTCCAGGAACATCCCCAGAACCAGGTAGAGGAGAAAGATGAGGATCATGAGTCCCACCGGACCCAAATTCAGATCGCCGATGATTTGAGACAAGTATGCCGGCAATTGCGTCAGAGCGAGAAATGCAGCGAACAGCGATGCACCCATCGCGATCACAAGAATTGACGCTGAGCTTATTAGTGTATCGATGATGGCCCGATGGGCGAGGGCCCAGGTCAATTTACCCATGGCCATTGCAATCGCAAACGCCATAGCTGCGCCGACTGCGCCGGCTTCGGTAGCGGTAAAGAAGCCGCTGAAGAGTCCTCCGAAAACGCCCACAACGAGCAGGAAAATGGGCCAAGTTTCGCGGAGAGCGGCAGCCTTTTCTGCCGGATCAATGTTATCGCCATTGCGAGGCGCAAGTGCCGGATCGATGCTGACGCGTGTAACGATCATTGCGGAATACAAGACCGCAGTGAGCAGGCCCGGTAGTATCCCGCCGATGAATAGCGGGCCGATCGGTACTTCTGCAAAAATTCCGAACAGCAGCAGGATGATGCTTGGCGGAATCATCGAACCCAGTGTACCTGCCGCCGCGACCACGCCTGTCGCCAAGCCGGGTTGATAGCCGGCGCGCAGCATTTCCGGCACTGCAATGCGGCCCAGCGCGGCGGCGCAGGCCAAGCTCGATCCTGTGACTGCCGAAAACATCGCGCCCCCGCCAATCGATGCCACGGCTAATCCACCAGGAAGAAGGCGAAGCACGCTGGCGCGGGCAAGCGTGAAGAGCCGCTCCGTCATACGCGCGTAATAGGCAACATAGCCCATCAGCAGGAACATTGGGATGGAACTGATACTGGAATGGGTGGAGAAATCATATGGGATGGCTGTTAGTGCAGCAACAGCCATACCTGACCCGTAGGCCATCCAGATGCCGCCGAACGAGACGCCCAGCAGCGCGATCGCCACCGGCATGCGTAGAAGCACTAGCAGGAATATGATAGCGAGCGACACTCCGGCGATCTGAATATCAGTCATGGTTCTACTCGCGGCTAATGGTCACTCGGAGGTCAGATTTTTGTGCGGCCGGTCAAATAGCCGAGGCTTTTCGTAAGAAGAACGATCGCGAAAAGGGCGGTACCGAGCGGCATTAGGAATCGACCTGGCCAGATGTAGAAAGTAACGGCGCCAGTGACGAATTCCCTGAGCGCATATTTTTCAAGGGCGAGGATGGAAGATTGATAAGCCATTAGAAAAAAGATGAGCGAACCGAACAACAGAAAGGTGCTCATCAGCACCTGCTGCGTCCGCTGCGGGAGCAGTTGTGACAATACCTCGATAGAAATGTTGCGGTCGCGGACCTCGACGTAAGCGAGAGGTAGAAAGATGACTCCGCCAAGGAACCAAAATGAAGTCATCTGGATGGTATTGTCTATTCCGCCGCCGAGGAGCAGGCGAACCAGGACATCGCTAACTGTAGTCAACATCATGGCGACTAATGCGACACCACCGATCCAAGCTAGAACACCACTTGCCTTACGAAGCGGCGCATCTATGCGCTCCACGCCCAGCAAGGGCAGAAGTTCGCCATCTTCCTCTTGAATCTCTGTTGCCACGGCTGGCGTCATGACATGTTTCACCTTCGTACTTCGTAGTCGTTCATGGGTGAATTTGCCACCGTCACTCAACCGTCTTAACGAGTGCATCGAGAATGAAGACCTTGCCAGCGGCATCGATTACTAGCGGATTAATTTCAATTTCCAAGATTAAGGGATTGTCGAGGTAAAACTTCGACAGCTTGGCGACCGCCTCTGCCACCGCCGCGATGTCGCATGGAGCAGATCCGCGGTAGCCGGCCAATAACCGAGCGCAGCGCAGGGACTGGATCAATTTCTCGATGTCGGCTGGTACCAGCGGCAGGAAAGCCTTGGCGACATCGGGCTCGAGTTCCACGTTGATGCCACCGCGGCCGATCACGAGCATGGGTCCGAACGTCGGATCGGACCGCAGGCCAACTAGGAACTCGTGGTCGTAGCGGATCATCTCCTCAACGAGCACGCCATCCATTGTCGCCTTTCGCGCCACAGACGCGCCTAGTATCTGGTCAGCGGCTTTGGCGGCCTTCTCTGGATCAGCCAAGTTCAGCGCGATACCACCGCTGCCGCTCTTATGAAGCATTGCTGAGCTTTGCAGTTTTACGACGTACGGAGCGTGAAGTTGCGCAGCACGCTCGCGCACTTCATCCGCACTTTCGGCGAGAAATCCGTGAGGACGAAGTAGTCCTGTCCCACTACAGACTAATGACTTTGACGCGTGCTCGACCAAGAAGCGGCCGGCGGTACCGCGCGGAGGCGGAACATGCTCCTGTGGGCAGGTTTCGTTCCAGCGAGAAGTAAGCTTCATCTGCAGAGCCATCGCATCTACTGCATCAGTGATCTCGCCGTAGACGGGAATTCCGCGGCGCCTAACGGTTTCCACCACGTCAGCCGGGGCAGCCTGCCAAACGACGGCGCACGGCTTGTCCTTTGGCATCTCCGCAACCAGTGCGTCCGCCAATTCCTTAGCGATTTGACTGAGGCCACCTACGAAAAGCAACAGCCCGTCGAAAGCAGAACTTACGCGAATGGCGCGCAGAATATCTCGCAACATTGTGTCCTGCATCACGATCTGCGCAGTCAGATCGATCGGATTTTGCGGTGTGGCGAAGGAAGGAAGGATCGCGGCGAGTGCGGTTCTTGTTTCGGCAGGAAGCTCCGGCACCGCCAGGCCTGCTTCAATCGCGGCATCAGTCATGAGGACGCCTGCTCCGCCTGAAACGGAGATTACGACTACGTTGTTACCGGGCGAATGAGGCTGCGTGAGCAGCATCTCGGCCTTGTGAGACATTTCAGTTAAACTGGAGACGCGCTCCATGTTGTATTGATCGAACAGTGCTTGGTATGAGGCGTCTTCTCCGGCAAGTGCGCCGGTATGGGATGCTGCGGCTGTAGCGCCCTCTTTGCTGCGGCCTGACTTTAGGACTAGAATGGGTTTACGCTTGATAAATGCCTTGCGGGCGGCACGGCGGAACGCGACCCCATCCCGCACCCCCTCGATATAAATGCCGATGACGTGAGTCATGTCGTCCTCGACGAGGTACTCAAGGCAAGCAGCGAGATCGACGTCGGCCTCGTTGCCTGTTGAAATCCAGGCACTCACACCCAGACCGGCCTTTATGGTCATGTCCAGCCAGTAGGTGCCCAATGCACCGCTCTGAGAGACGCATCCGTAGTTGCCGGAGGGCAGCCGCCGCCCGTCCATAACAACGGTGGACGAGGCAAGCATAGCGTTGTTGCCGTTCATAACGCCCAGACAATTTGGCCCTATCATCGGAACGCCCGCGGCCCTTACCGTCCTGGCGATCGCTTCCTGAAGAGCTGCACCCTCGGCTCCCACCTCGGCGAAACCGGATGCAAAAACAATGAAGCCTCCAACGTTCTGCTTAATCGCGAGCCTCAGCTGGTTGTCGACCTCGGCAGCGGCCACCGATATGATCGCCAAGTCTATAGGCTCTCCAACGGCTGCAATAGAGGGGTATGCGCTTAGCCCTTGTATCTCTGTCCTTGTTGGGTTGATCGGGTAGATTTTACCGGCGAAGCTGTTATGCAGCAGCGAATTCACCACACGTCCGCCAGCCTTGCGCAGGTCGTCCGAGGCTCCGACAACCGCAATGGAATGAGCATTCAAAAGTCGATCGAGTTGTGCGCTCCGTCCCGCCCCCGTCAGGTCCGTAGCTTCATGCATGTTCGCGAGATCGGATCCGTTATGCCTTGCATGAAGTGTCACTTGATGCGCTCCCGCGCAGTCCCCACAATAACGGCGTCGCCCAGATGATTGCGTACCCAAACATCGAACGTTCCTGGCTCGCCTTCTCGTTCGACGCCACCGCCCGTGACAGTGTCATTTTCGCGCACGGGACGGACGAAGCGGATGTCAAGGGTCACTCTCGAGACGACATCGTTGCCAAGCGTCCTGCTCAGCGCCTGCCAGATCAAATTGAGGGACATGGTCCCATGAGCGATGAGGCCATTCATCTCCGTCTTCGCGGCAAAGTCGCGGTCAACGTGAATGGGATTGTAGTCATCGGTTAGATCCGCATAAGACAGGATGGTCGGGTAATCCACCGTCTTGCTGGCTTGTTCCAGGGTTCTTGGCATAGGGTATCCTTAGAGGCAGGGATCAGGCCGCAACCAACGTGGTCATAATCCCGGTGAAAACTACTGCACCTGCTTGATCGCGGGTCTCATAGCTTGTCTCGACCCATTTCCGTTCCTTGCGGATTTCTTTTTTTGTGCAAGTTACTACCGTGACAAGTTCTTCGCCTAGCCGAGGTAGCCGGTTCATGTTGAAAACTTGACTGCCGTGTACATTACCCTTCGGGCGGGGTGAGATACGCGATAGATATGCCTGCAACTGAATCATAGCAGTCATCCCGGGCGGCATCAGTTCGCCATGGCCATCGTCTGGATAGACTGCAAGCCACTTCGCCAACCTCTCATCGTCAAACCTGAATTTGTCGGAACCGTAAGCC
>OKVY01000577.1_pt1 | contig 8662 bp, 8 predicted proteins | sample 1606931 | NCBI WGS metagenome assembly OKVY01 (sample SAMN03281017, study PRJEB24777) | human gut metagenome | isolation source: fecal sample PR221 from 1 month old male Chinese infant, caesarean... | reverse complement strand
TGCGCGGAACATGGCCCTGCCACGAGTCCCTCCGCAGCAATCTCCCCTGTCAGCGCTGATATAGCGGATCTTCAACCCTGGCGGCGGTTAAATTCTCCCCTTCTTCACGCACAATTTCCCATAACGCCTGAGCGGCGGTCGACAGCGAGCGATTTTTCCTGCATGCCAGCATCAGCTGCCGCTCCATCACCGGAGTCAGCCGTTTCACCGTCAGATGGCTCCCCTGCGGTAACGGTAGCGCCAGCGCCGGCAGAACGCTGATGCCAATTCCCGATTCTACCATCGGAAACAGCGTTGCCGGGTGGCCAATCTCCTGGACGATGTTCGCCCGGATAGCCAGCCTGCTGAGGGCCGCATCGATCAGCGGGCGGCTGCCGGACGCATAATCCTGCAGGATTAGCCTTTCATCCTGCAGCGCCTGCCACGGCACTTCTGTCAGGCTGGCAAAAGGATGATCCTCCCGGCAGAGCAGCAAAAATGGTTCCGCCAGAACCACTTCACACTGAAGGTCTGCCGCCGGGCCCGGATCAATCACGATGCCAAAATCCACTTCCCCCTGGCGGATACTCTCCAGCACCCACTGCTGGGGCCGATCGTGCAGCACAAAATCGATATCGGGATAACGACGATTGCTGTGAGCAATACACTGCGGAATAAGGTGGGCGGAAATCGTCTGACTGGCGGCGACCTTGACGGTGCCGCTCAGCTGCTGGCCTACCCGCCCGGCGTCACGCAGGGTAATCGTCAACTCATCAAGCAAACGTTCCAGCCTGCCCGCCAGCTGCTGGCCCGCCTCGGTGAGCACCACTTCGCGAGTAGTACGGTCGAGCAGACGGACGCCGGTCTGATGCTCCAGCTCCTTGACGCTATGGCTGACGGCCGACTGACTTAAGCCAATCATCTCCCCTGCCCGGCTGAAGCTTCTGGCCCGGGCGACGGTGACAAATACTTTTAACTGACGCAGAGAGTAATTCATCTTTTTTATTCATGAATAGATGCAATAAATCAATTTTATTTCTCAAATGAAAAAAAGCACAATAGCGCATCTCTTTTCAGGAGCGTTTATGAAACTTTTCCGTATTCTCGATCCGTTTACGGCCACGCTAATCACCGTTGTCCTGCTGGCCTCATTCTTCCCGGCCCGTGGCGCTTTCGTCCCCTTCTTTGAACATCTGACCACCGCCGCCATCGCGCTACTGTTCTTTATGCATGGCGCTAAACTCTCCCGGGAGGCGATTATCGCCGGCGGCAGCCACTGGCGTTTGCATCTCTGGGTGATGTGCAGCACCTTTATTCTCTTCCCGCTACTCGGGGTTCTGTTTGCCTGGTGGGCGCCGGTGAATGTCGATCCGATGCTCTACAGCGGCTTTATCTATCTGTGCATTCTGCCGGCCACCGTGCAATCCGCTATCGCCTTTACTTCGCTGGCCGGGGGCAACGTCGCGGCTGCGGTTTGCTCAGCCTCGGCCTCCAGCCTGCTGGGGATCTTTGTTTCCCCGCTACTGGTGGGGGTCCTGATGAACCTTCACGGCGCAGGCGGCAGTCTGGAGCAGGTCGGTAAAATTATGCTGCAGCTGCTGCTGCCTTTCGTGCTCGGTCACTTATCGCGGCCGTGGATTGGCGACTGGGTGGCGAAGCATAAGAAGTGGATTGGTAAGACCGACCAGACCTCGATTCTGCTGGTGGTTTACTCCGCCTTTAGCGAGGCGGTGGTGAATGGCATCTGGCATAAAGTCGGTCTGGGATCGCTGCTGTTTATCGTGGTGGTCAGCCTGGTGCTGCTGGCCATCGTCATCGCGGTCAACGTCTTTGTCGCCCGCCGCTGCGGCTTTAACAAAGCCGATGAGATTACCATCGTCTTCTGCGGTTCGAAAAAGAGCCTGGCCAACGGCATTCCGATGGCCAATATTCTCTTCCCGACCTCCATCCTCGGCATCATGGTGCTGCCGTTGATGATCTTCCACCAAATCCAGCTGATGGTCTGCGCGGTGCTGGCGCGGCGCTACAAGCAGCAAACCGATGCGCGTCTCGCTGAGGAAAAGGCCAACGCGGCCAAAGCCTAACGCGCTTTCTTCAGGGGCTGGACCAGATCGCTCAGCCCCTCAGTTTTAATCAGCAGGGTCAACGCCATCAGCTCGCCAAGATGCCCGGCAGGGAATTGATCCTTACGCGCGAACCACAATAAATACTCTTCCGGGACATCGATTAAGCGACGTCCCTTGTATTTACCGAACGGCATTTCGGTATTGGCTATCTCGACCAGCTGCGCTTTATCCACGTTATTCTCCCAGCAGACGCATCATTTCGGCTTCGTCAATCACCTCGATGCCCAGCTCCTGCGCTTTCGCCAGCTTAGACCCCGCCGCTTCGCCGGCAATCACCAGGTCGGTTTTCTTCGACACGCTGCCTGCCACCTTCGCCCCCAGCGCCACCAGACGCGCTTTGGCGTCATCGCGCGACAGCTGGCTGAGGCTGCCGGTAAGGACCACGGTTTTGCCTGCAAACGGGCTATCAATCTCTTCCGCCTTCACCACCACCGGCGCAGGCCAGCGAACCCCCTCCGCCAGCAGTTGCGCAATGACATCGCGGTTGCTCTCTTCGGCAAAGAAGTTGAAGGTATGGGTAGCGACGACGATGCCGACATCAGGGACTTTCTGTAGCTCCTCAATGGAAGCCTGCTCCAGGGCTTCGAGAGTGCCGAAATGCGCCGCCAGGCCCGCCGCCGTCGCTTCTCCTACCTCGCGAATACCTAAGGCGTAGAGGAAGCGTGCGAAGGTCGTCTCTTTGGCTTTCTCGAGGGCGTTGACTACGTTTTGCGCGGACTTCGGCCCCATCCGATCCAGCCCGGTCAGTTTCCCCGCCGTCAGCCGGAACAGATCCGCCGGGGTATGGACGTACTCTTTCTCCACCAGCTGGTCGATGATCTTGTCGCCCATGCCGTCAACGTCGAGCGCGCGACGGGAGACGAAGTGCTTGAGCGACTCTTTGCGCTGCGCGCCGCAGATCAGGCCGCCCGTACAGCGGGCTACCGCCTCGCCTTCCACCCGTTCAACGTCTGACTGACATACAGGACAGTGGGTCGGGAAGACGACATCCCGGGCATCCGCCGGACGCTCGGAAAGCACCACGTTAACCACCTGCGGGATCACATCGCCTGCCCGGCGAATCACCACCTTGTCGCCGATTTTCAAGCCTAAGCGTTCAATTTCATCGGCATTATGCAGGGTGGCATTGCTCACCAACACGCCGGCAACATGGACCGGCTCCAGACGCGCCACCGGCGTAATCGCCCCGGTGCGGCCCACCTGGAACTCCACGTCCCGGACGAAGGTCATCTGCTCCTGTGCCGGGAACTTAAAGGCCACGGCCCAGCGCGGCGCGCGGGCGACGAAACCCAGCTGTTCCTGCAGCGCCAGCGAATCGACTTTGATCACCACGCCATCAATGTCAAAGCCCAGGTGGGGACGCTCTTCCTCGACTTTACGATAGTAAGTAAGCACTTCCTCGGGGGTATGGCACAGGGTGACGCGATCGCTCACCGGCAGCCCCCATGCTTTGAACTGCAGCAACCGAGCCGAGTGGCTGGCCGGCAGCTCGCCGCCCTCCAGCACGCCCACGCCGTAGCAGAAGAAAGTAAGCGGTCGCTTCGCAGTGATGCGCGGATCGAGCTGGCGCAGCGAACCCGCTGCCGCATTACGCGGGTTAGCAAACACTTTCCCGCCGGTGCGGCGAGCTTCCTCATTGATTTTTTCAAACCCGGCCTGCGGGAGGAACACTTCCCCACGTACCTCAAGGCGCGCAGGAATATTCTCGCCATGCAGCTTGAGGGGGATGGCGCGAATAGTTCGCACGTTAGAGGTAATATCTTCGCCGGTGGTGCCGTCGCCGCGGGTTGCCGCCTGCACCAACACGCCGTTTTCGTAGAGAATGCTCACCGCGAGGCCGTCGAGCTTAAGCTCGCAGCAGTAGGTAAGATGATCTGTGCTTTTCAGGCGATCCTGTACCCGCTTGTTGAAGGCGAGAAAGCTCTCTTCGTCAAACACGTTATCCAGCGACAGCATCGGCAATTCATGGCGGATCTGGCTAAAGGCGGTGAGTGGCGCCGCCCCCACCCTCTGTGTTGGCGAATCCGGGGTAATCAGCTCCGGGTGCTGGCTCTCCAGCTCGCGCAGCTTGCGCATCAGGCGGTCATATTCCGCATCCGGCACTTCCGGCGCGTCCATAACGTGGTACAGATATTCATGATGGCGAAGCGTGGTTCGCAGTTCAGTCAGTTGTTGTTCGATTGGTTCCATATCACACCATCAATGATAAAAAACCCCCGACAGGCGGGGGTTGAGAAGGAATTGAGTTAACGCGGAACGTCAGGCGTTCGCGTCTTTCACTTCGCGAATACGATCCTGGTATTCACGCAGTTTTTGCGGCGTCATCATGCGACGCTGATCGTCAAGCACCACGCCGCCCACTTCGTCAGCGATATACTGCGCAGACTGCAGCATCAGCTTGAAGTTCTGCAATTCATCGCCGTAGGAAGGGACCTGCATAAAGATAGTCACCCCAGGGGTCATCATATCCGCCATGCTGTCCGGATTGAAGGTTCCCGGTTTCACCATGTTGGCCAGACTGAACAACACCGGACCGCTGCCGTCCGGACTTAGGTGGCGGTGGAAAATATTCATTTCACCAAACTTAAAGCCGGCCTGCTGGATACTGTTGATCAGCACTTCACCGTTAAGCTGGGCGCCATGATGCGCGGCGACGTTCATCACAATGACCGTCTCTTTGCGCTCTTTCGGCTGCGGCGCGGCGGGCTGCTGCGGCTCTACCGGCTGCGGTTCCGCGACGGCGGGCTGCGACGCGGCAACAGGCTGTGGCGCAGGCTGCTGCGGGGCGGCTGGCTGCGGCTGAGCGACGGTCGGCGTCACCGGTTGCGGCGCGACAGGCTGCTGCACAACAGGCTGCGGCTGGTGTTGCGGTTGTACGGGCGGCTGCGCAGGTTGCGGCTGTTGCCAGCCAGTCTGCGGAGCCGCATGCGGCGCAGGCTGTTGCTGCGGTGGAACCGGGGCCTGGCGCGGCGGCTGCGGCGGCTGGCGAACCGGTTCTTCAGGACGCGCAGGCTGCTGCATCTGGCGCTCGTAAGGCGGCTGGTACTGGTGCTGCGGCGCCTGACGAGGGGCTTCATGCTCCCCATGCGCGCCGTGCGGGGCGTGAGTCACCGGATGAACGCGGACTTCTCCTACGCCTTCAACATTATCATCAAAGTCGTCGTTTTCCGACTCATCGTCGCGCGACTTCATACGTTTCAGTGGGCGATCGCGAAACATCGAAGAACGTTCTTTACGGCTGGTCCAGAAACCATGTACCAGTAAAGCGATTATGGCGATCGCGCCAACAATGATTAATATCAGACGCAAATCCTGCATCATTATATTCTCTGTTGTTCTAACACCTTGCCACCACGGCAAACATTTACTCACTAAGAGTATTTGCCGATTACCTCAAGTGCAAGTGCGTCGGTCGCTTTCACCACATAAAGATGAACTAAATCGTGCTTTTTGCTGTTTTTTCGAACATTTCCTAACTGGTTATTGTCTGACGACCCGATAAAATAAGCGAGCATTCACACCGGATGTTAAAAAAGGAGCAATGCCTGGCTATGGTTTCATCATCCGCACCGACCCCGCGCAGCGGCGTTTATTATTTTTCGCAGGGCTGGAAACTCATCGGGCTGCCGGGCATACGGCGTTATGTCTTCCTGCCTTTACTGGTTAACGTGCTGCTGATGGGCGCTGCCTTCTGGTGGCTTTTTACCCGTCTCGGCAGCTGGATCCCCTCGCTGATGAGCCATGTGCCGGACTGGCTGCAGTGGCTAAACTACCTGCTGTGGCCGGTGGTAGTGCTCTCAATCCTGCTGGTGTTTGGCTACTTCTTTTCGACGATCGCCAACTGGATAGCCGCGCCGTTCAGCGGCCTGCTGGCGGAACAGCTGGAAGCGCGCCTGACCGGCGCTACCCCGCCGGACGTCGGCGTCTTTGGCATCATGAAAGATATTCCGCGGATTATGAAGCGTGAGTGGCAGAAGCTGGCCTGGTATCTGCCGCGCGCCATCGTGCTGTTGCTGCTCTACTTTATTCCCGGCGTTGGCCAGACGGTAGCCCCAGTACTCTGGTTCCTGTTCAGCGCATGGATGCTGGCGATTCAATACTGTGATTATCCCTTTGATAATCACAAGGTTCCCTTCAAAACCATGCGCGAAGCGCTGCGCAGTCGCAAAGTGATGAATATGCAGTTTGGGGCGCTCACCAGCCTGTTCACAATGATCCCGGTGTTAAACCTGGTGATCCTTCCGGTGGCTATCTGCGGCGCCACCGCCATGTGGGTCGATTGCTATCGCGATAGACACGCCAGCTGGAAATAGCGGTAACACCTTCACTTGGGGGCGGCAAAGGCCGCTCCCTTATATCGCGCTTATTCCTTCTTGCTTATCATTATTTCCCTTCCGCATATAGATATGCTAAATCCTTACTTCCGCATATTCTTTAAGCGGGTATGCTGATGCCGTACCCCCAAATTTCATACAGTTAAGGACGGGCCATGAGTAAGATTTTTGAAGACAACTCCCTGACTATCGGTCATACGCCGCTGGTACGACTGAACCGCATCGGTAATGGCCGTATCCTGGCAAAGGTAGAATCTCGTAACCCGAGCTTTAGCGTAAAATGCCGTATCGGCGCCAATATGATCTGGGATGCTGAAAAGCGCGGCGTTCTGAAACCTGGCGTGGAACTGGTCGAGCCGACCAGCGGCAACACCGGTATCGCCCTCGCCTACGTGGCGGCGGCCCGCGGCTACAAACTGACGCTAACCATGCCGGAAACCATGAGCATCGAGCGTCGTAAGCTGCTGAAAGCCCTGGGCGCCAACCTGGTGCTGACCGAAGGCGCCAAAGGCATGAAAGGCGCTATCCAGAAAGCGGAAGAGATTGTCGCCAGCAACCCGGAACAATTCCTGCTGCTGCAGCAGTTCAGCAACCCGGCTAACCCGGAAATCCACGAGAAGACTACCGGCCCGGAAATCTGGGAAGATACCGATGGTCAGGTGGATGTGTTTATCTCTGGCGTAGGTACCGGCGGAACGCTGACCGGCGTCAGCCGCTATATCAAAAACACCAAAGGTAAAAAAGATCTGATCACCGTCGCCGTTGAACCGACCGATTCCCCGGTGATCGCCCAGGCGCTGGCGGGGGAAGAGCTCAAGCCGGGTCCGCACAAAATTCAGGGTATCGGCGCCGGCTTCATTCCTGGCAACCTGGATCTGAAGCTGGTCGACAAAGTGATCGGCATTACCAACGAGGAAGCTATTTCCACGGCGCGCCGCCTGATGGAAGAAGAAGGCATCCTGGCGGGTATCTCTTCCGGGGCCGCCGTTGCCGCCGCGCTGAAGCTGCAGGAAGATGAGGCCTTTACCAATAAGAATATTGTGGTTATCCTGCCTTCCTCAGGTGAGCGTTATTTAAGCACCGCGCTGTTCGCCGATCTCTTCACTGAGAAAGAGCTGCAACAGTAGTGCCAGCTTGTAAATAATGTGTAAAAAAGCACCTTTTCGGGTGCTTTTTTGTGGCACACGTCAAAGTTTTACCCCTCCTGGCATTGATTCACCTCGTAGGGTCTGGTATTTAACCAGCACATTTATTTTGATGCGCGAAATTATTCAGAAGAGGATTTCCGCCAGCTGAATCGATTTTATGATTTGGTTCAAGTCTTCCTTTCGCGGCATAATGTTTAATGACGTGCTAGACGTCAATGGCCCGCAGGTCTTCGCAGCGCCAGGCGCTGCCGACGCCAAGGCCGGAAACGTAACGCCGGCGCTAACAATACAGGCTAAAGTCGAGTCGTTAGACTAGACTTTAGGTCCACAACACTAAACCTATAAGTTGGGGAAATATAATGTTCCAGCAAGAAGTTACCATTACCGCTCCGAACGGTCTGCACACCCGCCCTGCTGCTCAGTTTGTTAAAGAAGCTAAAGGCTTCACTTCTGAGATCACTGTAACCTCCAACGGCAAAAGCGCCAGCGCCAAAAGCCTGTTCAAACTGCAGACTCTGGGCCTGACCCAGGGCACCGTAGTGACCCTCTCCGCTGAAGGCGAAGATGAGCAGAAAGCTGTTGAGCATCTGGTTAAACTGATGGCTGAACTCGAGTAAGTTCACGGGTTCTTTTTCATATCAGTCACAAGTAAGGTAGGGTTATGATTTCAGGCATTTTAGCATCCCCGGGTATCGCCTTCGGCAAAGCATTGCTGCTGAAGGAAGATGAAATTGTCATCGACCGGAAGAAAATTTCTGCCGATAAGGTTGATCAGGAAGTCGAACGTTTCCTGAGCGGCCGCGCCAAGGCCTCCGCCCAGCTGGAGGTCATCAAAACCAAAGCTGGTGAAACTTTCGGTGAAGAAAAAGAAGCCATCTTCGAAGGGCATATTATGCTGCTGGAAGATGAGGAGCTTGAGCAGGAAATCATAGCCCTGATTAAAGATAAGCACATGACTGCCGACGCGGCAGCCAATGAAGTTATCGACGGTCAGGCCACTGCCCTGGAAGAGCTGGATGATGAATACCTGAAAGAACGTGCGGCTGACGTACGTGATATCGGTAAGCGCCTGCTG
>OKVY01000565.1_pt1 | contig 8945 bp, 9 predicted proteins | sample 1606931 | NCBI WGS metagenome assembly OKVY01 (sample SAMN03281017, study PRJEB24777) | human gut metagenome | isolation source: fecal sample PR221 from 1 month old male Chinese infant, caesarean... | reverse complement strand
CTGATGGAAATGGAAGCCACGCAAGCACCTTAAAATCACCATCATACACTAAATCAGTAAGTTGGCAGCATTACCAACGTTGATAATCTGTTCGATACCGCCAGCGTCCCCTTGCCGCAAACCCGCTATTTGCCCTATGTGTTAATGACACTGCCGTTTTGTATTATCTCTTTCGGTTTTCATGGCAATGTGCCAAGCCTGGTGAAGCTCTACGGTAAAGAGAATATTCACCACATTAAAAATTCCATCATCGTCGGAACGTTATTTGCGCTGATTCTCTATATCTTCTGGCTGGCGGTGACCATGGGCAATATCAGTCGTGCCGACTTCTCGCCGATCATCGCCAAAGGCGGCAATATTGATGTGTTTGTTGAGGCGATTGGCGGGATTTTTACCAGCCGCTATATGGAATTGATTTTGACCTTCTTCGGTAACTTTGCCGTTGCCAGTTCGCTACTGGCTGCCACGCTCGGGCTGTTTGATTACATCGCCGACCTGTTCCATTTTGCCAATAACGGCATCGGGCGCTGCAAAACGGCCATTGTGACCTACCTGCCCCCGGCGGCGGTGTGCCTGTTCTTCCCCAACGGCTTTGTCCACGCCATCGGCTATGCCGGGCTGGCGTTTACCATCTGGAGCGTGATCCTGCCTCCTTTCCTGGTCAAAAGCGCCCGCCAGCGCTTCGCCACAACCGCTTACCGTGCGCCCTGCAATAATGCCGTGCTCAACACCGTTATCGTCTGCGGCGGGATCGTCTATTTAACCGTTATTCTGGAAGTTTTTGGCCTGCTTCCCGTTTTTCACTGACGGACAGTAGCATGGAGGATGGCGATGTTTCTGACACTGCTCCAGTATCAGCAGCCGCTGTTTTGCCGGTTTACGTTGCTGCGTGTCGTGGTGACACTTTTACGCAGCGTGGGGCTACGTAGAAAAACACGCCGCCAGTGAGCAGGGCCTGCATTGCAGGCCCCGGTGGTAAAACGCTTTGCTGTGCTCGAATCCCCGCTTAACCCGGCTCGACGGTTTGGCGGGGATTACGCCTGGCTCCTGGCTGCGGTGCTGGCGCGAACAATATTACGCCCGGAACGCTTAGCCTCGTAGAGTGCGTCATCCGCCGCCTGAATTAAGCTGCCATAGTCTGTATGCACGCGTTGGTTGAGGCTGGCAACACCTACGCTGACGCTCACGATGTCGCCCGGCGAACCAGAATGCGGCAGCCCCAGCGCCTGAACACTCGCACGTAATCTTTCCGCCACGACGACGGCATCAGCCGAGCGCGTTTCCGGCAATAGCGCACAAAACTCTTCCCCGCCATAACGGAAAAGCATGTCATAGGGGCGCAATAGTGAACCTCGCATGGCCGCCGCTATCTGTTGCAGGCACAGATCGCCCTGCTGATGACCGTAACGATCGTTGTAGCGCTTGAAGTAATCCACATCAATCAACAACAGCGCCAGTGGTTTGTTATTACGCTTACTGGCACGCCACTCTTTCTCAATGCACAGATCGAAATAGCGACGGTTCCCCACGGACGTCAGTCCGTCGGATAACGATTGTGAGAGCAGCACATGTGCCTGTTCGCGTAACAGCGACTCCCGGCGAACGGCCATGCTGACATCGACAATCTGAATGAGGCAGTAACGCTCCACATCGCCCAGCGGGACGATAGTGATTGCCTGGCTTAAACGCTCACCGGGCTGTGCGGGTTCCGCAAACAGCGGGAAAGGCGAACGATGCAGCGATTGCGACAACAGAGCCGGTAAGTTGTGGCATATCGCTTGTTTAATCGCTACGCCAACCCGGTGGTTACGCAAATCCGGAAAAACCGCGAAAAAATCCTGACCTTTGGCTGCGCTTGCCGCACGACCTGTATGTGCTTCTAACCACGCGTTCCACAACGTAATCTTGTAGTTCGCATCAACAACAATCACGCCCAGACTCAGGGCGGAAAATGCATCCAGTAGCAGCTTGTCATTCATGGTTATCAGAGCCCGTCGGAAGCAAAACCAGATTCAACGCGTTCAATATAGAGGCTGATTTGTTCGCGCAAATCACGCAACGCCGACATGTCCAGGATAAAAGCCAGATACCCTTCAATTTCCTGACGTTCCAGCGAAAAATCGATGCGCAACATCAGCACCGATGGGTCGCTGGGGTCGTGCGACGGGTTCAGGATCTGCTCACTGGTCCCCACACGAAACACGGGCAATGAACCCTGTAACTCTTTTTGAAACATATTCGCCAGCGTGCCCACACAGGCATTGAGCACAATGTTGCCGATTTCGCTCATCGCTTCGCGCTCCATCTCACCCAGTTCATGGGCAGGGATGAGATCCCCTACCATCATGCGGACGATTTCAAAGCTGGCGGTCTCCGGAAACATCAGAATAGCTTCGGTGGCGTAAGCCCCTTTGTATTGCTGGCTGATGCCACACAATGAGAGACCGGCCCCGAGCTCATCGGCCGCTTCCGAACGGGTGGTAATGCGCACCGACGGGACAGACATGCGGACTTCTTCATTAACGATGTCACTCATCGCGGCAGCCGCGTGACCCACACCGATATTGAAGATCTCCATCAGGCTGTCTGCTTCGATTTCGCTCATATCCGTCAAATCGATCATCAGTTCGACTCCAGGTTTTGCAGCATGGCGCGAATTTGCGGTTCTTTAATCGGTTTGGATAAAAAGCCCAGACCAAGCTGGTCGGCCTGCGCCTGCACGGAGTTCTGCACGTTAGCCGTCAGCAGTACGATGTGCATATCCGGGTGCGTCTCACGCAGGATAGCCGCCGCCGCAAGACCGCCCATTCCTGGCATATTGACATCCAAGAGGATCAGATACGGTTTTTTGATGGCCGCCATCTCAATAGCCTGCTCGCCCGTCATCGCCTCTTCAATCTGCCACTCAGGGTGCTGGCTGAGCACATACTGCTTTGAGATCATGCGTGACAACCGGCTGTCATCAACGATGAGAATATGTCTGGACATAATTTTACTTTCTCTTTTATTTATTCAACTGGCATAAAAATCACCCGACTAGCTGTGTCGGTCTTTGCACGCAGTACCGCTCATTCTCACCCTGATTGCGCAATATTTCCGTTAGGTAACACTATTCATCGGCAACAATGACGAATTAATTAGTGCCAGATTGTAAGAAGTTGCATATTGCGTGCAGCTTAGTCTGCTAATTGATGTTTTATTCGCCACAACGCCATTCTAGTGCGAAAACAGGCGGGCAATGCGCAGAAAAAAGAGGCATATGTGCAAGGCGGCCATACATTACGCAGGGTACCTCGCCGTTAAAAAGAGAAAAGCGGAGCATGGCTGCCCCGCTTTTCCCCGATGTTGACGCAATAAACGCGGTATTAGTAGAAGCCCATCGCCTTACCGCTGTAGCTCACCAGCAAGTTTTTAATCTGTTGATAGTGGCTCAGCGCGAGTTTATGGGTCTCACGCCCTACCCCGGAGTTTTTATAGCCACCAAATGCCGCATGGGCCGGATAGAGATGGTAGCAGTTGGTCCACACGCGACCGGCTTTAATGTTGCGCCCCATGCGCCATGCCCGATTGATATCCAGCGTCCACAGCCCGGCCCCCAGTCCATATTCCGTGTCGTTCGCGATACGCAGCGCTTCCGCTTCATCTTTAAAGGTGGTGATCCCGATAACCGGCCCGAAGATCTCCTCCTGGAAGCAGCGCATATGGTTCTCGCCTTTGATCAAGGTCGGCTGAATATAGAAGCCATTTTGCAGATGGTTATCGTGCGCAACGTGCGCGCCGCCGGTGATGATTTCACCCCCTTCTTCTCTGGCGATATTGATATAAGAGAGGATCTTGTCGTACTGCTCGCGGGAGGCCTGCGCGCCGATCATGGTGTCGGTGTCAAAGGGGTCGCCTTTGCGGATGTTTTCCATACGCGCCACGACTTTTTCAACAAACTGCGGGTAGATAGATTCTTGTACCAGCACGCGTGACGGACAGGTACAGACTTCGCCCTGGTTAAAGAAGCCCAGCACCACCCCTTCGATGGCTTTATCGATATACTCTTCGTCACCATTGAGCACATCTTCAAAGTAGATATTCGGCGATTTACCGCCCAGTTCGACGGTGCTCGGAATGATGTTGTCTGCGGCACAAGAGAGGATGTGGCGGCCAATCGGCGTTGATCCGGTAAAGGCGATTTTTTCAATACGCTTGCTGCGCGCCAGCGGTTCACCCGCTTCGGTACCGTAGCCGTGCACCACGTTCAGCACCCCTTTCGGCAGCAAATCACCAATTAACTCCATCAGCACGCAAATGCCGAGCGGGGTCTGTTCTGCCGGTTTCAGTACGATACAGTTACCTGCCGCCAGCGCTGGCGCCAGTTTCCAGGCGGCCATCAATAGTGGAAAGTTCCACGGGATAATCTGACCGACCACCCCCAGCGGTTCATAAATGTGGTAGGCGACGGTATTGCTGTCAATTTCTGCTGCGGTCCCTTCCTGTGCGCGGATACAGCCCGCAAAGTAGCGGAAGTGATCCACCGCCAGCGGCAAGTCGGCATTCAGGGTTTCGCGGATCGGTTTACCGTTATCCCAGGTTTCCGTCAGCGCCAGCAGCTCCAGATTCTGCTCAATGCGATCGGCGATCGCCAGCAGCACGTTGGAACGATCCTGCGCGCTGGTTTTGCCCCACGCGTCTGCGGCGGCATGGGCGGCGTCGAGCGCCTTTTCAATGTCTGCGGCACCTGAACGCGGGAACTCAGCAATCGCTTCCCCGGTCACCGGCGTGGTGTTGGTAAACCAGCGCCCTTCTACAGGATCGACAAATTCACCGCCAATGTAGTTGCCATAACGTTTTTTAAAGGAGACTTTAGCGCCAGTCTGGCCAGGGTGAATGTATTTCATAAGATGTTCCTCTATTTTTATGGGTACAGGTGAGGCGTCGCGCCCTGTGCGGACATCTCTTCATAAGCAGCTCTTATGCCAAAACCTGCGCCGAACAGAGAAAATCTTGTATCTTTTTCTAAAACAGCAGGTTACGAAATTAAAATTTTTATCATTGCTGTCTGACAGGAGAAAAAAATCGCACCGCCCTTCGCGAACTGTGTCGTCCATCGCTACACGCGGGACACTTTTATGCTACACAATTGTAACATCTCAGTTCTCCGGAGTGTGCCATGCCGCATCGCGTACCGTCTTTTACTCTCGCCCCGCAGACCACCGGGCTTCCCTGCCAACTGGAAGACTCCTGGCAGCGTAGCCTCAATTACGGGCTTCACCGCGACGACGACACACAGCCGTGGGTGGCCAGGTCGATGCTGAAAGACGCGCGGGCGGAAAATGCCTGGATAAGCCAGTTAGTTGCGCCGCTTCTTGCCAGGCTGCAACCGGAATTGTCCAGCCATCCGTCTATTATGGTGATGTCGGATGCCACCGGCCTGGTACTGGAAACCCACGGCAATGCCGATTTCCTGCATAAAGCGCAGCGTTATGCGCTGGCGCCGGGCAATTTGTGGGGTGAACATGCACGGGGAACCAACGCCATTGGCACCGCGCTGGCTATGCAGCGCCACTGCGAGGTCTCCGGCGGTGAACACTACCTTAACCGCAATGCCGGGCTGTTCTGTTCCGCTTCACCGGTGTTCCGCCCGGACGGCACCGTGGCCGGCGTACTGGACATCTCCACTCCGGCGCAACTGCCGAAACACGATGCGGCCGCCCTGATTCGCCGGGCAGTCTGCCAGATTGAGCATGCGTGGGCCGCCAGCACCGTCAGTGCCGATCGCTGGTTGCTGAGCCTGCACAGTGACGCCAGCGTGCTGGGAAGCGCTCAGGAGCTGCTGCTGATTTTTGAGCAGAACACGTTGCTGGGAGCAAACAAGCTGGCGATAGACGAGTTCTGTCTCACACCGGGACACTTTGGTGCGACAGCGATCGAGACACTGTTTCCCGGCATCACTCTTAATGCGGGTGAAACCACCCTGGAAGCCAGCAATCGTCAGCGTTATTACGCCCGCCAGACCACACCCACGCGCCGCTATATGGGTCGTGGCGTCGCCCGCACGCCGGTTACGGTTGACCCGGAAAAAGAGAAAGCGCTGCGGATTATCAATGCCGGGATTGCCCTGTGTATCACCGGCGAGACAGGAAGCGGTAAAGAGCATTGCGCCCGCGAGTTACACAGCCGCAGCCAGTGGCGGGAGGGTAATTTTGTCGCCATTAACTGCGCGGCCCTGCCCGAGAATCTGATTGAATCGGAGCTGTTTGGCTATGCCCCAGGCGCATTTACCGGGGCCAACCCGAAAGGTTATAGCGGGAAATTCCGCGAAGCCCACGGCGGCGTTCTGTTTCTTGATGAAATCGGCGATATGCCACCGGGTCTGCAAACCCGATTGCTTCGGGTATTGCAGGAGAAAAAAGTGACGCCGCTCGGCTCAAATACCGCCTACAGCGTCAATTTTGCGCTGATCTGCGCCACCCATCAGGATCTTACCGCGCAGGTGGCCGCAGGGGCATTTCGTGAAGACCTGCTGTACCGTATTCAGGAGTTTCATCTGCGCATCCCGCCGCTGCGCGAATGGCCCGACACTCGCCAGTTTATCCAGAAATTGTGGCAGGAGCTGGGCGCCAGCGCGCGTGATATTACCCTTAGCGAAGAGGCTATCCACGCCCTTGCCGCCCGCCCCTGGCCGGGCAATGTGCGTCAGTTGTTAAGCCAGTTGCGGGTATTACTGGCGCTGGCGGATGACCATTCGGTGGTCCGGCTGGCGGATCTGCCCGGCGATCCCACTCCCGCCCCGGCGCCCGTTATGCTGTCTGCCCCTGCCGATGAGCAAATCGCCATCCGTGAGGCCCAGGGCAATATGAGCCTGGCGGCAAAAAAACTGGGAATTTCACGCAGTACGCTTTACCGGCGACTGGAAAAACGCCAGAGCGTCAGCAGCGTCTGAATTGCGCTTACAGGGGTGTTTCCCTTGCTCAGAACAGAGATTAGCTTTCTCTGTCAGTTGGGTTATTAGAGAGGATGAATCGGTGAGCCCTGATGTGAATTGATACCTCAGGGCTCACCGTTGTGCTTAGCGTAGCGGTATCCGGTGGTGATAAACGAAAATCGTCATGTCGGCGTAGAGCAGCGTCTCGTCAGGTTTGCCCAACTGCGCCCTCACCGCCTCCAGGCGCGGATGGGGCGCCGTTTCCGTTTCGACTGCGGGGATCGCCACAAACTGGCGCTCCGGCGAGGATTGTACGTAAGCATCGGTTAACCACGATCTCAGCGTCTGGGAACGAGTGCTGTCAAACTGAATATGGAAATCAACTTTATCAAACATCACCGGGGAAATATGGATTTCACCAAACGATAGCCAGTTAACGTTGTTAGATAATTTCCAGTAATCACCGTAACCGAAAGTTAGATTATTCTTTTTCAGGAAGGAGATGTAGTCGTACGTCTGGTTTTTCTGGTCGTACAACGGCTTAGTAGTAACCTGATAAGAATAGGAATGCCGAACAGTCACGGCAATGTAACTGTAGTAATTTATATCTGCCTGGTTAGCGGTATTATTTCTGTATCAAATACAGTAATTAATACAATAGCAATGATATTCATTAAAAAAACCATCAAAGCACCCCAACAATAACAGATTTACAATAACATACGAAAAATTCCCACATCGTACGGGATAGTTAACAGGAGAAACAACCTTCCTCTGATATTCACATATTCGTCAGAACATTGTCGACAAGCTCAAAGCCGGAAATCCCCATCGTTGTGTAATTAGGATATTCAGCAACAGACAACCTCCTGATTTCCTCCTCACCATCATATAAACCACCTGCATAATTAAATATTTTTAATTGTTTTTTGTCTTCTGTGAGATCAGCGTTAGCGATAATTTTCCAAAGGCCTTTAGTAATATTTTGATTACCAGTAAAAATAACTTTCATCTCTTTGCCAAACTTTTCAAAAGATAATGGTGTTAGTGCACCGCTATCTCTAACTTTTTTGGTATTCTGTATTGATAAAATACAGAACCCTATCGCTTGTTTGAACTTTTGCTTTGGAGCAAAGACAATCTGACAAAGCGCATATTTGCCATTACTCATAGGAATGACAAAAATGTCGCCCTCTTTATATTTTACTGTCATAAACAATTACCTTTCAGAATTGATAACGCATCTTTAGATACTTTCCCACCCAATCACTGCTATGACCCGCAATGTCATATGCACTAGCGTTTGGGTTATTAGGTCTAAATGATCTAATTTTATTGAAGAGATTTATTAAGGAATTCGTTGATTTAGCTCTACCATTAAGATTCATAATCCTTTGTTGTAACTATTTAGCCTCCGCTTTGGTGCATCACCACGTCCTGCATAGATAATATTCTTTCCATCCTGTTGCATATACAACCCTGTCCATTTATAGGATCATAATGTTTGCCTGTACCTCCAGCCTGGTTGGTTAAACCAGGGTATTGCTGGCCCAGTATCAGCATGGATAGAAACGAGAACTTCATTGACTTTATATGGTTTATTCAGCGTATCCAATGGTAATGTACGTCTCTCAAAATACAAGAACTGTGCGAGCAGCTTTACCAGGCTAAAGAGTGGGTTAAAGACGTGCTTGGTTAGTGAATTTAAGAGGAATTAAATAATAAAAAACCGGGAAGATTTGATTTTCCGCCCGGCTATTCAAGTCATGAGGGCTTTATTTCTGAAAATATTTTTTCAATTTCCTTTACGTATTTTTTAGGGCCAGGGATCTGAATTTTCGTTACATACTCAAGTAAATCGCCTGGTCTTCTCGATAATAAATAACATTCAATCAGATGACCGACAGGGAAATTTACCTGAGGCGCCAAATTGATAATATTATCCTTACCGCCATCTGGTTCAGTATATGTTTCTTGTTTTTTCAATATATAACGTATTGTTTTAAACCTGTGATTTTCAATTAGCCATTTT
>OKVY01000552.1_pt1 | contig 9163 bp, 10 predicted proteins | sample 1606931 | NCBI WGS metagenome assembly OKVY01 (sample SAMN03281017, study PRJEB24777) | human gut metagenome | isolation source: fecal sample PR221 from 1 month old male Chinese infant, caesarean... | reverse complement strand
GGCGAGCGACTGCTGCTGCCGTTTGGCCTGCACCATATTCTGGTGGCGCTGATCCGCTTTACCGAAGCCGGCGGCACCCTCGACGTCTGCGGCCACAGCGTCAGCGGCGCGCTGACCATCTTCCAGGCGCAGCTGAGCTGTCCGACGACCCACGGCTTCGCCGAAAGCGCCACCCGTTTCCTGTCGCAGGGTAAAATGCCGGCATTCCTCGGCGGCCTGCCGGGAGCCGCGCTGGCGATGTACCACTGCGCCCGTCCGGAAAACCGACATAAAATTAAAGGCCTGCTGATCTCCGGGGTGATCGCCTGCGTGGTGGGCGGCACCACCGAGCCGCTGGAGTTCTTGTTCTTGTTTGTCGCGCCGGTCCTGTATGTCATCCACGCGCTGCTGACCGGTCTCGGCTTTACCATCATGGCGGTGCTCGGGGTAACCATCGGCAACACCGACGGCAATATCATCGACTTCGTGGTGTTTGGCATTCTGCATGGCCTGGCCACCAAGTGGTATCTGGTGCCGGTGGTGGCGGCTATCTGGTTCGCGGTCTACTATGCCATCTTCCGCTTCGCCATCACCCGCTTCAATCTGAAAACGCCGGGCCGCGACATCGACACTGCCGCCAGCGTGGAGAAAGCCGTCGCCGGTACCATCGGCAAATCCGGGTATAACGTACCGGCGATTCTGGCGGCGCTCGGCGGCGCAGAGAACATTGTTTCGCTGGATAACTGCATTACCCGTCTGCGCCTGTCGGTGCACGATATGAGCAAAGTGGACGCCGCCGCGCTGAAAGCCCATCGCGCCATCGGGGTGGTACAGCTCAACCAGCATAATCTGCAGGTGGTTATTGGCCCGCAGGTACAGTCGGTAAAAGATGAGATGGCCACGCTGATGAATACCGTGCAGGCCTGATCCCACTAGTCCCCCTCCGCTACGGAGGGGGCGCTCGCTAAGGAAGCTCCAATGTTTGATTTTGCCACCCCTATCGATCGCCACGGCACCTGGTGCACGCAATGGGACTATGTCGCCGACCGGTTTGGCGCCGCCGATCTGCTGCCGTTCACTATTTCCGATATGGATTTCGCCACCGCGCCCTGTATTCTCGACGCCGTCAGCCAGCGGCTGGCCCACGGGGTGTTCGGCTACAGCCGCTGGCGCAACGAGGCGTTTCTCGGGGCGATTGCCCACTGGTACGCCAGCCGCTTTAACAGCGACATCGATCCGCAATCTGTGGTCTACGGACCGTCGGTTATCTATATGGTGGCGGAAACCATCCGCCAGTGGTCGAAAGAAGGCGACGGCGTCGTGGTCCACACCCCTGCCTACGATGCGTTCTATAACACCATCACCGCTAACCGGCGGCGAATTGCCCCGGTGCCATTGATCCTGAAGGATAATCGGTGGCGCTGCGATATGGAGCGCCTGGAGGCGGCGCTGGCGGAGCCAAAGAATACCCTGCTGCTGCTGTGCAGCCCGCACAACCCAACGGGGAAAGTCTGGCGTCGCGAGGAGCTGGAGACCATGGCGGCCCTGTGTCAAAAACATGGCGTCAGGGTGATTAGCGACGAAATTCATATGGACATGACCTGGGGCGAACACCGCCATATCCCGTGGAGCGAGGTCGCTCAGGGACCATGGGCGCTGTTCACCTCCGGTTCGAAGAGCTTCAATATTCCGGCCTTTACCGGGGCCTACGGCTTTATCCCCGAAGAGAACGAGCGCGACAGCTACCTGCAGGCGCTAAAGGGTCGCGACGGGCTCTCTTCCCCTTCCGTGCCGGCGCTGGTCGCCCATATCGCCGCCTACCGCGACGGGGCTCCCTGGCTCGATGCCCTGCGCGACTACCTGCAGGCGAATATGCGCTATGTCGCCGACACGCTCAACAACGCCTTCCCCGCGCTCGGCTGGCAGCCGCCGGAGGCCACCTACCTGGCATGGATCGACCTGCGCCCGCTCAACGTTGACGATCGCGCGCTACAGCAGGCGCTGATCGCCGAACAGAAGGTGGCGATTATGCCGGGTTATACCTATGGTCCTGAGGGCAACGGCTTTCTGCGACTCAACGTCGGCTGCCCGCGCGAGAAGCTGGAACGCGGTGTCGAAGGACTGATTGCCGCCCTGCGCAGCCTCAGCTGATTCGACGCGCAATCTACAGGTCATCGCGCCGGCGAAACGCCAGGTAACCGGCGCCGAGGGTAAAGACAGCGACAATCACCACCAGCAGGATAAACCCGTGGTGGTTGCTTGCCAGCGGGATCCCACCGACGTTCATGCCGAAGAAACCGGCGACGATGTTAATCGGCAGCGCGAGGACGGTGATCACCGTCAGGGTATAGAGGGTGCGATTGCTCTGCTCCAGCTGGCGGGCGCCAATCTCCTCCTGCAGCAGACTGATGCGCTCGATCAGGCCCGACAGATCGTTAAGCACCACGCTAAACTCTTCGGTGAACTGACGAAACGCCTGCACCACCGCGCGATCCATCCACGCCGGCGGCCGGTTAAGCAGCCGGAACATCGCCGCCGGCTCCGGCGCCAGCAGCCGCTGGAAGCGTAAAAGCATCCGCCGTAGCCGCGCCAGATCGGCCCGGTTGCGCTGCACGTGATTGCTCAGAAGACGCTCTTCAATAAGGTCAACATGGCGGCTGGCCTGGCGGACGACCTGCTCCAGCACCTCCTCCTGCTCCTCCAGCAGAAAGGCCAGCAGCTCAGTAGACGTGTTCACCCTGAGCGTCTGCAAGCGCGGCAGCATCCATTCGATAAACCGCAACGGTTTGAAGCGCGCCGTCACCACCAGCCTGGGGCTACAGTAGAGCCACAGCGTGGCGGTTTCCGCGCTGGTATCCTGCGGACGAAACAGCACATCGTTAAGCACAGCGAACAGATTTTCCCCCTGTCGCTCAATGCGGGTGGTGTGCGAGCCGCTGCGGATCTCCTCGAAGAAAAAATCGGCCACCGGAAAGTGGCTGGTTAACCATTTCTCGGCGGTGGCGTGATTAAGATTCAGGTGTAACCAGATAAACGCCTTGTCATCGGCGAGCGCCTGATAGCGGGCGCATACCTCGCCAGAGGCGATCGGCTGCGGGGGGCGCTGTTCATGAAACAAATAGCCATGCACCAGGCCGGAAACTTCACTATCAAAATCGGGCTTTAACATCTTCGCGGTGACGTCTTGACTCATGGCTCCCTCAGGACAGGCACTGGCACCGTTGATGCCCGAATATTGCCATCTTTCGCTATTTTCCGCGGGCTGGCAAGGTTAATAATCTGGTCATAAAACAGTAACCTGGCTGACATATGACGGCCAGTATCACGCTTCATCCCCTCGCCGCGCAGGCGATGCGATGGAGGCGAACAGAAGGTCTTCTTGCCTTTATGCTCAGGTGGTTATTAAAATAAATTTGATTATCCTCAAAACTTTTTTAGGCAGAAAGCGGTATTAATTTGCGCGCTTAATCATTGCTTTCACCCAGGTTTATTGAGGAGGAGACCATGAAAACCTATGACCGTAATCGTAACGCTATTGCTACCGGCAGCATGGTAATGATCGCCGGTAACGGGACGACGGGCGTGATTAAAGCTATCCATGGCGAGGGGAAAACCGCTGAGCAGTTGCGCCGGGCGGACTGCGTTGAAATCGACGGCTGCGAGGGCCGCTTCTGCCCGTTGGATCTGATCCGTCTCGGCTTCCATTAATTCCTGCCGCCAGGTCGTTAGTATCAGGCCACCTGTGGTGGCCTGCTCTTTTCCCGGGAAATAAAGCGTCTAGCGAAAGCTCCACTGAACACTCATCACAAAGATCGCCGGCACAATAATGCCGCCTTCCACACCGAAATAATCGGTGAAATTATATTGCAGGCCATGATAGAGGTAGGGCGAAAAACCGATGCCGGTGATTTTTTTGGCGGTGCGGTAGGTGCCGGAATCCCCACAGTGGCTGAAGGCATCAAAGAAAAATTCCCCGGTATAGGCATACACCCCTTTCAGTACCCAGCCGGTATCGTTTTTCAGCCAGTCGCGGCGCACGCCGAGGGTCAGGCAACGATCGTCAAAGCTGTTTTTCATCGTTCCGACCAGCACGCTGTATTTTGAATTCTGAGAAAACTTGCGCTCCACCGAGAAAAAGTTGTTATTGAAATGTTCGTTATATTGTCCGTGGTTACCCGTCATATGATAGACATAGGAGCCGGTATTCATCGAATAGAGGCTTAATTCCCCGGCCTGCGCCGACGGCATGGCAACCATTAGTAGCGCTGATAACAAAATCCATAATTTATTTACCATTCAGTAACCTATGCCATACCCGTAAAAAGAACCCGGCATGCTAGCACCGCTTAGCTAAACCAAAGGGCAATCAGATAAACCGACGCTCTTCGCGGCGGGAAAATATGACGCTATCTGCACTATAGCAGTCGCCCTCTCGCCTGGTGAGCGCCTGCGGTTATACTTGAGAAACATTCCCCTAATCGTTAAGGACCGCTGTGTTAGCCACTCTCCTCGTTGCGCTGGTCGCTATTATTCATCTCGCCATCCTGGTGCTGGAGATGTTTCTCTGGGAAGCCCCCGCCGGGCGCCGGGCCTTTAACCTCAGCGCCGATTTCGCCCGGCAGACCCGGGTGCTGGCGGCCAACCAGGGCTTGTATAACGGCTTTCTGGCCGCCGGCCTGGCATGGGGGCTGTGGCTGGGGGCGCCGGGGGTGCAGGTGGTTATCTTTTTCCTGGCCTGCGTGCTGGCCGCCGGGATTTTCGGCGCGCTGACCGCCAGCCGCAAAATTCTCTATATTCAGGCGCTGCCCGCGCTGCTGGCGCTGGTTGCCGTGCTGACGCAAGCGTAGGGCCTTGATCCAAAACAGAGAAAGCAGGCGCTAAGGCGGGTACTATTTGCCCCCTTTGGTCGGTCATCGACCGTTAATACCTTCTGAGTTCAGAGGCATTTTTATGACATGGCAATCCTTCAAACAGGCCTGGCTTATCCGGTTCTGGTCTCCTGTCCCGGCGGTCATTGCCGCGGGCATTCTCTCTACCTACTATTTTGGCATCACCGGCACCTTCTGGGCGGTGACCGGCGAATTCACCCGCTGGGGTGGTCAGCTGCTGCAGCTGCTGGGCGTCCACAGCGAACAGTGGGGCTATTACCAGCTGATACATCTCGAAGGGTCGCCGCTGACCCGCATCGATGGCAGGATGATCATCGGCATGTTCGGCGGCTGCCTGGCCGCCGCGCTGTGGGCGAATAACGTCAAACTGCGCTTGCCACGCAGCCGGATCCGCATTGCGCAGGCCGTGGCGGGCGGCATCATCGCCGGGTTCGGCGCACGGCTGGCGATGGGCTGCAACCTGGCGGCCTTCTTCACCGGCATTCCGCAGTTCTCCCTGCACGCCTGGCTGTTTGCCATCGCCACCGCCATCGGCTCCTGGTTTGGCGCCCGCTTCACGCTGCTGCCCCTTTTTCGCATCCCGGTAAAAATGCAAAAAGTGTCCGCCGCCTCGCCCTTAACCCAAAAACCGCAGCAGGCGCGCCGCCGCTTCCGCCTGGGGATGGTGGTCTTTTTCGCCATGATCGGCTGGGGCCTGCTCACCGCCGCAGACCACCCGGCGCTCGGCCTGGCGATGCTGTTTGGCATTGCCTTTGGCCTGCTTATTGAGCGCGCGCAGATCTGCTTTACCTCCGCCTTTCGCGATATGTGGATCACCGGCCGGACGGTGATGGCGAAGGCGATTATCTTCGGCATGGCGGCGAGCGCCATCGGTATCTTCAGCTATGTGCAATTGGGGATGGCGCCGAAAATTATGTGGGCCGGTCCTAATGCGGCGATTGGCGGGCTACTATTTGGCTTTGGCATCGTGCTGGCCGGCGGCTGTGAGACCGGCTGGATGTACCGGGCGGTGGAGGGCCAGGTTCACTACTGGTGGGTTGGGCTGGGCAACGTCATCGGCTCAACGCTGCTCGCCTGGTGCTGGGACGATATCGCCGCCCCGCTCGCCACCCACTGGCAGAAAGTCAACCTGCTGAACGCCTTCGGTCCCTTTGGCGGACTACTGGCCACCTATCTACTGCTGCTGATCGCCCTGCTGCTGGTGATCGCCTGGGAGAGACATTTTTTCCGCCGCCAGGCGGCGGTCCGGACCGTGAAGGAGAGCGCATGAAAAACATCATCCCTGATTATCGCCTGGATATGGTCGGCGAACCCTGCCCGTATCCGGCGGTCGCTACCCTGGAGGCAATGCCTTCCCTGCAAAAAGGCGAGATCCTCGAAGTGGTCAGCGACTGTCCGCAGTCAATCAATAACATTCCGCTTGATGCAAAGAACCACGGCTACACGGTGCTGGATATTCAACAGGATGGCCCAACCATTCGCTATTTGATCCAGAAGTAGCGCCGTTTTCCCGCCGGCGGCCTTCCCCGCCGGCGCTTGTCTCCTCGTTCCCGCCTCGCCGTTCGCTTACGCATCGCTGACCAGGTTGCCAAACGATTGCAATAGATTGTAACACTTGAAACGGTGTTCCAGTTACGTAATAACCATTAATATAACGCGCCTATATTATTAAAATGCGAATAAGTTATTTAGTGAATGGTTTCTGCCGCTATCGGCCAAAGCCGCACACAGCGACACGATAAGGATCGAAATGGAACTGCTGGTCAGGCTGGGTCATTTTTTTGAGCAAGCGCGTTCTGACGCCGACTATGCCACCTTCGCCAATGAACTGCGTCGGCATCAGGTCTCCTACTACATCTATTTTGTTTCCACCGGCAATATGAATTTCGTAATGGCAAACGACGAGGTGGTCTCGGTAAAAAGCGCCCGCGGGCTGCTGCGCGTTCGCGCTGAGGCCAGCCATTGTCTGACCAGGGCCGCCGTTATCCGCCACTTTGCCCGGGCCATTAACTTTGAACAGTACTGCCGGGATCTCGCCAGCGCCGGGGTATTTAAATGGATCGTCGATCTGGAAGAGGAGACCCGGCACTACTGGTCGAAGGATAATACGCTGTTATATAAAGAGTGCCTGATGCCCCCCTGAACAGGTCTCAGGGGGAGGCGGCGAGGGTCAGCCTTTAATCGCGGGTCTGCACCCAAAAGGCGTGGATCAGGCCAGGAATATAGCCCAGCAGGGTCAAAATGATATTGAGAATAAACGCCCAGCCGAAGCCTTTTCCCAGCAGCACCCCCAGCGGCGGCAGAATGATAGTGAAAACGATTCTCCAGAATCCCATAACCTCTCCCTTCGTCTAACGTCAATTTTTTACTAAGCTATTCAATAGTTAAGCATAGACGCTTTTCGTCGTTTCGCCAGCAGGCAGCCCCCTCATCTCTGGTAACAAAAATCATTCCCTGCCGTCACGGGCAAAAAAGACCGGGAAAACATTCACTTTTCCCCTCTCCGGCCCGCAGGCCCTGGCAAAGCGCACAGATTGTCAGTTGACCAATCAGGGGGACAGGGCTAAGCCTGGAGGAGTTTCATCACATCGAGTCGTTTTACCAACCGGAGAATATCCATGAGTAAACTTGGGATTAATGGATTTGGTCGTATCGGACGTCTGGTGTTACGTCGTTTATTAGAAGTCGACAGCAGCCTGGAAGTGGTGGCTATCAACGACCTCACTTCGCCAAAGGTGCTGGCCTACCTGTTGAAGCATGATTCAAACTACGGCCCCTTCCCGTGGAGCGTCGACTTTACCGAAGATGCGCTGATCGTCAACGGCAAAACCATTACGGTGTATGCCGAAAAAGAGGCGCAGCATATTCCATGGCAGGCGGCAGGCGCCGAGGTGATTGTGGAGTGTACCGGGTTCTACACCTCGGCCGAGAAATCGCAAGCCCATCTCCAGGCCGGCGCGCGCAAAGTGCTGATTTCCGCCCCCGCCGGCGAGATGAAAACCATCGTCTACAACGTCAACGATGACACCCTGACCCCGGATGACACCATCATCTCCGTGGCCTCCTGCACCACCAATTGCCTGGCGCCGATGGCCAAAGTTCTGCAGGATGCCTTCGGCATCACCGTAGGCACCATGACCACCATCCACGCCTATACCGGCACCCAGTCGCTGGTGGACGGGCCGCGCGGAAAAGATCTGCGCGCCTCCAGGGCGGCGGCGGAAAACGTTATCCCGCACACTACCGGCGCGGCAAAAGCCATTGGCCTGGTGATCCCTGCCCTGAGCGGTAAGCTGAAAGGCCATGCCCAGCGCGTACCGACCAAAACCGGCTCAGTGACGGAGCTGGTATCGGTGCTGGAGAAAAAGGTGACTGCGGAGGAGGTCAATCAGGCGATGAGGCAGGCGACTGAGGGCAATGAATCCTTTGGTTACACTGAAGAGGAGATCGTCTCTTCCGATATCATCGGCAGCCATTTCGGTTCAATCTACGATGCTACCCAGCTTGAGATTGTAGAGGCCGGCGGCGTACAGCTGGTGAAAACCGTCGCCTGGTACGATAACGAATACGGCTTTGTCACCCAACTGATCCGCGTGCTGGAGAAATTTGCCCGCTAAGTGAACGGCGGACAGCCTGCGCTGTCCGCCGGTTCTGTGTGGAGTGCCTCAGGCCTGCAGATAGACCACCTGGGTCTGCAGGTACTCATTCAGGCCGTGGCGGCCATCTGCGCCGCCGATCCCCGACTTACGCCAGCCGGCGTGGAACCCCTGCATCGCCTCAAAGTTCTCACGGTTGATATAGGTTTCGCCAAACTTCAGTCCCTTAATCGCTTTCATCGCCACGTTCAGATCGCGGGTATAGATTGAGGAGGTCAGGCCATAATCGCTGTCATTGGCCATCGCCAGCGCCTCATCGAGGGTCGAAAAGGCCACCACCGGCAGCACCGGACCGAAGGTTTCCTCATGGATAATGTCCATCTCCTGACGTACATCCAACAGCAGGGTCGGCGGATAAAAATAGCCTTTGCCCTCCAGCGGCTGACCGCCCAGCGCCACCCGCGCCCCCTGCGCCACCGCCTTCGTCACTTTGCCCGCCACCTGGTCCCGCGCCGCCGCGTTGATCAGCGGCCCCATCGCGATGTCATCCCGCGTCGCCGGGTCGCCAAACTGGACGGCCTTCATCGCCTCACCGAGGCGGTTGACGAAGCGGTCGTATATTCCCTGCTGAACATAGACCCGCTCGACGCAGTTACACACCTGCCCGGTGTTAATCACCCGCGAGTCCACTACCGCTTT
>OKVY01000543.1_pt1 | contig 9336 bp, 9 predicted proteins | sample 1606931 | NCBI WGS metagenome assembly OKVY01 (sample SAMN03281017, study PRJEB24777) | human gut metagenome | isolation source: fecal sample PR221 from 1 month old male Chinese infant, caesarean... | reverse complement strand
CATGCCGAACTCAGAAGTGAAACGCCGTAGCGCCGATGGTAGTGTGGGGTCTCCCCATGTGAGAGTAGGGAACTGCCGGACATTAATTAAAACAAAAGGCTCAGTCGAAAGACTGGGCCTTTTGTTTTTGATATAGGTTTATCAGCGCGTTTGCAGCTTCTTTTCCAGTACAACCTACGGGAACTGAATCAATAAAAAAGGCCATCCGTAGGGATGGCCTTTTGCATTTCTATAACAACTATCAGTGGATAACCTGAGACAGAAAAGCTCGGGTGCGTTCGGACTTAGGATTAGCGAAAAACTCCTGCGGCGGCGCCTGCTCAACGATTTCACCACGATCCATAAAGATCACCCGGTCAGCAACGGTACGTGCAAAGCCCATTTCGTGAGTCACACACAGCATTGTCATTCCCGATTCAGCAAGACCAATCATAGTATCCAGCACTTCTTTCACCATCTCAGGGTCAAGCGCAGAGGTTGGTTCATCAAAGAGCATAATTTTCGGTTTCATACAGAGTGAGCGGGCGATAGCCACACGCTGCTGCTGTCCACCAGAAATTTGCCCCGGGAATTTATGGGCGTGCTCAGCAATACGGACGCGCTCTAAATAATGCATGGCCAGCGCTTCGGCTTCCTTCTTCGGCATCTTCCGCACCCAGATCGGTGCCAGCGTACAGTTCTGTAGTACCGTCAGATGCGGGAAAAGGTTGAAGTGCTGAAATACCATCCCCACTTCCTGGCGAACCTTCTCGATATTACGAATATCTTCGTTTAATTCGATGCCATCCACTACGATACGACCCTGCTGATGCTCTTCCAGATGATTAATGCAACGAATAGTCGTGGATTTCCCTGAGCCGGAAGGGCCGCACAGAACGATGCGTTCCCCTTGCTTTACCTTAAGGTTAATATCTTTAAGTACGTGAAATTGCCCGTACCATTTATTCACATCTTCGAGCGTAATCATCGCATCGGCAGGTTGCATAGTAATTTGACTCATAATTTCCTCAATGCGCTGAACGCCCGGTATGGAAGCGCTTCTCCAGATGTTGGCTATAGCGCGACATGCTAAAACAGAAAATCCAGTAAACTAACGCGGCAAATACATAACCTTCGGTCGACATACCGAGCCAGGCGGGGTCAACCGTTGCCTGCTGGACGCTACTGAAAAGATCGAACAGGCCGATGATGATAACGAGGCTGGTATCTTTAAACAGCGCGATAATGGTATTCACCAGACCCGGAATAACCAGTTTCAGTGCCTGCGGTAAAATCACCAGCCCTTGTGTTTTCCAGTATCCCAGCGCCAGTGACTCGGCAGCTTCGTATTGCCCTTTTGGCAGAGCCTGCAAGCCGCCACGCACGACTTCGGCGACGTAGGCGGACTGAAACAGAATCACCCCGACCAGCGCACGGATCAGCTTATCGATACTTGTGCCTTCCGCCATAAACAGCGGCAGCATGACCGAGGACATGAACAGTACAGTGATCAGCGGTACGCCACGCCAGAACTCGATAAAAATCACTGACAATACCCGCACGACCGGCATTTTTGAGCGACGCCCGAGCGCCAGCAATATGCCCAGAGGCAAAGCGCCAGCGATACCCACAGAGGCGATGATCAACGTCAGCGTTAACCCACCCCACTGGCGCGTTTCCACGCGATCGAGTCCCAAAAAACCACCGTACATCAGCCACCACACCACGAGCGGATAGGCCACAGCCCAGCAAGCGATATAGCGACCACGGCTCGGTAGCTTTTTCCAGAACATCGGTGCAATAGAAAGGAGTCCGACAATCAGGGCGAGGTTAATGCGCCAGCGTTGCTCATGCGGATAGAGGCCATACATGAACTGACCAAAACGCTCATGAATAAACACCCAGCACGCACCCGCTTTGGTACAGTCTGCGCGCGTCGATCCTATCCAGTTCGCCTGAAAAAGAGCCCAGTTCAGCAGCGGTGGAATCAGTTCCCACATCAGCCACAGGCAGAAGAGCGTCAGCAGTGCGTTCAACCAGCTTGAAAATAAATTTTTCTTTATCCACAGCACAATACCGCTGCTTCCTGCACGGGTCTGGCGCGTAGATTGAGACAGAATAGCTTTTGTCATCAGATGTCCTTAGCGCTCAATTAATGCGATGCGGCGGTTATAGATATTCATAAGCAACGAAATCGACAGACTGATAATCAGGTAAACCGACATGGTAATCGCGATCGTTTCGATGGCCTGGCCTGTCTGGTTCAACACCGTACCGGCGAACAACGACACCATATCCGGATAACCAATCGCGGCCGCCAGAGACGAGTTTTTTGCAATATTTAAATACTGGCTGGTCAGCGGTGGAATAATGACACGCAGTGCCTGCGGAATGATGACCTGACGCAACGTCACCGGGTTGGGCAAGCCAAGCGAACGTGCCGCTTCATGTTGACCGTAGGGAACAGATTGAATGCCTGAGCGGATAATCTCAGCAATGAATGCCGAGGTGTAAACCGACAGTGCAATCGTGAGTGCCGCCAGTTCCGGAATCAACACCATACCGCCCTGGAAGTTGAAACCGCGCAAGTGCGGGATGTCCCAGTGAAGCGCCGCGCCAAATACCCAATGAGCCAGCAACGGGAGCACAATAATCAGCCCCAGAGCCGTTGGCCATGTGCGGCGCAATTGGCCGGTTTTAATCTGGTGCGCTTTGTTAAAGCGGTACAGACCGATGCTGATGGCCAGTGCGATAACAATCGTGCCAATAAACGCCCATAACCCTTCCCCCAACTGAGGTGATGGGATATAGAGCCCCCTGTTACTGAGGAACAGCAAATCCATAGCGCCAATAGCCTGACGTGGGCCAGGTAAATTACGCAATACGGCGAAATACCAGAAGAAGATTTGCAGCAGCGGGGGAATATTCCGGAACGTCTCGATATAAATCGTAGAGAGCTTACGTAACAGCCAGTTTTCTGAAAGACGGCAAAGCCCCAGAAAGAAGCCGATAAATGACGCGAAAACAATACACAGCGCTGATACCAGCAAGGTATTGAGCAGGCCAACGAAGAAGACGCGGCCATAAGTGTCACCCTGTTCGTAGTCGATAAGGTGCTGAACAATGCCAAATCCGGCAGCACGATCAAGAAATGCAAAACCAGAAGTAATACCGCGGCTGTTCAGGTTAGTAACGGTATTGTGTATCAAATAGATCGCGATGCCGACAACAGCAAGAATAGCGATAATTTGAAACAGCCAGGCACGAACCGCAGGGTTTGAAAAGGAGAGTGATCCTTTAACGGTTGGGCGGCGTTGGGACATAAGAAAACCTCGGTAACCATGACTCTGGAGTGGGCGCCGCATAGGCAGCGCCCGTTACAGCACTTACGTCTTAACGTACTGGCGGAGCGTATTGAATACCGCCGTTGTTCCAGAGATTATTCTGGCCGCGTTTGATTTTCAGCGCACTGTCAGCACCGACGTTACGCTCGAAGATTTCAGAGTAGTTGCCCACTTTCTTAATGATGTTGTAGGCCCATTTGTTGTCGAGTTTCAGGTCTTTACCAAAATCACCTTCGGTACCCAGCAGGTGCGCCATGTCTGGCGTTGCTGGTTTAGCCGCTTTCTCGTCAACGTTTTTCGAGTTGATGCCCATTTCTTCTGCGTTCAGCATGGCAAACAGGGTCCAGCGAACGATGGAGAACCAATCTTCATCACCGCGACGAACGACCGGGCCCAGCGGCTCTTTGGAGATCACTTCCGGCAGGACGATCCATTCAGCCGGATTGCTCAGCTTGATACGCAGTGCGTACAACTGAGACTGGTCAGATGCCAGCGTATCGCAACGGCCTGACTCCAGCGCTTTTGCGGATTCATCAGAGCGGTCAAAGGTCACCGGCGTGTATTTCATATTGTTGGATTTAAAGTAATCCGCCACGTTGAGCTCGGTATCGGTACCCGCCTGAATACATACGGTTGCGCCGTCCAGCTCTTTGGCGCTTTTCAGGCCAGCTTTGTTATGGGTCAGGAAGCCGATACCGTCGTAATAGGTTACGCCAGTAAAGGACATCCCCATACCGGCGTCGCGTGAAGAGGTCCAGGTTGTGTTACGGGAAAGGATATCTACCTCGCCGGATTGCAGTGCGGTGAAACGCTCTTTTGCGGTCAGCGGGGTGTATTTTACTTTCGTGTCATCGCCAAATACGGCAGCGGCAACGCCACGGCAAACATCTACATCAATACCGGTGAATTTACCGTTAGCATCCGCGTAAGAGAAGCCAGGAAGACCGTCACTGATACCGCACTGTACGAAGCCTTTCTTCTTAACGGCATCCAGAGTTGTGCCAGCATGGGCTTGATTTGCAACGGCAAACAGCACGCCGGCAGCTGCCAGGCTGGCAATCATCATCTTTTTCATAATGCATCCTGTGTGGCGAAAAATTATCGTTATATGAAGGCGTCCGGGAAACGCCTTAAACCTGTCTGTGGCTTTGGCCATACTCTTTAAAGCAAAGGTAGTGCCAGTTTTTGCGAACGCGGAAAAATGCGAGCCGCGAGCACAATATGGAGAGTGTAGACAGGAAAAAATAACCTCAACGCCCTGCTATGGTGCAAAATTCCAACCTGCGCCACAAAACAGAGCAAAAAACTTTCACATAGCCGATTCTGCTAACAAATAAGTTTCAGGGGGTAATATAAGCAAGAAAGCTAAACGCATTACTTTGTGAAACGCGTCACGAGCAGAGATGAAATAATTTAAAATGTGGTGGGAAATCAGGCAGGAGTGGAGAATTATTTAAATGAGTTGCTCATTTTTGATGCTAAAAATTTACGCCGATAAAAAGAAATGCACTGTAATAAAGCAAAGCGCGGCATAACCGCGCTTTGGATAAATTACTTAGTTAACGCGACGATACCCAGCGTTAAGCCTGCCAGAGCCGCAGCCCCTCCCGCAATCGCACCTGCGGTTTCCCAGTTGTCCTGAGTCGTTCCTTTTACACAGGTATTGGTATGGACCAGACGCCCTTGATCATCATACGTGGGGACGCAAGGTGAGTCGTGCGCACAACCTGCCAGGGTAGCGGTAAGCAGAACAACGGAAAATAATCTTTTCATGATGTTACCTCTAAATAGTCCCGATCCCCGGTATCAAATAACGACACCAGCGCAGAATCGATACGCTATTTTAACATCGAGAAGATTAAGAATGCCCCGTTCAATAATCTCAAAGTATGAGCAGTGTAAACATCGTGAAGAGAATAACGATATTTCATCGAATAATGCAGAAAAAATGGAGGGGATGAAGAGAGTATGCAGGTGAATAAGGAAATATAAAAATTTAAAGTTCGTTATCTATTGTGAGCCAATGATTTTAATAAAAATAATGGAAATGGCAATAACAAGGTAGGTTAAAAACGCCGACAGGCTAATAGATAAAAGGGTGCAAAATTAAACCCCCTTTTATCTACTCTATTGATATTTAACAAACAGGTTCCTATTGGCACAATGTATTTCCCTGAGCGCTGATAACCTCAGGCGTGACCGGGCGACCTAACAGATAACCTTGTAGCGTATTGCACCCCAGCTCAGTCAAAAAGGCCTGCTGTTCTGTGGTTTCAACCCCTTCCGCCACCACTTTCAGATTTAACGTTTTCGCCAGCGCGATGATAGCCGAGACGATGGTTGCATCGTCGCCATCACTGTTGAGTTCTCTGACAAAAGCGCGATCAATTTTCAGTTCACAAGCGGGAAGTCGCTTAAGATAAAGCAAGCTGGAATAGCCCGTACCAAAGTCATCAATGGATGCCTGAACGCCTGCATCGGTAAGTTCCGTCAAGACGCGAACGCTCTCGTCAGGGTTAGTCATCGCTGTGGTCTCGGTGACCTCAAGTATTAGCGTGTCAGGTGGCACCTCATGCTTTTGCAGGCTATCCATGATGGTCTGAACCAGCGACGGTTGTTCAAATTGCAGTGTTGATAAGTTGACTGCTACCGACCAGCCAATATTACCCTGCGCACGCCATTCGCTTAACTGGCGGCATGCTTCATCAATGACCCAGTTTCCGAGCGGGACAATCAGGCCCGTCTTCTCGGCTAACGGTAAAAAGACATCCGGAGAGAGCATCCCTCGTTTTGGATGCTGCCAGCGGAGCAGGGCTTCAAAGCCAATGATTGGTCCGGCTGGCGCCTGGAATTTCGGTTGATAAACCAGGCGGAACTCTTTACGTTCCATTGCCAGCCACAGGTCGTTCATCAGTTGTAACTGCGTCTGCGCCAGGGTATTCATGGACGGCTGGAAGAAGTGATAGCCGTTTCGCCCCATATGCTTGGTGTGATACATCGCCGCGTCGGCGTTAAACATCAGCTCGCGCTCATTTTTACCATCGTGCGGATAGAGTGCGATGCCCACGCTCAGGGTGACCATCATGTCATACGGGTCGATATTAAACGGCTTGTCGATAACGCGTACCAGCGAGCCTGCAAGCGTCGCTGCTTCATCCGGGGCACTTACCTCTGTCAGCAGGACGAACTCATCACCACCCATACGAGCCAGCGTAAATTGCCCTTTGAGCTGCTGCTTGAGACGATCAGCCACTGCAACCAGCAATTTATCGCCCACGTCGTGCCCATAGGCGTCGTTAACGGTTTTAAAGCCGTCCAGGTCCATAAACATCAGCGCGAAGAAAGAACCTTCACGTCTGGCTTTATTTATCGCCTGATCCAGACGGTCTTCCAGCAGCACGCGGTTAGGCAGGCGCGTTAGGGTATCGTGTAGCGCCAGTTGGGCCAGCTCGCGGTTCGCTTCTGCCAGTGACGAGGCCAACTGAGATGTCCGCGCCTGCAGGCGTGCATCCAGCATGGAAACGAGTAGAGTGATGCCGAGGATGGAAAATGCCACGACGCTTACCAGCACTGCCAGCCAGTTGCCGTTAACGCCATGGTGACTCATTGGCTCCTGGTTTGGGAATCGCGCGGCCATCATGCCGCTGTAGTGCATACCGGCAATAGCGATCCCCATCAGGATGGCCGCGCCAAAGCGCATTAAGGCCACCTGAGCGGCTTCATGACGAAGACGGAACGTCAGCCATAGCGCGGCAAAAGAAGCGGTTAATGCAATGATGACCGAGATGGCGACCCAGAACATATCCCAGACAATGGCGGGCTCCACTTTCAGCGCTGCCATGCCGGTATAGTGCATGGCAACGATCCCCATCCCCATCACAAAGGAACCGGGGAGAAGATGCAGCATGGTCAGTTCATTACCGCTGACTAACCAGAGTGCGAACAATGAGGCGCCGATGGCAATGAGCATGGAGATCGCCGTCAATAACGGGTCATAGCTCAGGTGCATTGAGATATCCATCGCCAGCATGCCGATAAAATGCATGGCCCAGATACCAATGCCCATTGCTACACCGCCGCCGGTCAACCACACCCATGATGAAGACCCTGAGCTGGTGGACACACGACCTGCCATATTTAGCGCAGTATAGGAAGCCAGAATGGCAACAATAAAAGAAACAACAACCAGGATTTGGTCGTATTGGCTAACCAGCATGATGTCATCAACTCATTCACAAAAGTATTATGCGTAACTACACTTGAGAAGACAAAAAAGGTGGTGACATTATCATTGCAAGTGGATGACTCAAAACGGTTTCTCTGCTTGCACGAAGCAAGAGGCCGGGCGGGAAAACAGCTAATTTAAATCAGCACAGTTCACCAGCTTGAGAGGATTGACGGAATCCATGTTTCGGCATTTATCTACCTCTGTTGTCAGGAATTCGATCCACTGCATGATCAATGCATCCAGCAACAGGACAGAAAGGGCAAAAATAACCAGCCAAAAATACTTTCGAATCATCCCGCATATCCTTTTCGTGCAACCATTCGTTGGGAATATACACGAAAATGTTATCGGCAGGCGTTGAGGAAAGATAAGTTTTTTGGCGGAATTCCAGCGAAAAAAAAGCGCGTCCCCATGCCGGTCCGCGCCTTTTAACAAGCAGTCTCTGATAACTATCAGTTCATGCCGTATTTTTTCAGTTTCTTACGCAGCGTACCACGGTTGATACCCATCATCAGGGCAGCGCGGGTTTGATTGCCGCGGGTGTATTGCATCACCATGTCCAACAGTGGCTGTTCAACTTCAGCCAGTACCAGCTCATACAGATCATTAACATCCTGACCATTCAGTTGAGCAAAATAGTTCTTCAGTGCCTGTTTAACCGAGTCACGCAGGGGCTTTTGAGTTACCTGATCCTGAGAGTTAACGGTAGAAACGGTCAGTACGTCAGAATTTACGCGTTGTTCGAACATAGTTCTGTCAGCTCTTTATTTCTGTTTACGCAAAATTTTCGAAGTATGCCTCCAACGCCTCCAGCTGTTCGCTGGCATCCTCAATGGCGTTGAATGTGCGCCGAAACTGGTCATTTGGAGCGTGCTCCTGGAGATACCAGGAGACGTGTTTACGTGCAATTCGGTACCCTTTTGCCTGACCATAAAAGTCATGCAATTCCCGAACATGCGCGCAAAGCAAGCGCTTTACCTCTGCCAAAGGCAGTGGGGCGAGCAGCTCCCCAGTGTCCAGATAATGCTGGATTTCCCGAAAGATCCAGGGTCTTCCCTGAGCTGCACGTCCTATCATCAGGGCATCAGCCCCCGTATAGTCGAGTACAGCTCTGGCTTTAAGCGGGTCAGTGATGTCACCATTCGCGATAATCGGAATGGAAACCTTCTGCTTAACTGCCCGAATACTGTCGTACTCAGCGTCTCCATTGAACAAACAGGCGCGGGTGCGTCCATGAATGGTCAGAGCCTGAATGCCACAGTCTTCAGCCAGTTGGGCAATTTCTACGCAGTTACGGTGTTCCGGAGCCCAGCCAGTGCGAGTCTTAAGCGTGACGGGCACATCCACTGCTTTCACTACCGCGTTCAGGATAGACTTCACCAGATCCGGGTATTGCAGCAGGGCAGAGCCCGCAAGCTTGCGATTCACTTTCTTTGCCGGGCAGCCCATATTGATATCAATAATCTGGGCGCCGCTTTCCACGTTGATACGTGCGGCTTCCGCCATTTCTTCCGGGTCACTACCGGCAATTTGCACGGTACGAATACCGGGCTCATCGATATGCACCATCCGCAGCCTTGATTTGTCACTCTCCCAAACCTGAGGGTTGGAGGACATCATCTCGGATACCGTTAATCCGGCTCCCATCTCGTAACACAACGTCCGAAACGGTCTGTCAGTAATGCCAGCCATTGGCGCTGCGATCAGTCGATTTCTGAGCTGGTGGTGTCCGATGCGCATGAGTTAAGAAATGACCATACTGTGACTGCAAGGCGGCGTATATTA
>OKVY01000522.1_pt1 | contig 9708 bp, 9 predicted proteins | sample 1606931 | NCBI WGS metagenome assembly OKVY01 (sample SAMN03281017, study PRJEB24777) | human gut metagenome | isolation source: fecal sample PR221 from 1 month old male Chinese infant, caesarean... | reverse complement strand
ACCGCCCTCGCCCGCGAAGCGGCCGTCGCGCGGCATGTTCAATTGATTAAGCAGGAGTGAACTATGCATCTGGCACGCGTGACCGGCGCCGTCGTCTCGACGCAAAAATCGCCCTCTCTGAACGGCAAAAAACTGCTGCTGGTGCGCCGGGTAAGCGCGGACGACGATCGTCCGATTCTCCCCACGAGCGGCGATGAAGTGGCGGTAGATTCGGTTGGCGCTGGCGTCGGCGAGCTGGTGCTGCTCTGCAGCGGCTCGAGCGCACGCCACGTTTTCAGCGGCCCGAATGAGGCCATCGATCTTGCCGTCGTGGGCATTATTGACTCACTTTCACGCTAAGGGGGCGCCTGTGGCTATCTATACCCGAACCGGCGATGCCGGCAGTACATCACTCTTTACCGGCCAGCGGGTCAGCAAGACGCATCCGCGCGTCGAAGCCTACGGCACCCTGGATGAACTGAACGCCATGCTGAGCCTGTGCGTCTGCGCCGTCGCTGAAGAGGAACAGCGCACCCTGCTCGAAGCCCTGCAGCAGCACATTTTTTGGTTCAGCGCGGAGCTCGCCAGCGACAGCGAACAGCCATCACCGGGTAAGCGCTATATCAGCAGCGAAGAGATTGCCCTGCTGGAGCAGACCATCGATCGCGAGATGGCCCGCGTGCCGGCGCTGCACCAGTTTGTATTGCCCGGACGCTGTGAAGCCGCCAGCCGTCTGCACCTGGCCCGCACCGTTGCCAGACGGGCGGAGCGCCGGCTAGTCGAGCTGGGGGCAGAGGTTACTATCCGTCAGATACTGCTGCGTTATCTGAACCGCTTATCTGACTGCCTGTATGCCCTGGCGCGCAGCGAGGATCATGCCGCTCACCAGCGCCGCCTTGTGACGGAGATCGCGACCCGCTATCTGGCCGCCAGCAGGTCGCCTGCGCCCGACGCGCCCAAAGCCCAGGCCGGGTCGCTCTCCTTTCACGAGCTGCATCAGCTCATCCGTCAGGCCATTGAACACGCCCGCCAGCTGCAGGTGCCGGTGGTGATCAGCATCGTTGACGCACACGGCACCGAAACCGTGACCTGGCGAATGCCCGATGCGCTGCTGGTCAGCAGCGAGCTGGCGCCGAAAAAAGCCTGGACCGCCGTCGCCATGAAAACCGCCACCCACGAGCTCGCGACGACCGTACAGCCAGGCGCTGCGCTGTACGGTCTGGAGAGCCATCTGCAGGGCAAAGTCGTCACCTTTGGCGGCGGATATCCGCTGTGGCGCGATGGCCAGCTAATAGCCGGCCTCGGCATTAGCGGCGGCAGCGTCGAGCAGGATATGGCTATTGCACAGGCTGCCATGGCGGCCATTAACGTGAGAACTCATCAATGAATACAGCAGAACTGGAAACCCTTATCCGCACCATCCTCAGTGAAAAGCTCGCGCCGACGCCCCCTGCCCCTCAGCAAGAGCAGGGCATTTTCTGCGATGTCGGCTGCGCCATCGACGCCGCTCATCAGGCTTTTCTCCGCTATCAGCAGTGTCCGCTAAAAACCCGCAGCGCCATTATCAGCGCCCTGCGGGAGACGCTGGCCCCCGAGCTGGCGACGCTGGCGGAAGAGAGCGCCACGGAAACCGGCATGGGCAACAAAGAAGATAAATATCTGAAAAATAAAGCCGCTCTTGAAAACACGCCGGGCATAGAGGATCTCACTACCAGCGCCCTCACCGGCGATGGCGGGATGGTGCTGTTTGAGTACTCGCCGTTCGGGGTTATTGGCGCCGTGGCGCCCAGCACCAACCCAACGGAAACCATTATCAACAACAGTATCAGCATGCTGGCGGCGGGTAACAGCGTCTATTTCAGCCCCCATCCCGGCGCGAAAAAGGTCTCGTTGAAGCTTATCGCCAGGATCGAAGAGATCGCCTACCGCTGTAGCGGGATCCGTAACCTGGTGGTGACCGTTGCCGAGCCGACCTTTGAAGCCACCCAGCAAATGATGTCCCACCCGCTGATTGCCGTTCTGGCTATCACCGGTGGCCCTGGCATTGTGGCGATGGGCATGAAAAGCGGTAAAAAAGTGATCGGCGCTGGCGCCGGCAATCCGCCGTGCATCGTTGATGAAACCGCCGATCTCGTCAAAGCCGCCGAAGATATCATCAGCGGCGCCGCCTTCGATTACAACCTGCCCTGTATCGCCGAAAAAAGCCTGCTCGTCGTCGCCTCCGTCGCTGACCGCCTGATCCAGCAGATGCAGGATTTTGACGCGCTGCTGTTGAGCCGACAGGAGGCCGATACCCTGCGTGCCGTCTGCCTGCCCGACGGCGCGGCGAATAAAAAACTGGTCGGTAAAAGCCCGGCTGCGCTGCTGGCGGCGGCGGGTCTCGCCGTTCCGCCTCGCCCCCCTCGCCTGCTGATAGCCGAGGTGGAGGCGAACGACCCCTGGGTGACCTGCGAGCAGCTGATGCCGGTGCTGCCGATCGTCAGGGTCGCCGACTTTGACAGCGCCCTGGCGCTGGCCCTGCGCGTTGAGGAGGGTCTGCACCACACCGCCATTATGCACTCGCAGAATGTCTCGCGGCTCAATCTGGCGGCACGCACGCTGCAGACCTCCATTTTTGTCAAAAATGGCCCGTCTTACGCGGGAATCGGCGTCGGCGGCGAAGGGTTTACCACCTTCACCATCGCCACGCCAACCGGAGAAGGCACCACCTCCGCGCGGACGTTCGCCCGCCTGCGGCGCTGCGTGTTGACCAACGGTTTTTCCATTCGCTAACCGGGGGCGCCATGCATACCTTTTCTCTGCAAACGCGCCTCTACAGCGGCCCGGGCAGCCTGGCCGCGCTGCAGCGCTTTAGCCATCAGCACATCTGGATCGTCTGCGACGGCTTCCTGGCGCGCTCGCCGCTGCTTGACCGACTGCGCGCCGCGCTGCCCGCCAGCAACCGCGTCAGCGTGTTCAGCGATATTACACCGGATCCGACCATTCACACCGTGGCGAAAGGGATAGCGCAGATGCAGGCCCTGCGTCCGCAGGTGGTGATCGGCTTCGGCGGCGGCTCGGCGATGGATGCCGCCAAGGCTATCGTCTGGTTCAGCCAGCAGGGCGGTCTGCCTGTTGACACCTGCGTGGCGATCCCCACCACCAGCGGTACCGGTTCGGAAGTGACCAGCGCCTGCGTCATCAGCGACCCGGAAAAAGGGATCAAGTACCCGCTGTTCCATGAGGCGCTCTGTCCCGACATGGCGATCATCGACCCGACGCTGGTGGTTAGCGTACCGCCCACCATCACAGCCCATACCGGGCTGGACGCGCTGACCCACGCCCTGGAGGCATGGGTCTCGCCGCAGGCCACCGATTTTACCGATGCGCTGGCGGAAAAGGCCGCCAGGCTGGTGTTTCGCGCCCTGCCCGTTGCGATTCGTCAGGGCGACTGCATTGCGACCCGCAGCAAAATGCACAATGCATCAACCCTCGCCGGTATGGCCTTTAGCCAGGCTGGCCTTGGGCTCAATCATGCGATCGCCCATCAGCTTGGCGGCCAGTTTCACCTCCCCCATGGCCTGGCCAATGCGCTGCTGCTGACCGCGGTGATCCGCTTCAATGCCGGCGAGCCGCGGGCGGCTAAGCGTTATGCGCGCCTGGCCAGGGCCTGCCGCTTCTGCCCGCCCGAAGCTGGCGAACAGGAGGCTTTCCAGGCGCTGCTTACCGCGGTGGAAACGCTGAAACAGCAGTGCGCCATTCCCACCCTCAAGGGCGCGCTGCAGGAAAAGTATCCCCTTTTCTTATCGCGAATTCCCGCCATGGTGCCGGCCACGCTGGCCGACGCCACCCTGCGCACCAACCCGCGTCCGGTCGATGGCGCGGCCATCGCGCAACTGCTGGAGAACCTGCAATGAGTGAAGCGATAGTGCCACTATCAAGCATTGATGCAGCGGAGATCCGCGAACGCGTTCGGGCCGCTGGCGTCGTAGGAGCCGGTGGCGCAGGCTTTCCGACCCACATCAAACTGCAGGCCCGGGTGGACACCGTGCTGGTGAACGCCGCCGAATGCGAACCGATGCTGAAGGTTGACCAACAGCTGATGGCTCAGCAGGCTGACCGACTGATTCGCGGCCTGGGTTACGCGATGACCGCCACTGGCGCCCGGGAAGGGATCATTGCCCTGAAGGCGAAATATGCTCCGGCGATTGCGGCATTAACCCCACGACTCCCGGAATGGGCCCGGCTGCATATTCTGCCTGACGTCTATCCGGCCGGGGATGAGGTGCTCACTATCTGGCTGGCGACGGGACGCCGCGTACCACCTGCCGCGCTGCCGGTCAGCGTCGGCGTGGTGGTCAATAACGTGCAGACCGTGCTCAATATCGCCAGAGCCGTGGAACAGGGCTATCCGGTAACTCGCCGGACGTTGACCGTCAATGGCGCCGTCGCCCGTCCGCTGACGCTGGCCGTACCACTGGGTATATCGCTGCGCGAGGTGCTGGATCTGGCCGGCGGCGCGACGGTTGACGATCCGGGGTTTATCAACGGCGGTCCGATGATGGGCTCGCTTATTACCTCCCTCGAGACACCGGTCACCAAAACCACCGGCGGCCTGCTGGTGCTCCCGGGCAACCATCCATTGATCCAGCGACGGCGGCAGGATGAACGAACGCTGCTCGCCATCGCCCGCACCGTCTGTGAACAGTGCCGTTTATGCACAGATTTATGCCCCCGGCACCTGATCGGCCATGAGCTTTCCCCTCATCTGCTGGTGCGGGCAGTGAACTATCGCCAGGCGGCCACCCCGTCGCTGCTGCTCAGCGCCCTGACCTGTTCGGAGTGCAACGTTTGCGAGAGCGTCGCCTGCCCGGTGGGTATTTCCCCCATGCGCATCAACCGTCTGCTGAAACGTGAGCTGAGGGCGAAAAACCTGCGCTACGACGGACCGCTGCGTCCGGCGGACGAGATGGCGAAGCACCGCCTGGTGCCGGTCAAGCGGCTCATCAGCAAACTGGGACTTGATCCCTGGTATCAGGAAGCGCCGCTGACGGCGGTGGAGCCGGAGGTGGCCTGCGTCACCCTGCCCCTGCGCCAGCATATCGGCATCAGCGCCGTGCCCTGCGTCGCGCCGGGAGAGCGGGTAACGCGCGGCCAGGTGCTGGCGGATATCCCCGCCGACGCCCTCGGCGCGCCGGTGCACGCCAGTATTGACGGCCTGGTCTCCGCCATCACGGAGCAGGCCATTACGCTTGTAAGAGGTTAATCATGACCCAGGCTATCGGAATTTTAGAACTGACCAGCATCGCCAGGGGGATGGAGCTGGGCGACGTCATGCTGAAAAGCGCGAACGTACAGCTCCTGCTCTGCAGAACCCTTTGCCCCGGGAAATTCCTGCTGATGCTCGGCGGCGACGTCGGCGCCGTGCAGCAGGCAATCGTCGCCGGCACCGCGCGCGCCGGGGAGATGCTGGTGGACAGCCTGGTGCTGGCCAACATTCACCCCAGCGTACTACCGGCGATCAGCGGTCTCAACGTGGTCGGGCAGCGGCAGGCGGCGGGGATCGTCGAAACCTGGAGCGTGGCGGCGTGCATCAGCGCCGCCGACCGCGCGGTGAAAGCGGCCAACGTCACCCTGGTGCGGGTCCATATGGCGTTTGGTATCGGCGGCAAATGCTACATGGTGGTGGCGGGTGATATCGCCGATGTCGACAACGCCGTCACGGTGGCCAGCGACAGCGCAGGCGAGAAAGGATTACTGGTTCACCGGGCAGTGATCCCGCGACCGCACGATGCGCTGTGGCAACAGCTGATGGAGGGATAATGGAACCGCAAACCCCTACCGAACGCATGATCCAGGAGTATGTCCCGGGCAAACAGGTTACTCTGGCGCATCTCATTGCCAATCCTGGCAAAGATCTGTTCAAAAAGCTGGGTCTGCCGGACGCGGTCTCCGCCATCGGCATTCTTACCATTACCCCCAGTGAAGCATCGATTATCGCCTGCGACATCGCTACCAAGTCCGGCGCGGTGGAGATCGGTTTTCTCGATCGCTTCACCGGCGCGGTGGTGTTGACCGGCGATGTCTCCGCCGTGGAGTACGCGCTCAGGCAGGTCACCCGCACCCTCGGTGAGCTGATGCGCTTCACCGCCTGCCCAATTACCCGGACCTGAGCCCATGAAACGCCTGATGCTAATCGGACCCAGCCAGTGCGGCAAAACCTCGCTGACCCAGGTATTGCGTGGCGAAACCCTGCGCTATCAGAAAACCCAGGCCATCGTCTGGACGCCGGCCGCCATCGATACCCCCGGGGAATATCTGGAAAACCGCTGCCTGTACAGTGCACTGCTCACCAGCGCCTGCGAGGCCGATGTCATCGCGCTGGTACTAAATGCCGATGCGCCCTGGTCACCTTTTTCTCCGGGGTTTACCGCCCCGATGAACCGCCCGGTCATCGGGGTGATCACTAAAGCCGATTTGGCCGCCCCGCCCCGTCTGCAACAGGTCCGGACATGGCTCGAGACGGCGGGCGCCGGACATATCTTTATCACCAGCGCGTTAACCGGCGACGGGCTTGATGACCTGTTCGCCTGCCTGAATGCAGAGGAATATCAATGACCTATAAAATCATGGCGATTAACGCCGGCAGCTCCTCCCTGAAGTTTCAGCTGCTTAACATGCCGCAGGGGGCGTTGCTCTGTCAGGGGTTGATCGAACGTATCGGCCTGCCCGAGGCCCGCTTCACGCTGAAAACGTCGGCACAGAAATGGCAGGAGACGCTGCCCATCGCCGATCACCATGAGGCAGTGACCCTGCTGCTGGAGGCGCTGACCGGCCGCGGGATCCTGAGCAGCCTGCAGGAGATCGACGGCGTTGGCCACCGCGTCGCCCACGGCGGCGAACGCTTCAAAGACGCCGCGCTGGTCTGCGACGATACCCTGCGGGAGATCGAGCGCCTGGCGGAGCTGGCGCCGTTGCATAACCCGGTCAATGCGCTGGGCATACGTCTCTTTCGCCAGCTGTTACCCGCGGTACCGGCGGTAGCGGTTTTTGATACCGCCTTTCACCAGACCCTGGCGCCGGAGGCCTGGCTCTATCCCCTCCCCTGGCGCTATTACGCCGAGCTGGGCATTCGCCGCTACGGTTTTCACGGTACCAGCCATCACTATGTCAGCAGCGCGCTGGCGGAAAAGCTGGGCGTACCGCTGAGCGCCCTGCGGGTAGTAAGCTGCCATCTGGGCAATGGCTGTAGCGTCTGCGCCATCAAAGGCGGGCAATCGGTGAATACCTCAATGGGCTTTACTCCCCAGTCCGGGGTGATGATGGGCACCCGCAGCGGCGATATCGACCCGTCGATTCTTCCCTGGCTGGTGGAGAAAGAAGGGAAATCCGCCCAGCAGCTCAGCCAGCTGCTGAATAATGAATCCGGGCTGCTGGGCGTCTCCGGCGTGTCCTCTGATTACCGCGACGTCGAACAGGCAGCTGACGCCGGCAACGAACGGGCGGCTCTGGCGCTGTCGCTGTTTGCCGAACGCATTCGCGCGACTATCGGCAGCTATATCATGCAGATGGGAGGTCTGGACGCGCTGATCTTTACCGGCGGCATAGGCGAGAATTCCGCCCGGGCGCGGGCGACGATCTGCCGCAATTTGCATTTTCTCGGCCTCGCGCTGGACGACGAGAAAAACCAGCGGAGCGCGACCTTTATTCAGGCGGATAATGCGCTGGTCAAAGTGGCGGTGATCAACACCAATGAAGAGCTAATGATTGCCCGCGACGTCATGCGTCTTGCATTGCCGCAGGCGCGCGAGCTGGCGGTGTCGGCATAAACGACGCGCCTCCTCTTGCGGAGAATCATGGTAACCGGCGGGTCGCCATGCCACTATGCGCCCTGGCGAAGGTAAGCGGAAAGGTGAAAACGTGGCTGTTGCACAATGTCCCGCCTCGTGCGGAGAACTTATCCAGGGCTGGATCCTCGGCAGCGAAAAGCTGGTCTCCTGTCCGGTGGACTGGTACAGCACCGTCGAGGTCGAGACCGGGGTACCGCGAAAAGACGAGCGGCCGCTGTCGCGGGCGATGGTCGACCAGCTGCTGGCCCACTGGGGCTACCCCCCAGCGCTGAGCCAGCAGATCCGCATCACCCTGCACTCAACGATCCCGGTGGCCAAAGGGATGGCCAGCAGCACCGCCGATATCGCTGCCACCGCCGTCGCCACCGCCCATCATCTGGGCCATCTACTGGATGAACCGACGCTGGCGCGCCTGTGCGTCGCGCTGGAGCCTACCGACAGCACCCTGTTTCGCCAGCTGACGCTGTTCGACCATAATACCGCCGCCACGCAAATCGCCTGTCCCCCTCCGCCGGCGCTCGACCTGTTAGTGCTGGAGAGCCCGCTGACGCTGCGCACCACCGACTATCACCAGCTGCCGCGCGAGCCGGGCCTGTTGGCAAACGCCTCCCGGCTGCAGCTGGCGTGGGAGAAAGTACAGCAGGCCTGCCACTGCGGCAACCCGCAGCTGCTGGGCGAAGCAGCAACCATCAGCGCCATTGCCAGCCAGCAGCTGTTGCCTAAGCCGGGGTTTGACGCGCTGCTGGACCTGGTGGAAAGCGCAGGGCTCTATGGTCTCAACGTGGCGCACAGCGGCAGCGTCGTCGGCCTGCTGCTGGACCGCCGTCGGCATGACGTCGAATTTCTGCAATGGCGGCTGGCAGACAGCGACATCGCCGCCCACTGGCCGCAGCAGCATCTGTTGGCGATGGTGCCCGGGGGCGTCATCCTGCAGTAGGCCTCAGGCCAGCACCCGGCGCAACGCCGCCAGCAGCTGGTCGTTTTCCTCGGCGCTGCGGATCGCCACGCGGAAATAGCGGCTATCCAGCCCCGGGTAGTTGGCGCAGCTGCGGATCAGCACATGCTGGCGCAGCAGGGCATATTGCAGGTCAAAATCGGCTCTGTCGCAGCGCAAGAACAGGTAGTTAGCACGCCCGGGCCACACGGTCAGCCCGGCCATCTCCTGCAGCTGCGCATAGAAACGCGCTCCCTCCTCCTGCAGCCACTGCCAGGTGGCCCGCTGATACGCCCGATCCTGGAGAATAATTTCCCCGGCCAGGGCGGCATAGGCATTGATGGACCACGGCATTTGTCGCGCGCGCAGTCGGGCCACCGCCTGGGCATCAGCGTTCAGCAGGTAGCCGAGACGCAGCCCCGGAATGGCATAAAATTTGGTCAGCGATCGCAAAACCCAGACGTGCGGATGCTGCGCCAGCAGAGGAATAAACCCCGGCTGGTCGGGGATAAAGTCGAGGAAGGCCTCATCGAGGATCAGGCTGATGTTCAGCGCCCGGCAGCGCTGCGCAATGGCTTCCAGCAGGCCCCGCTCCGGCAGCAGGCCGGTGGGGTTGTTCGGGGTGCAGAGAAACAGGCAGTCCAGCGCCGGAGTCAGGGCATCGAGGATCGCGTCGGTCAGCTGCCAGCCATCGCGCTCCCGCAGGGCATACTCCACCACCTCGCAGTCCACCGTCTGCAGCGCCCGCCGGTACTCCGCGAAACCGGGAATGACGATCATCGCCCGCCGCGGCTTAAGGCCGTGGACGAGGGTGAAGATCGATTCAGTTTCGCCGTTGCCGGCGAGGATATGCGCCGCCGGCAACTGATGGTGGGCAGCCAGCGCCTGATGCAGCTGTTGATACTCGACGTCAGGGTAGCGTTCGGCGCAGCCTGGGTTGTCAACGATCGCCTGCCTGAGCGAGGC
>OKVY01000521.1_pt1 | contig 9718 bp, 6 predicted proteins | sample 1606931 | NCBI WGS metagenome assembly OKVY01 (sample SAMN03281017, study PRJEB24777) | human gut metagenome | isolation source: fecal sample PR221 from 1 month old male Chinese infant, caesarean... | reverse complement strand
GCGGTATTGGTGAAGTTTGGTTAACACACCGGTTTGTGGGTCCGGCACGCGTGGGTTCGAATCCCACATACCGCCCTTTGTTAAAAGGGTTTATCACTTTTAACGTTAACTATTTGGTGGTATAGCCAAGTGGTAAGGCAGAGGTCTGCAAAACCTTTATCATCGGTTCAAATCCGATTACCACCTTTTAGTTGTTAGCTAATATTAATATTTTGCCTCTGTGGCGGAATTGGCAGACGCGCTGGACTCAAAATCCAGTTCCCGTTGAGGGAGTGTGGGTTCGACCCCCACCGGAGGCATACTTTAGACAGATAATTAATATTAGTTAGCAAACAATGAAGTAGGTTGAAGCTTGATATATTTAGCTTCAACCTACTTTTTTTACTTAATGTCTTTATGCCTAGTTAAGCACGTGAGCATAACGTAAACATACAAAATTACACGGTAAAAAGATAAAAATAAAGTTAATCCATAACCCAATATTTATTCGCAAATTTACCGATAGCTTCACCTAATTCTTCTGGTGAGGCTTTTATTTTACCTTGCAGCCAGTCAATAAAGATCCCAAAGATTCCCGCAACTCCGTAGATATTACCGATAATTTGTTCCAGTCCATTTGAATTATCGTAATTAACTAGTTCGTGCTTGAAGCGATCCTGAAGATAGCTGATTGTTAGTTCACTATTTTGCTTACTAGCAAGCATGGTAAGTATGTCTTGCTGCGTTGAGATATAGTCTGAAAGGGCCCGGAATAATGGAATAAAATTATTGTCTTTAGTTGCTTGTGAATAATACTTACTAAAAATGTTCAAAAGATCTTTAGCTAATTCATTAATTAATGAATGATAAAGGTCATAGATATCTTGATAATGCGTATAAAAAGTTCCCCGACCAATATCTGCTAGCTCGGTAATTTCTGAAACAGTAATGCGAGAAAGGTCCTTTTTGCTAAGTAGATTAATTAAAGCTTTCTTTATTTGACGTTTGGTTCTATTTACACGACGATCAGTCATTTTATTCTCTCCATTTTCTTTTTTTATCGACAAGCTTGGTTAAAATGTTCAAAATTTGACACTATCCTATAGATTAACCATTGTTTAACTTACTAGCCATAATGTATTATACGTATGTCAATTAATCAACAGCTGTTCAAAAAGTAAAGAGGAGCAAAATTAAATGAATTGGATACGTAGAAATTATGTTGCGACAATTATTATCTGGTTATTTCTAACTATAGTATCAGTAGTTACGTTACCAGACATTTCAGCATTGATTCGGCAAAAAGGTCAGGTGACTTTACCGGCAACTAGTGAAAGTTTTCAGGCGTATAAGCTGAATAAGCAGATGCAGACAGGGGAAAATTCTAGTTCAGTTGTAATTGTTTATCATAAGGAGAGCAAGCTAAATCAGGAGGATCAGCGAAAGATCAATGAGCGGGTTAAGCAGTTAGCCCGTTAAAAGAAGAATTATCAGGTCACCAAAATTACCAGTGCATTAAATGGTAAAGAAGTTGCTAAACAAGTTATTTCTCGCAATCAGCAAACTGAGTTGGTTAATGTTGATGTTGAGAAAACAGCTAACTTTGATCACCAGGCACAACGGATCAAGCGACCTTTAAAGGTTGAAGGGTTACAGACATATGTTACTAGTGACACCTTATTAGCAGATGAATTTTCTAATACGACTGAAGAGGGAATAAAGAAGACTGAGGTTATTGCTATTATCTTTATTTTTATTGTATTAGTGCTGGTTTTTCGTTCGTTGATCATTCCCCTAGTTTCGTTACTAAATGTAGGAATTGCGATGATTATTTCCCTAAGTTTAGTGATGAATCTTGCTAAGTATTTTAATTTTCCCATTTCTGACTTTACACAGGTCTTTTTAGTGATCATTCTGTTTGGAATTGGTACTGATTATAATATTTTGCTGTACGATAAGTTCAAAGAAGAACTTGCAAACAGCAATCAATACCAAGCAATTAACGTTGTCAAAGCGTCAGCCGGCCGAACAATCCTATATAGCGGATTATCAGTCTTTATTGGCTTTGCTGCGTTAAGTTTTGCCAAATTTTCGTTTTATCGGTCAGCAGTTAGTTGTTCGGTCGGTGTTTTAGTTCTATTAGCAGTATTACTAACCCTAAACTACTTCTTTATGGCTGTGTTAGGAAGAAAACTATTTTGGCCGTCACATAATTTTAAGGTTCAGCAATCAAGTCAATTTTGGCGGTTCCTATCACAACGAGGATTGAAACAGCCGCTGATTTATATTGTGATTTTTGGGGTGATTGCAGGGATAACAATTGTGAATGCCCCGCAACAATTAAACTTTAATTCAGCTGATGAGGTGCCGAATAGTAATCTAATTAAGAAGGGATACTTGATTGCCCAACGTGATTTCTCAAAAGGGAAAATTTCACCAACCACGATTAACATTAAATTAAACCACCCCTTAAACAACCAGCAGGATTTGGCAGCAATTGATCAGATTACCAATGCTGTTAAGAAAAATTCAGGGGTGAAGTCGGTAATGTCGGTTACCCAACCAACCGGGAAGCCACTGAACCAGCTTTATGTCAAAAATCAATTGAAGACTGTTTTGACTGGCCTACAACAATCACAGACTGGTTTAACAACGATCAAGAATGGCTTGCAGAATGCTAGTAATCAACTGGCTAGTGCTAACATTAAGGAACAACTTGCACAAGTCCAACAATTAGCAGATGGAAGTCAGAGATTAGCAGATGCTAGTGGTCAATTTAACACTGGTTTAAATCAATACGTTGCAGGAACAAATCAGTATCTTGCAGGGACTAATCAACTAGCGAGCGGAATCGGTCAATTACAAGTGGGGATTAACCCATTTGCGAGCGGTATTAATCAGGTGACTTCTGCTAGTCAGAAGTTGAATCAATCGGTAACAGAAGCTAACCAGCAGATCCAACAACTATCGTCACTGATGAATAGTCATTCCAATGGATCTTACTTTGCAATGGCCAGTCAATTAAACCAGGGAACAAGTCAATTAGCTGGAGCATTAACCACGATTAACCGGCAAGTCCCAACGTTAAGTCAAGGAATTAACCAACTAACTAATGGGAGTAGTGAACTGACTCATACTGGAAATCAGCTAAAGACAGCTGGTAATCAATTAGCTAGTGGTGGTCAACAGTTAAACGGTGGTATTAATCAAGTTAACGGCGGAGTTCAACAACTAAATCACCAACTACAAGCGATGTCTAGCCAGTTAAATCAGCTAGAAGCCGGCTTAAATCAGGCAGTTAGCGGATTAGATAAAGTTCAAAATGGAATTAGTGAAGTGCAATCATACCTTAGTGAATTGAAAAACTCACCAGCAGGTAATCAGTTAAACATTCCTCGAAATGAACTTAATAATAGTGATCTCGTGACTTCCTACAATATTTATATGAATAAAGACCGTCAATTAACACAATTATCAGTAGTTTTAAAAGCTGATCCTAATAGTCATACTGCTGCCAAAACAGTTAAGCAGCTTGAAAAAGATGTTAAAGCACAGATAAAAGCGACATCATTAAGCAAGGCCAAGGTGGCGATTGGAGACCAAACATCACAAAATCTTGATCTTGAGACCTTATCTCAGGGCGACTTCACACGGACTGCTATGATCATGATTATTGGTATTGGGATTGCCTTGCTATTCTTTACGCGGTCAGTTCTTCAACCAATGGTGATTATTGCTACTCTGGTTGGAACCTACTATACTGCCATTAATTTAACAGCCCTTATTGCACAGCACTTTTTTCATGAACGCATGTTAACGTGGAATGCACCCTTTTTCACCTTTATTATGCTTGTCGCGTTAGGAGTCGATTACAGCATTTTCCTGATGATGCGTTATCGAGATGAAGAACTAGTGGATCCTGGAAATCAGGTTAAGCATATTCTACAAGCTGCAACCGTTATCGGTACTGTTGTGATGTCAGCAATTATTATTTTGAGTGGAACCTTTGCTGCCCTAATCCCATCTGGAATCATGACCTTAATTCAGGTTGCAATTGCCGTGATTCTTGGCTTGATGATTTTGGTAACCGTATTGCCAATTATTATGTCTGCGTATGTTAAATTAACTTATGATTCACGGGTTAATAGGGGAATTGGAATAAAAAATAATACAAAATAATCAAAAATTTAGACCTCTCCACTGAATTTTATTGAAGTAATCAGTTATATATGAATCATTTTTCATGTATCTAGATTAATAAATTTTTAGTTAGATGATTTATCTATTGATAATATGAAGAAGAGAAAAAAGACGGATTTTCAATACAAAATCCGGAAGAAAGTTAATAAGGCAAGACCTTGTACTTTATCATTCTTAATTAGATTGTCTCAATTTAGCAAAAATCACAATAAATAGTAGATATAATATATCACCCCCTACATATTGTGTTGAGGAAGTCAACCTTTCTCTTCGATTTATTCAATAGTAAGATAGCAATCGTTAAACAATAAAAGAGGGGTCTGCAGAAATGAAAATAGAGTTAATGAATGATACAAGTTTACAAAATCTAACCGATGTAAAGGTTGTAAAGCGTGATGGCACTGAGACACCCTTTTACGGCTATAAGATTGACTTAGTGTTAAAGGAACTAAATGCTGACAGTAAAACGAAAGCTGCTGTTTACCAAGCACTTCTCTCCTTTATGGGAAAGAAAACAGTTTCTACTATTGAAATTGCACAAGCATTTATTTCGGGGCTAAAGAAAGCAGACCAAAATATTCTGGCCCAAAAATATGTTAACTATCGCCGTCAAGACGAGGAAAACTTTGCGGAAGCAACTGATCCGCAATACAAGCTTAGTCAATTATTTGACCGTAATTCGCGGGTTGTCCACGAAAACGCAAATAAGGATAGCCACGTTTTTAATACGCAACGGGATCTGGAAGCAGGGGTCGTTAGCCGTGCTTTGGGATTGAGAATGTTACCTGATTTAGTAGCTAAGGCTCATTTACGTGGCGATATTCACTGGCATGATTTGGACTATTCCCCAGTAACACCCGAAACTAATTGTTGCTTGATCGACTTTGATGAAATGTTTAAGAATGGCTTCAAGATCGGGAATGCTTGGGTTTCTTCACCACGTTCAATTCAAACGGCAACTGCTCAGATGTCCCAAATTATTGCAAACGTGGCTTCATTACAGTACGGTGGTTGTTCCGCTAACCGGATTGACCAATTATTGGAACCATATGCAAAGCTAAACTACCAAAAGCATATGAAGGATGCTGAACAATGGATTGCCCCTGAAAAGCGGGAAGAATTTGCTCGTGCGAAGACAAAGAAGGATATTTATGATGCAATGCAGGCTCTGGAATATGAGATCAATACTCTTTACTCAAGCCAGGGGCAAACACCATTTACCACAATCAACTTTGGCCTAGGGACCAGTTGGATTAGCCGGGAAATTCAAAAAGCAATTCTGAAGATCCGGATTAAGGGATTAGGGAAGGAACACCGGACAGCAATCTTCCCTAAATTGATTTTTACATTGAAGCGCGGATTGAACTTACAACCTGGTGATCCAAATTATGATATTAAGCAACTGGCACTTGAATGTTCAACTAAGCGGATGTACCCAGATCTATTGATGTACGACAAAATTAAAGAAATCACTGGCAGTTTTAAGACGCCAATGGGATGTCGTTCGTTCTTGCAGGGATGGAAAGACCCTGAAACAGGTAAAGAGGTTAATTCTGGTCGAATGAATCTTGGGGTTGTAACGGTTAACTTACCGCGGATTGCCCTTGAAGCTCAAGGCGATAAGGAACTCTTTTGGCAAATTTTCCAAGAAAAGATGAATATTTGTCATACTGCTTTGAAGTACCGAATTGCGCGGACAAAGCAGGCTAAGCCCGAAAATGCACCGTTGCTTTACATGTATGGTGCGTTTGGCAAGCGGCTAAAGCGGACTGATAGTGTTGATGAAGTCTTTAAGAATAGTCGAGCAACTATTTCTTTGGGATACATTGGATTGTATGAAGTCTGCACCACATTTTATGGTTCAAATTGGGAACACAATAAGGAAGCCCATGATTTTGCAGTTTCGATTGCTAAGGCGATGCATGAACTTTGTGCTAAGTGGGAAAGCGAAGAAGGTTACCACTACAGTCTTTACTCAACTCCTGCTGAATCATTAACTGATACTTTCTGCCAAGATGACCTTAAAAAGTTTGGCCGGATTGAAGATGTTACTGATAAGGAATATTACACTAATAGTTTCCACTATGATGTACGAAAGCACCCGACACCATTTGAAAAACTAGAATTTGAAGAAGCATTTCCATACCAAGCTGCGGGTGGCTTCATTCACTATTGCGAATATCCAAATCTGCGGCAAAATCCGAAGGCACTCGAAGCTGTTTGGGACTGGGCATATGATCATGTTGGTTACTTGGGAACAAATACCGCGATTGACCAATGCTTTAAGTGTGGCTTTAAAGGTGAATTTGAGGCAACTGCACGTGGCTTTAAGTGTCCGCAATGTGGGAACCATGATCCGGCAACGTGTGATGTTGTTAAGCGGACTTGTGGTTACTTAGGAAATCCACAGCAGCGGCCAATGGTTCATGGTCGACATGAAGAAATTATCCACCGGGTAAAGCATATGAGTTCTTCAATGATTAAGTCGGCTGCTCAATTTGAACAAAACCGTCAATTTGACTGCAAGGAAAGCCGGGCTGCAATTAACGGTGATCAAATTTAAGAGGGGTAAAAATGGGAGAAAAGAGACCACAAAGATTACCAAAAAATCCACAACCAAAGGAGTGGCTAGCAAAGGACCATTCACTTCAATACGTAGCGGACTATAAGCCGTTTAACTTTGTTGATGGTGAAGGGGTTCGTTGCAGTGTTTATGTTAGTGGCTGTTTATTTAATTGTCCGGGTTGCTACAATAAGGCGGCACAAAACTTCCACTATGGTCAGCCTTATACCCAGGAACTTGAAGATCAAATAATGGAAGATCTCTCGCAGAGCTATGTTCAGGGACTTACTCTTCTTGGTGGCGAACCGTTTTTAAACACTCAGGTTTGTTTAAAGTTGATTCATCGGCTACGAAAGGAATTCGGCCATACTAAAGATATTTGGTCATGGTCTGGATATACCTGGGAAGAACTATTGAAGGATTCTGATGATAAATTGGAAATGCTTCATAATATTGATATTCTGGTTGATGGCCGGTTCTTGTTGGCAAAAAAGGATCTGACTTTACAATTCCGGGGCAGTTCCAATCAACGAATTATTGATGTCCCTAAGTCATTTGCTAGTGGCAAAGTAGTTATTTGGGATAAATTAGTCCATTAACAGGTGAGATTAATGAATGAAGAATTATTGAAGACTGTTCAAAAGGCTAGTCAGGGACAACCAGACTGGCTACAAAAGAAGCGTTCACTAGCAATAATGCTGCAAAAACGGTTCCCGTTAGCCAATCAGCAACAAGCATGGTTAACAAAGTGGCAACAACCAAATCTTGCTGCCAATGATGAACCTTCGTTGCTGAATCATGACGGGGATGATTTTGTAGCACTGCCAATTAACCTAGCCGTTCAGAAATATCCCGAATTATTACAGGAAAACTTGATGGAGAAAGCAGTTCGTTGGCAGGACAACCAGTTGAACGCACTTCACCTGGCGTTGATGGATACTGGGCAATTTATTTATGTTCCAGATAATACAAAATTAGAGGAACCATTGAAAATTAGGTTAGTTACGAGGAACAATAATCCGCATAATCTAATTATTGTTGGTGCAGGCGCTCAGGTAACGATTATTGAAGAGAGTAGTTATGAAACGCAGGCTCCGTTATACGCTGCTACTGAAATTTTGCTGGGAACGGGAGCTCAGGTGAAGTTCTGCCAAAATAACTGTTATTATGGTGATTTAGTTCGTCAAGCGGTTCATGCTTATCAAGCACGTGGTTCGAAGCTTGAGATTGAAGGGGTTATTCCAGAGAATCAGCATGGATACAGTAGCTTTTATAGTTTTCTTGATGGTTCTGATGCGCATTGGAATGTCCAGCTAGCTTCTATGGTTGAGGCTGACTGCCAGCAAGAGGTGGTTACTCAGGTTGATGGCTACGGTGAAAACACTAGTGCCCAAGTAAATGAGTGGGGATGGGTTGATTCCAATGCTCAAATAAAGTGGGGGAAATTAGCCACTGTGGATGAGGAACCATTAGAGCTTCATCAACACCGCATTATTGCTAGTAGTGATAGGATAATGGATGATGATCAAAAAGAGGCATCTCATTTTAATGCTCCTGGTGACTTCTTTAAGGCGCAATTGCCGGCTAATTCATGGTTAGCGCGTCTTTCTTAGTTACAAAACAGTTACAGAAACACACTGAATAGCGATAAAAAGTCTAAATCAAGGGTCAGAAATCCCTAATTTAGACTTTTTTATTTTCCTTTATTACAAAATATATTTTATAAATGAATTGATGAGAAAAGATAGCTGGATCGCTTGCTACCGGGCTTTATTAATGCTTCTCAGAAGTGAAAATAATTGCTTTGTTACATCAGATTACGGAAAAGACTGAAATTGATAATCTGTAGTAACTACCATGTAATTTTGATCGTGTATATTAGAAACCGTTGATGAGGTTCATCAACAACCTAAATTAATAATTAGAAATTTGAAACAATATTTGAGAAAAGGAAGGTATTTCATTTATATGAATAAGTTATCGAAGAACATCGCTAAAGTTACAGCTGCTGTAGCCGGGGTCGTTGCCTTAGGTACTATCGCAACTACCACAACCGCTAACGCCGACTCAATTTACACGGTGCAAAGCGGTGACACCTTATCAGGAATTTCATATAAGTTAGGTCATGATTTAACTTTCGTTGATACGTTAGCTTCAAACAATAACATTGCTAACAAGAACTTGATTTACGTTGGTCAAAAGTTAGTAATCAAGGATGACGGTGAAGTTGCACCTGCTACTCAACAACAAGTTGAAACCTTACCATCAGCTAATACTGCTAACCAAACTAGTTCTGCAGCTGCCTCAACTAGTGCTGCTAGTCAAAGCCAAGCACAATCACAACAAACTGCTTCAGCAAGTACTAAGGCACAAACCGCAACTGCAACAACTTCAGCAAGCAATGCTGCAAGTTACAGTAACTACACATCAAGCGTAGCCGGTAATGATGCTGCCGCAAAGGCATGGATTGCTGCCCGTGAATCAGGTGGTAACTATGGTGCCCAAAACGGTCAATACATTGGTAAGTACCAATTATCCGCATCATACCTTAACGGTGACTACTCCGCCGCAAATCAAGAACGAGTAGCCGACCAATACGTAGCTAGCCGTTACGGTTCCTGGAGTGCCGCACAATCATTCTGGCAATCACACGGTTGGTACTAAAATAGAGCGTGAACCCGTATAAAATTCACGGTTGATAACGATTTCTCCCGTCAATGGTGGTTAATCACCATTGGCGGGAGTTCGTTATCTTGAGTGAATTTAGGGTGAGCGCATTTCGGCTATGTTACCTAAAACCGTTATCTCTAGCAAGCTCCTGGCGAGCGCGTTTCAGCTATGTTGCCGAGGACCGTTATCTCTAGCAAACGCGTTTCTACAATAAAATAGCAAATAATTCGAGGATGGGAAAAAACTAGGCTTTTTTCCCATCCTCTTTTCCATATTTAGCGCTCTCCGAACCTATAGAGTCTAATC
>OKVY01000518.1_pt1 | contig 9766 bp, 8 predicted proteins | sample 1606931 | NCBI WGS metagenome assembly OKVY01 (sample SAMN03281017, study PRJEB24777) | human gut metagenome | isolation source: fecal sample PR221 from 1 month old male Chinese infant, caesarean... | reverse complement strand
ACACCACCGTACGTACGGTTCCGTATACGGCGGTTCGACAACTTAATCACTTTGAATTGACTGGAGCGTCTTGGACATATTTATTAGTCCAAGGTGCTCCAGTTTTCTATTTGTTAGAGAATAACCCAAAGTCTTACTGTGTGCGGTTCGCCAGTAGCCCTTACGGGTACTAGCGAAGACATATGCATCACGATAAGACAATCCGAGCCTTTGTAAGTTAGTAATCTTAGTTTTGAATTTCTTCCATTGCTTCCAGATATATTGCCTTATTCGCGCCCTTAACCACTGGTCAAGTCGTTGAATAAAGCCAGTCAGTTTCCCAATTGAGTAATATTGAAGCCAACCCCGCATTTTGCGATGAATTTCCTCAAACATTTGCTCAATGGATACTCCCCGATTGCGCTTTGTTAACAGCTTTAGTGCTTGCTTAACTCGCTTTTGTGATTGCTTGGCCGGTCGGGCATAGGCACCGTTACGGTCTACACCTAGTGAAAAGCCAAGAAACTTCAATCTTAGGGGACTACCAACTTTAGTTTTATCTGGATTAACTTTAACCTTCAATTGCTTTTCGAGAAAATGGGTAATACTGCGCATTACTCGTTCTCCCGCCCGTTGACTTTTAACATAAATATTACAATCATCCGCATAGCGTACAAAGTGATGGCCACGTCTGGTCAACTCTTTATCCAACTCATTTAGGTAAATATTCGCCAGTAATGGTGATAATGGTCCACCTTGCGGCGTTCCTTTGTCACTCCTAGCGGAAAAGCCCATGATCTAAGACCCCGCTAGTCAAAAACTTGCGGATAAGTCTTAGCGTCCATGGGTCATTAATATATTGTTGGAGGTACTTAATCATCAAATCATGGTTGACGTTATCGAAATAGGCCTTCAGGTCTAAGTCGACTACTCTTCGATATCCCTGATTATATAGTTTAACTACCTTTGCGATTGCGTCTTGGGCTCCACGATGAGGGCGAAAGCCAAAACTATTATCCGAGAAAATACGCTCAAAGATTGGCGTGAGCACTTGGGCAACTGCTTGTTGGACCATGCGGTCCACTACCGTTGGTATCCCTAGTTTTCTCACTCCACCGTTGGGCTTGGGAATTTCCACTCGTTTAACCGGTACTGGCTTATAATTGCCTTCACGTAGGTTGGTGATTAACTCCGTTTTATTTTCTCTAAGATATTGCAGGAGGTCATCGACAGTCATATTATCAATGCCCGCTGCTCCTTTATTTCTCTTAACTCGCAAATAAGCCTGGTTCAGGTTATTGCGGTCCAAAACTTGGTCTTGGATAGTGACACTCATACCTTTTTACCTTCACCATAATCGGTACTACGCGCCCTTGTGTACTTTCGGTTTTCCAAACCTATCCTCGACAAGCGGTCAGCTTGTGGTTCTGTTTTCTGCGATTGTCGCACCTGATTACACCTCCGATATAAGTTATAAGTTATTGTCGTTCGGTCCTTCATCTAATTAATTAGACTACTATGACCTCGGCTGACTTCTGGCTTACTCAACACAACATCACTGCTATGCTTGCTTCTGTGGAATTTCATTCATTCCTCTTGTCGGAAACGTGTAGGTCAGATCTCCCCGGGTAATAATATTAACTTTCGTACCATGTCACCGTTAGCTTTACTGAAAGCAACTTCGAGTAGTATTGGACTTTAGTTTGTCTAGCAACCTTATCCAGTTACTCTCAGCCTTATAGCTACTTCTTGTTCATCGATGCAGCGCTTTGCCTTAGACTTCCTTCAGATTCCACCTCACAGCGGACACCCTTGTCCTCGGCTCATGGTTCCGACTACTACGGCCCATAGTGGACTTTCACCACCTAGCTAATACCCATGCCGGGCGCACTAGTAAAAGCCCCTCACTACGGTTATAGTGAGGGGTCTCTTTCCTATTTGTCTATTTCATAAAAGTTCAGTTTTACATAGCAGGGAACTTGGCTTCATAAGTCTTAGTTATCAAGTAAAGGCTCGATATGATTAATATACAAGTCATTTAATTGAGAACGTACTTGCTTCTTCCAATCCATCATTCGCTTCAGCTCTGAATCTGCATTGGCTTCTTTGAAACGCTTAAATGCATCACGAGTCAGCATTTGGTTAACACCTGCTTGCTTAGAAGCATGGACATCGTAGTTTTTAATGACAAACTTCAAATCATCCAAACTAACATGATATTTATCAGCGAATGCAATTAACTCTTGATTGTATGCCTGATCAATCATCTTATTCAGTAATTGATCTACCTGCTGACCAGCATAGTTCTCCGGGTGCTGTTTAATCTTATCCCATAACTGACTAACAATTGTTGCTAGTGGCTTATTTGTCTTGCTTAAGTCAGAGATATAAACTTCAATTTCAGCAGTTTCCTTTTGACCAACTGAAGGCAGTAATTCACCTTCGTCAGGAACATACGCTTGAATTAACCCCAAGATATATTGGTAATTAACCGACTTATCAATAACTGATTCAAGCTCATATTCGGTATCTACTGGTTCACTTGAGTCATCATCATCGTCTTTAGCATCCTTTAATTGTTCAACCAGCGTCTCGTAAGTTCCCTGCATTGCATCAAGATTCTCTTGAGATAGTTGATAGTCTTTAACTGGATCTACTTCATCAAACTCATCATAGGTTTGTACAGCCGCAAATGCCTTGTCAAAGCGTTGGTATTGCTTAACAAAGTCCTTCTTTTGCTCGATTGGCGTACTTGGATCGGTCAAAAAGTTAGGACTATCGGAAAACAGATAATTACTGATCTCATGGTACGCGTCATTAAACTTCTGCTTGGATTCATGCCAGCTCGGTGCTAAGACGTCGCCAATACCGCCTTGGGAATATAAGGTTAATGCATCGTCGATCTTTTGGCTAAAAGTTTTAGGAAATTGGAAAGTAATAATATTCCCATATTTCTTATCCTGATCAAAGATCCGATTTGTCCGTGAAAAGGATTGAATGATATTTTGTGGATTCATTGGTGGACGATCAACAAATAGCGTTGAAAGGTATTGAGAATCAAAGCCGGTCAGAAGTCGATCGACTACAATAACGAGGTCTAATCGCTCACTCTGAGGCTTGAATGCGTCATTCTTTCGCGCCAGGCGATCATTGATATTCTTATTGTAGGCTCCAACTTCGTCTAAGCTAAAACTCGTTCCATACTCCTCGTTGTAGTCACAAATAGCTTCCTTCATGAACTCCTGATCATCAACAGAATCATCATCATTCTGTGTTACAGAGAAAGTAATAGCTATCTTAGGAAAATCAGGCAGGATTTCCTTAATTCGTTGAGGAACTTCAATTGATGAACTTCCATCTTTAATTGACTTAAACAGCTTGTAGTAACGCTTTGCTTGGTCGATTGGACGCATGTTCGCCGGACTGGTAGTAAGGATTGCTGAGTAAGTATATCCTCGATTGTTAATGTTACGAATACCTAACGTACGATATGATGATTTAAGAATACTCTTCGCTACCGCATTCATATGGGCATCCGTAATATATTGAGCATTTAACTTATCCTTATGGTCTTCAACGTCACTGTCCTGATAGATATTCCGCATATCATTTATCTGAAAGCCCAGGACGGCATGGTCACGGATGGCGTCCTTTATAGTGTAACTGTGAAGACACGGCCCATATTGCTGTTCCGTCGTACGAGCAGCCTTACCATTTTCATCTCGACTGTTCTGTGGGAAGATCGGGGTCCCCGTAAAGCCATACCAAAGTGGTTGGATGTTGAAGAACTTATCAATTTCCATTTTACTTACTGGCGAGATAGTACGATGACATTCATCGACAATAAAAGCTAATTTAAGGTTCTTGAGCCGCTTAAACATAGCCTCATTACGCTCATCTGCTTGCCACTTAAATAAATGTTGCAACTTTTGCCGCGTTGTTACTAAAACAGTACGTTCTCCACTAGTTAGCTTCTTAGCAAGATTAATGGTACTCTCGGTTTCATTAACGTCAATCGAGTCATTGTTAGCATAGGACTGAAAGGCTTGAGTAGTTTGATTATCCAAGTCCTTTCGATCAATAAGAAAAATCACTTTATCGAGTGAAGGGATGCTCAAGAGATTATGGGCTACCCGATAAGAGGTCAGCGTCTTACCTGAACCAGTTGTGTGCCAAATAAAACCAGACTGCTGTCTCTTCGATGCTTCAAAGATCGCCTCAATGGCATGAACCTGGTATGGGCGAAGCAAAATGATGTGCTTCTGTTTACTATCCAATACAGAATAATCAGCGACCATATGGTGGGCTGCAGGAATTGATAATACATCCTTGGCAAAGTCCAAGTAGTTTCGTACAGGGTTATTATCCTTATCAACCCACCCACTCAGGAACTTTTCTCGCAAGTGTTGGTCAGCAGCCACATATTTGGTATCTGTACCATTAGTAACCACAAACATTTGAATATTAGAAAAGATTCCATTGAACTTCTGCTCAGTAATGTATTTCTGAATTTGGTTAAAAGCCTGCAAATAGGAACGTTTAGGCGTCTTTAGCTCAATATGAATGACCGGCAACCCATTAATCAGTAAGGTGACGTCCCCGCGCCGATCATTATCCATCTCCTGACGACGCCCAAGTTGGATTTGGTGTACCACCTCATAGACCGACGTACCACCCGCTATATTCGTGTGGTCAATAACCAGTAAGCTAATTGTTCCAACGGTAGTGTCGTCTCGCTGGATCTCTACTCGATATTGACCATTAGCTCCAGTGAAATCTTGAGCAGCTTTGAAGAATGTTGAGTGATTGATCTTTGCTTTAATACTTGCCTTTTCATTGTTGGTTAATGGAACATCGTTTAATACCTGTCGATTATTATTCTGAAGTATGGTGAAGAAGTTATTCCAAAGATCATCCTCAGTCTTCAAATCTTCGCGTAGTGTCCACTGAGACTCATCACGAGTCAACTGTTGGATTAGCTTATCTTCCATTTGTAGTTCTTGCTGTTGCATATATCGTAACTCCCTTAATCTGAATACGGATCATAGTGCAGAGTTATATCTGTACCTGGAATTCGGATTTGGTTATTTTCGTCATTCACACTAAATACGAAAGAATTTGCCTCTATATCAAATCCATTTAAATCTATATTATTGGGATCAGGCATTATTTTTGCACTAAACTTTCCATTATCTATTTCATATAAATCAATTAATAAAGTTCCAAAACTGTCTGCACGATATAGGTGCTGTCCCACTTTTAAATTAATAATCATAGATTTACCCCCTTAAATAAACATCTGTTGTAATAGCGATTTCTTGATTTCATTTATTTTAGTAAGTTTTTGTTGCTGAATAGCAATAATATCTTCAATCAATTTTAGACTTCTATAAATGGCAACCTGTTCAGTTTTCTTGTGAATATTTATGTCTAATTTTAAAATGTTTTTCTTTGAAATATTAAATCTTGATATTCCTTGCGCTAATGGATAGACAGCCTTTCTCATTTTTGGAGAACGTAAGTAATATGTCAGGAAAAAGGAATTTATTTTATTCGATAATGGTCTTAATCCAAAACAGAAACTATTTAAGTAAATATTCTTACTATCAATAGGCCAAACAGAGTTCAAAGCTACTTCTTCTGGAACTTCTGATGAGACAGTAAACAACAAATCCCCCTGAATAACATTATTTTGTTTTGAATCAATTTCAACTTTATCGATTCCTTCAGGATCTGCGACTGCATTATCGTGAACATTCAAGTATGTTATATATCTTGCATGACCATGCCCAAAGTCTTCTTTGCTTTTACCACTTAAACCAGAATAAGTTTTTTCACTTATATCTCCTAATTTGCACTGCTTCCAGTCATCAGTAAAGCCACTGAAACGTAAAATAGGCCTTTTACTACCTTTATCAGCAAACATTTTCTGCAGCAATCCTTTTTTCAGTTGCTTTAGGAGATCTAATTTTCGTTGCTGAAGAGTGATTGCATTATCGACTTGTTTGAGTAGTAATCCTATTTTCCTTTGCTCTATTTCATTCTCTGGTGCAGTAATTATAAACGACCTTACTTGACGAAGAGACAAATTTGGTTGGGCTCCAATAGTAGGATTATGTTTAATGAATGATTTAATGGCTTTTCCTGATAAATAGTTAATTAGGAATATTGGATTATAAGTATAGCCTCTAATAATAGCTAATGCCTGATTAGTATTAGCAGGAAGTATATCTGAACTAACAATAGCTGTTCTTCCTAGCGTGCCAGCAATAGAAAATAAAATGTCGTTTGTCTTTAATTTTGAACGAGCTAAACGTCCATCGTTTTCCTCTTGATGTATATGCATGGTTGGCCTAATTGTGTTATTTTGAATGCTTTCAACTTTAACAAAATTAATTGATCCCTTATTAGACTTATCATGCGGAGTTGTTCCCTTTGTAATAGTATTTGTATTATCGCCCAGCTTACGCTGTTCCCAATCGTTAGTGAAGCCCTTAAAACGAACAGTAGGGATTTTTTTTTGTTTATTCATCACTTAAGGTCCTCCTCAAAATTTTGAATGATATCATTGATACCTTCCATGATGTCATCATCTTTAGACGTTAGTTGCTTCAACATTCCCACCAATTCTTTTTCGTTATCCTTAATCTGAGAATTAACCTCAGCTAAGTCTTTAGATACTTGCTTCAAGTCCACTTCTGGTTCCGGCTCAAATGTATCAACATAACGAGGAATATTAAGATTAAAATCATTTTCCTTAATCTCATCAAAAGTTGCTAAATGAGCGTACTTATCAACATCCTTGCGCTCTTCGTAGGTCTTGATAATCTTATCAAGATCTTCTTCACGAAGTTGATTCTGGTTCTTACCCTTTTCAAACTCCTTGGAAGCATCGATAAACATTACACTGCGATCTTGCTTATCCTTCTTCAGAACAACGATAGTTGTTGGGATTGACGTACTGTAAAAAAGGTTAGCAGGTAACCCAATCACCGCATCAATTGAGCCATCTTCTAGTAGCTTTTGACGGATCTTACCTTCTTTAGCACCCCGGAATAATACCCCGTGTGGTAGAACAATGGCCATTGTTCCGGTGTTCTTTAAGTGATAGAAGCCATGAAGCAAGAATGCATAGTCAGCTTTAGATTTCGGTGCTAAAACACCGTACTTGCTAAACCGTGGGTCTTCTATGAATCCTTTAGCCGATGACCAATGTAGTGAGTACGGTGGATTCATTACTACTGCATCAAAGTTGGTTTTAGCAGAAGGCGGCCAGTCAGCATCCAACGTATCCCCATTGCGCAAGTGTTGGTTAGCTGTATCAACATGGTGCAAAATCATGTTCATACGAGCTAAATTATAAGTCGAAGTATTAATTTCCTGACCATAGTAAATAATTTCATCCTTTTGGCTTTCACCAATGTACTTCTTGAAGTTCAATAGCAAAGAACCAGAGCCCATTGTGGGGTCATAAACAGTCATACCCTCAGGATATTGCTTACCCACTAGTGTTAGACGCGTCAATAGTTCAGATACCTTTTGTGGGGTATAGAATTCACCGGCCTTTTTCCCTGACTCAGATGCAAATTGACTAATCAAATATTCATATGCATCACCTAAAGTATCGCCAGGGGATTGAACTAATTCCAAATCACTAATTGCTGATAAGACTGCACTAATGGTGTCGGCTTGCTTTTGAGCATTATTGCCTAATCTCCTAGAAAAAAGGTCAACATCGTCGAACAAGCCTTCAAACGTTTCATTAGTTCCTTCAATCTCCTTAAAAGCATCTGCCAGATTAACAATCTGGAATGAGTGATCATTGACATGCTCCATCACCTTCGTGAAGGTATGTTCTGGAGTAATTACGTATGAGAAAGTGTCCATTAATTCGTCTTGAAGATCCTCATCGTCCGCATTTTCTTCATACAGTTTTTGAGCCTCAGCAAGTGTTGTATTCTCACGACCATCACCAATTTCATCAGCGATTTCGTAAAGCATACTATCAGAAAGGTACTTGTAGAAAATGATTCCTAATAAGTAATTCTTATATTCATTAGCATCCATCTTGGAGCGGAGAGCATCTGCCGCACTAAATAATGCGGTTTCTAGGCTCTTAGTTTCAGTTGATTCAGTCATTGTCATTACCTCCGTTAATTGTTATTATCTTCCTTTTTTAGGACTTCTAGGATTGCGGCACTTTCTTTTCGGATGTACTCTTTCCTGATTCGATTCGTTACCAGCATTGTTGAGTAAATACTACCTATTTGCTTCTGCAATTCAATATCAGGAAGATCAATATGTAAGTTCTTGATAGTCGCAGGAGTTATTAGTTTAGTAACCGTGCCTTCTTTCATATTATGTAGTTGATGCTTGATCGATTGTGCTTCATTCAATACATAGCAGAAATACCAGGCATCAATCTTACTCCGATCAAATTGAAACTTAAGAATGTTTTGTGACATTAACTTTCCAGCATTAGCATTGGAAACAACTGCCGAAGTTGCTGACATAAGATGGAAGACAACATCACCAGCATCTACCCTTTCCTTATCGCTAAGAATGTACTTTCCACGATACCCTGCAGATAAGTCATTGGTTAAATCATTGGCGGTATAGACAATATTATCCTTAGCTGCTGCTTTTAACCGCTGACTATTTAGTCCTACAGTAATATTTGAAATCTCTTTTAGTTTCATCTCGGCCTCCTTATAATATTTGGACCCAAGTATTTGTTCGAACAACTGTATTATCTATCTAGACATCTAAATTGTCAATACTTGGGCCAAAGTATTTTGAAAATTAGCTAAATTAAAGGCAGTAGCATAAGAGAATCTATTACAAATGGTTTCTTATGCTACTACCTCTGTTTGTAAAATACTCGTTTTAAAAGGGGTAGATTGTAAAATTTAAGTTGAACATTTAAGTGGACAGAAAAAACCATCAAGGTCTTTAATGGTGTTACCACACAATCCATTAGAAAGAAGGACCTTGATGAGCACCACTATTTTATCATTCCAGAACCGTGTTGTCATTGAAACGCTTCATAATGAAGGACGTTCCTTGCGATACATCGCTAACTACTTAGGCTTTAGTAAGACCACCATCTTTAACGAACTTCACCGGCTAAATAGTGGGTATCAAGCTGAACTAGCGCAAACTGACTTTGAACACAAGGTTAGTCAACGGGGGCGAAAGTCTTCGCTTACTAAAACCCTTAAGCACTTGATCGAGGAAAAGATTCAAGTCCAGAAGTGGTCCCCTGAACAAGTTGCCCATGTGGTGGGGATTGCCTACAAGACGGTCTATAACTGGATTGATCAAGGATGGCTTGATGTACAGCTACCCGATTTGCCTGATCATGGAATGCGTCGTCATCGTGCTAAAGAAAAGCGTGGTACGTTCAGTCACGGCCGCTCAATTGAGAAGCGTCCTCATAAAGTCGAAACTCGCCAGGAATTTGGCCGCTTTGAAGCTGATACCGTACTTTCTGGTAAACGTAAAGGTCAAGCTGTGGCTACTTTTGTGGAGCGTAAAAGTCGCCTGACAATTGTTAAACGGCTCCATGGTCGCGACAGTCAGTCCATGACTCAAGCCGTACTTGAACTAGCTAGTCAACTTCAAGACAAGCTCAAGACGCTTACTGTGGATCATGGGAAAGAGTTCGCTAACTATCAGGCAATTGAACAGCTAACGGGTACTCAGGTTTAGGTTATGTCCGTATAATTGGTGTAAATTCTAAATAGGACTTTGTGAAATCTGAAAGGAACTTCATTATGCCAAAGGT
>OKVY01000511.1_pt1 | contig 9943 bp, 12 predicted proteins | sample 1606931 | NCBI WGS metagenome assembly OKVY01 (sample SAMN03281017, study PRJEB24777) | human gut metagenome | isolation source: fecal sample PR221 from 1 month old male Chinese infant, caesarean... | reverse complement strand
CAGCTCCATCAACCAATAATCAATTGGTCAGTATTATTTATTTGAGTCCAGTGGCTAACTTATTCTTGAAATTTAGGGTCTATGCTTTTTGCATGGTTTCTAGTCTTTTTTGTATATTCTTTCTGTTATTAAACGAAATTTACACGATAAAATTGTGATTTTTTGCTTAAAAGATGAATATAAAAAGACACTAGTATCTTGATAACAGTCAAGTCACCTAAATTGTTTTTTACCTATGATGTGTAGTGTCAAGAAAGGGAGAGGTGAAAAATGATTAAGTTACAACAATTTTTTATGAGGTACAAAAAGCAGCTTTTGCTTGTTAATACTATTCTGCTGTTGCTTGCTGAAGGATCTAAATGGCTATTGCACATGAATTTGCCATACCAGGCTTTAATGCTTATCGTGGGGATTGTCGGAGTGCTTCCAATTGCTTTGACGGCTATTTCATCTTTAAAGGTTAAATTAATTTCTATTGATGTTTTAGTATCGCTGGCGGTAATCGGTGCCTTCATTATTGGTGAATTTAATGAATCAGCCATTGTTACTTGGCTATTCATGTTAGGAGATGTGTTGGAAGAATTAACTTTAAGAAAAACTCGGTCAGCCGTCTCTGATTTGACTCAAATGGCACCACAAACTGCGTTAGTTATTCAAGATGATGGCTCAACTGAGAAAGAAGACATCGATTTCATTGATCCTGGTGAAAAGATTTTAGTTAAAACTGGTGATCAGGTTCCAGTCGATGGCAAGGTTATTTCAGGTTCTGGTTATCTTAATGAAGCCAGTGTTAACGGTGAATCTAAATTAGTTAATAAAAAAGCCGGTAATGAAGTATATGCAGGAACTATCCTTGAAAACGGTACATTGACTGTCGAAACTACCGCAGTCGGTGAAGATACGACTTTCGGTAAAATTATCGAAATGGTTGAAGAAGCACAAGATACAAAGTCACATACAGAAAAGTTAATTAACCGGTTTTCCAAATATTACACTCCCGCCGTACTTATAATTGCAATTGTTGTAGGTTTAATTACTAAAGACCTTAGGCTGGCTATTACAGTTATGGTGCTGGGTTGCCCAGGTGCTTTAGTTATTGGTGTGCCAGTATCTACAGTTGCTGGTATCGGTAATGGTGCTAAAAGTGGCATTATGTTTAAAGGGTCGCAAGTGATGGACCAAACTCATCGGATTGATGAAATTGCTTTTGATAAAACCGGCACTTTGACTGTTGGACATCCAGAAGTTAGTGCAATTGAGGTATTAAATGGGCCCAAAGATGAAATTATTAAATTAGCTGCTCAAATTGAGCGTCAAAGTAACCACCCCTTAGCTCAGGCAATTGCAAAATTAAATAAACAAAAGCCAGCTTCAATTAAAGTGGAAACTGTTAAGGGTAAGGGAATCATCGCCACTTTAAATAATCAAAAATATTATTTAGGTAACCAAGACTTAATCATTGAAAATACCCGTACCAATGCAAAATTGGATAAGACAATTAATCATTTAAGTCAATTAGGTAATTCAATTGTCGCTTTTGCTAATGAAGACCAAAGTCAATTAGCTGTTTTTGGCATTAAAGATCAATTGCGCCCAGAAGCTAATGATGCTTTAACCCACTTAAAAGAATTAGGAGTTAAGAAGCTAGTGATGCTTTCTGGAGACAATCAAGAAACTGCTGAACGAATTGCGGCGAAGTTGCCAATCGATGAAGTTCATGGTCAAATGTTGCCACAAGACAAGGCTGCTTTTGTTAAAAAAGAAAGAGCTAAGGGACACCATATTGCTTTTATTGGTGATGGGATCAATGATAGTCCGGCCTTAGCTAATGCTAATGTTGCAATTGCCGTTGGTAGTGGAACGGATGTTGCCATTGAAGTTTCAGACATAGTTTTAGTTAAAAATGACTTGCGGAAGATCGCTTATGCCCTTGGCTTATCCAAGAAGACAATTTTAAACATGAATGAAAATATCGTGATGGCTTTACTGACAGTCTTATTGTTGTTCATCGGTTTGTTTGCGGGTTATGTTGGAATGGCAAGTGGGATGTTTATTCATGAATTTAGTATCTTAATTGTTATCTTGAACGGGATGAGATTAATCAAATTTTAACAAAAAATTGACGATCATCAAGTTTATAATCAACAAAACAAAGTAGCATTAGATATGTAAATTAATAAGGAAGGGGAATTTAATCATGGAAAAAGTAATGATGAAATTATCTGGCATGACCTGTCCTTCATGCTTAAGTAAAATTGAAAAAGCGGTTGATAATTTGGATGGTACTGACCAAATCAAAGTTTTATTCAATGCAGGAAAATTAAAATTCATGTTGGATCCTGATAAGACTAAAACTATTGATGTCAAGACGGCTATTGAAAAAATGGGTTATGAAGTACAAGGAATTAAGGAAAAGGAGCTCAATCAATGAATGCAGAAGAAAAATATCAGGCGGAATTGAAGCAAAGTAATCTTGATCACCACCAGCCAACTGCAGCTGCCATGACTGGTCACATTATTTCTAACTTGTTAATCCATTCTTTAAAGATTAACCAAGCTAACTTATTTGCTAAAGGATCTGCTAGTCTTTTTTTAGCCGAAAAAGCTACTGGTTGGATTGCTTATGAACGTCAGGAATTTGATCAATTGAATCACTTATTGGTTAATAATGGTGAAAGTATTCCAACAATTACAGCTCAATTTAAGGAATATACTATGCTAGAAGAAGATGGCAGTAGTAAATATTTAGCAGGTGATAAGCAATTATTTGCCTTGGTAAAAGATTTTGATACGCAAACGCTCTTCATTACTAAGGCAATTGCTTTAGCTAACAATGAAAGTTGGCCAGAATTATCTGCTAATTTAACTAATTTAATGGCTTGGATTAAGGAGCAAATTCGGGTAACTCAAGACTTCCTAGTTCATGAACTAAAAGAAGGATTGTATGTCGAAGACGACGATGATGACTTTTAATTAAAGGACGATGAATTTAATGGCTGATTTATGTGTTAACTTAGTACCACTATTTAATGCTTTACCTCAGGATGAGAAGATGCAAATCGAAAAATTGGTTCAGCATAAAAACTATCAAAAAGGTGAGTTGGCGATCGAGCCTATGGGGAGCAAAAATTTAGTAATCGTGGCTCAAGGGAGTGCTAAACAGTATACATTAGATGAAGGCGGCCATGAAAATATTTTACAGATTCTACATACGGGCGATTATGTTGGCGAGAATTGGCTTTTTGGCCAAGAGAATATTAATAATTACGTAGAGACTACGGAATTTAGTGAAATCTGCTTATTAAAACGGCGAGATTTGGTGCAATTAATGCATGGACAACCAGAATTAAGTATTAGGCTACTGGAACTAAATATGAATAAAGTCTCGAAAATGCAAACACAGATTCACTTATTGACTTTACCTAAAGTGGAAGACCGGCTACTAGAATATTTACAAGCATACGCTGATGAAATTGAAAAAAATAGTTTTGCCTTGCCTTTAAAAATGAAAGACCTAGCCTTATATCTTGGAACAACACCGGAAACTTTATCTCGTAAGTTTGCTTTATTAGAAAAACAAGGTCGATTAAAACGTAAAGTACGTCAAATTAAGTTATTTCAAAACTAGCTTAAAGGAAAGCGGGTTAGATCGTATGCAAAGTAAATTTCAGAAAATCTTTCAAGAAATTCAGGTGGATCCTGAGAACGCAGTATTTACAAAGCAAGGAATAAAACCACTTTATTATGCTTCTTCATCAGCCAGAATAAACATAATTGGTCAAGCGCCTGGACGAATTGCTCAGGAAAAAATGAAATTTTGGGATGATCCAAGCGGTGACCGTCTACGGGATTGGCTAGGAGTATCTAGAGATGTTTTCTATAATTCTGGAATGATTGCCATTTTACCAATGGATTTTTATTATCCGGGAAAGGGAGGCTCCAGTGATCTTCCACCGCGTAAAGACTTTGCCCCAAAATGGCACCCCCAGCTACTGAAATTAATGCCTAATATTCAGTTAACCATTTTAGTGGGCGCTTATGCGACGAGAAGGTACCTTCACCTAAGGTATAAAGATCGGTTGACTGATGTTGTCAGGAATTATCGGCAATACTTGCCAGACTATTTTCCAATTGTTCACCATTCACCCCGTAATCAGGTTTGGGAATCAAAAAATCCCTGGTTTAAACAGAAGGTAATTCCAGACCTGCAAAGAAGAATTCAAATAATTCTAAATAATTAGGGGATGATCCAAATGCAGAAACTAGGCATTATACGGTGGTATAGGCCCAGAAGCAACAATGAATTATTATTCGGCAATCATTAAGCAGTATCAGGAGCGGGTCGGGACTGATAAAGAGCTGCCTCGTATCACTATCGAATCCATTAATATGTACCACATGTTCCGTCTGCTTGATGCTCAACAGTATGAGAAAGTCGCCGGTTATGTAGGAGCTGCGGCCAATAATTTATTGAAAGCCGGGTGTGACTTTGGCTTGATGTGTGGCAATACGCCCCATATATTATTTGATAAGATTCAAGCGCGCACTGATTTGTCATTGTTAAGCATTGTCGAGACAGCGGTAGCGGCTGCTCAGCAGTTGCACCTTCAACGATTGGCTTTACTAGGCACCAAATTTACAATGCAAAATGACTTTTTCATCAAACCATTTCGAGAGGCCGGAATTGAAGTTTGCCGTCCCAGTGAAAATGATCAATCCATAATTCATCAAAAAATTGTAGACAAACTCGAAAACGGGATTGTTAAGAAAGAGACTAAGCAGCAGTTAATGACAATCATCAATAAGATGGTTCAAAAAGATCACCTTGATGGTGCAGTCTTGGGATGTACCGAATTGCCGTTAATCTTAGGGCAGGAAGATTTCAAGAACATTCAAGTGTTTGATATTGCTCAGGTTCAAATCAAAGCTGCTGTGGACCAACTTCTAAAAACAACACCCAGCCAAAATAGCTGAGTACCACATATCCTAAATATTTACATCATAACTTTAATCACTTCACCATCTTTGAACGTGAACTCCATGTAGCGTTGAAAGATGGTAATTTTTTCGATTAATCGGCGAACTAGTTGCTGGTCGAATTCTTGAAGACCATGTTGATGTTCATCTACAAAATCACTGACCTGGTCGATTTTGTGAAGCTTTACTTGATTTTCGGATTCAATCTCCTGAACCTTTTCCTTTTGTTCACGCAGCTCCATCACCTGTTGGGTGAGGTCGTTGCAGTTTTGATGCTGGTTAGCTGCTTGGATCAGTTTCATTTGCGCTTCTTCCAGCCGTTTATCCAATTCCTCGATCGTGGGACCTTTAGAATTCCTAATGATTTTCATGATGTTGGCCTTAATTTGTTTATCCGCTAATTCATGACTTTCGATTAACTGATTGATGGCATCAAGGGTAGCGGTCTTGAGAAGAGGTTCCTTGATATTCCGGATCATGCAGCGCCGGCCTTTTTTATTGCGTTTGATGCGGCTGGTACAGCGCCAAACTGCAACCTTAACAGGGTTGTACCACATATTTCGCTGAAAGATGTCACCGCATTTGCCGCAGTAAACTCGTTGGGAAAAGCAGTACTTGCTGTTGATCCGCCGGCGTTTGCCATTCTTAGTGGTGATTCCGTTGTGGCGCCACCGGATCAAATTCTGCACCTGCATAAAAACGGACTTGGGAATGATGGCGGGATGATCGTTCTCAACATAATATTGCGGCATGATGCCATTGTTTTTAACGCGTTTCTTGGTTAGAAAGTCAACGGTGTAAGTTTTCTGTAATAGAGCATCGCCCATATACTTTTCATTCTTGAGGATCAAGGCAATGCCGCTAGAGTGCCAATTAGTTTTCTTGCCACCCGTTAAGGCACCGTCTGCCTTAAGCGATTCGGCAATTTGCTTCATCGTCATCCCTTGCAGGTAGCTGTAGAAGATCTGTTTGACCGTTTTGGCTTCCTCTGGTTCAATCACCAGGTTGCCATCTTTATCCTTGGTGTAGCCGAGAAAGTGATTATGGTTGATCAAAACTTTGCCTTGCTGGTAACGGTATTGCAAGTCGAGCTTAACGTTCTGCGATAACGACTCGCTTTCTTGCTGGGCAAGTGAAGCCATGATGGTGATGAGTACTTCACCTTTGGCATCCATGGTGTTGATATTTTCTTTCTCGAAGAAGATGGCTACATTGATGGCTTTAAGGTCACGAATGTATTTTAAACAATCGATTGTGTTTCGAGCAAAACGGCTAATTGACTTGGTAATCACCAAATCGATCCGGTGGTTATGACAATCAGCCAATAACTCTTTTAAGGCAATGCGGTGATTCAGTTTGGTGCCTGAAATGCCTTCATCAAAGTAGATCCTAGCTAGCTGCCAATTAGGGTGGCGATTAATATATTCTTGATAATGTTGCCGCTGATTTTCTAGGCTTTCCGATTGTGCAACGTTGTCAGTGGATACCCGGCAATAGGCCGCTACTCTTAATTGTTTGACATCATCGATAAAGCCAATGTTGTAACCTCGGCCTTCAAACCAGATGTTAGTGTTTTCATCAATATCATTACGGTAGCGAATAATGAAAGAAAGCTGCTTTTCCAACTTTACGGAAACGGCAGTGTAATATTCTTGGCCATGCAGGGCAGAAACTTTAGCCCATACTTCTGCAAAAATACTGTTTTCCCGAATATCTTCGCCAGTATTGGGATTGATTTTTCCAGTATCCATCATTTTCATTAACTGAATTCGCTTGTTCAGCTCGCCAATATCAGCTATTTTGCTGACTCGTTTATTTTGCTGCTGCAATTAAAATTCCTCCTTCCGATAGGGCGCCAAAATAGCGCGGAGAAATTTAATCATGGGATCAAAGTCGGCCGTTTCTCGGTACTCATAAAGGTAGGCAATCGTATAGAGCACCGCTGTGTGAATATCGTCGGGGAGGGGAGCAAATGCTGATAATGGCTGCCGGAGCACATTCTCGACAGTAGCAGTCGCGGAACCAATCAGTTTGGTGATGAGGTCGTCTTCTATAGTGCCATCAACCCTCAGGTAGGTTTTTGCTTCGGCCAAAGTAATAACAGCCACATTCCATCATTCCTTTCTACTTAGCAGCCATTGCAAGCATCTTAATAGCTTCTGGCAAAATGGCTTTGCCATCGACACGTTGTGAGCCTAGGAAACCAACCTGCCCAGTTACGGCATAAAGTTCATTAAGACGTTTGAAGGTTCGTCCTTGGCGATCTGCAATCCAGTAGTAATTGAAGTCGCCAAAGAGCACCGGCTTGTTACCGGCAGCTAGTGTTGGCATAAACGGACTAGTATAAACTGGGCAGTTGAGAATCCGATCGGGTTGACCCGCTTGGACAGATGGCTGCCAGATGTATTGATCGTTTTTGTCCTTCATTTTGCGAATTGCCTTAACGGTGTCATAGTTCATCAGAAAGACAGCATTTTGCCGGTATGGTACTTTTAAGGAATAGAAGAGGTCGATTAAATCATCAAAAGTCAGTGAATCTGCTTTAGCAGCAGTAGATCCAGCTGAAGCACCGTTTGTATCGGTAAGAATACCAGACGGCTGGCCCGTGCCCGTACCAGTTAAAAAGGCTTGTTCTTCGGCATTGCCTAACCGACGGCCAAATTCATCGGAAAGGTAGGTCATTAAGTCAAAGGCAGAATCGTTCAGCAACTCCTCTGATACCTTGATCAGGGTACCGAGTTTATGAGCACCGAGTGATACTTGGCTGAACTGAGTATTAGATTCCGTGTAGGCCGCTTCTTCATCAAGCCATGCCGCGGTTCCTTCGCTGGCAACAACAGGAATTTTATGTTCGCCGCTGTTAGTTTGAATAACGTGGCTAATGGTCCGCAAAACGTTAGCTTCTTGTAGCTTTTGAATTAATTGATTTTCGAACTCATCAGGAACTAAAAAGCCACCATCAGGATCAGTACCTTCTTTTAAGGAATCGACCACACCGTGTCCCCGCATCATCTGCCAAAAGTTATTGGCATAGGAACTTTGCTGGTCAGGAAGTTCATCGGCGGTCGGGTTGTTAGTAAGGATTTTGGTAGTCGGCTGATTGAGGCTTGCCTCAATTTCTTCTTGTTTGTGGCGACGGTCGATTTCCTTGCCGAGGTTAACGACATCTTGTTTCATCTTTTCGTAGGTAGCATTATCTTCTGCGGATAATACGTCGGTTTCCTTTTGCTTGGTATCAAGAAAGTCCTTGGCTTGCCTCCAGATCCGGGCACGCTTTTCTTGCAGTTCAGTAATCTTATTCATAGGTATGTTCCTCCTCAAATTAGTGCGATAACAAAGAAAGCCGCTTTTGCAGCGACTTTACAGAAATAGTTGATTTGACTGTTGGTTTGAGCTTGTTGAGTAAAACAAGGTCTGACTGCTTGTCAGAGTAAGAGTAACAATCTGTTGTGTTCTTATCTTGACCAAGCATTTCGTCCGCAAAGCCCAGTTCAATCGCTTTGTTGACGTTCATCCAAGTTTCATCATCCATCATGGCCGAAATCTTTTCCCGGGGCAGGTTAGTTTTCAGCTCATAAGCATTGATAATTGATTCTTTGGTTTCGGCTAACATTTGGGCGGCTTGATCCAAATCTTTCTTTTGCCCACCGACAATAGTTAAAGGATTATGGATCATTAACATTGCTGCCGGTGCCATTGAAACATTGGTCCCCGCCATGGCAATTACTGATGCTGCAGAAGCGGCAATTCCATCAATTTTGACATTAACGTCATTGGGATAATTCATCAACATCATATAAATACGACTGGCAGCTACGCAGTCACCTCCAGGAGAGTTAAGCTAAAGATCAATTGGTCCTTGGCTTTCATTTGCGACAGCTCACAGTTTGTACTTAATGTGCAATTGGCAGACACCAGTCACTGCATGTGGAGAGCATTACTTTGCTTGAACTCGATTAAAAGAAGCGTGAAAGTTTAGAAATGCTCCCTGCGATAGCCATCCAAGAATGAGGAACACGGTGACGAATGATTGGTTAGCTGAGTCATAGACGGAGCTAATATATTAATTTGCTACTGGTTATTAAAGTTAGTATAATTATCTTGTAAGAGGTAAGACGTATTACACAAAGAGGTGATAACATGGACGATGCTTTAACTGGAAAAGTTTCTCAAAAGGGACAGCTGGTTATTCCAGCAACTATTCGAAAAGCATTAGGAATAGAAAAGGGTTCAAAAGTTTCCTTTGAAGTTAAAAATGATGAGATTCGAATCAAAAAAGTACCGACAGCATTAGATTGGTCAAATTTGGTTAATCAGTTACCAGAGGAAAAGGTAAAAATTGATAAGAATGGTCATTATGATCCTAAAGAATCACCTAATTTTCATGATTGGATGGTTAATGGCTAATGCAACCAATGGATATTTATATTGCTGATGTCCCATTTGATGAAGAAAACGGTAGCAAGGTTCGTCCGGCCTTAGTTCTTCGTGTCCGAGATGGTTGGGTTAATGTTTTTAAAGTAACTAGTCAATATCAAAATAAATCGGCTAAAATAAAACGACTGTACTACCCAATTTATGAATGGAAGCAAGCGGGGTTAAAGAAACAATCCTATGTGGATACACATAGAACGTATAGTTTGCCCGAAAAATTCATTTTTAGTCGAAAACCAATTGGTAAACTGACTGAACTAGATCGGATTAAACTATTTGAATTTATTCAAAGTGTACGAAAAAATAAGTGACTTTAATTTCTTACTAAAAAAGACACCCAACCAAATTAGTCGAGTGTCATATATATTCTTAGTGCTCAAATCTAAATTCACCATCTTTCAATGCTACGAGGAGTTTACATTAAAAGATGGTGATTTTATTTACTCAAATAATTTATGGTGGATTATAGAATGAAGTTAGCCACCCAGTTGGTGGTAAATAAAAAACGCCATTCGGCGTGACATCAGGTATC
>OKVY01000494.1_pt1 | contig 10317 bp, 7 predicted proteins | sample 1606931 | NCBI WGS metagenome assembly OKVY01 (sample SAMN03281017, study PRJEB24777) | human gut metagenome | isolation source: fecal sample PR221 from 1 month old male Chinese infant, caesarean... | reverse complement strand
ACTATAAACTATATACTAATTATACTTGTACAATAAATTTTCTATCTAAAAACAGCAATCTTCTTCGAATTGCTGTTTTTTAGTGTTCAATTATTTAAAACTAGTTCTTTATTCTATAATATTAATCTTCACATCTAGTATTTTCTTATAAAGATACTGTAGGATTTATTAAAGACAAGAAAAAAACACTCACAAAGAAACAAATCAGTGACCTTTTATCTGATAAAGGACGGACAAACCTTATCAAGAACATCGAAGGCAAATATGGCCCATTTGATGCCTACGCTTATCTTTCTTTCAACAAAGAAAAAGGAATTTATCAAGTGACCCTTGAAGTTGATAAAGACACGTCTAAAAATAGTTCATTTTAAATGTCTTTTGAAAATTTAGGGCTCTCTGCGCTTGCTCTTGTAATTTCCTCTGTGCTACACTAATCTTAGTTTAAGAAGAGACGATACAAATATCTAAGAAAGGAGAAAAATATGAATACACCTCGTATTAACCGATTTTTAGGTGAATGGCTGGACAGACAGACTAGCCCAGACTTTTTTCAAAAAGGTTTGATTCTTTTAAATGCGTGTAACTTTATCGAAAGTAATGCAGATGCCATCCCTGGTCTTATTGCTCATAAAAAAAGTCCTCTGCGTCAGCAATTAGATGAAGCTCTCGCTAGTCGTGGGTTCTGTTACCTTAAGCCTATTGAAGTCAATGCTCAAGACTCCATTGAAGTAGAAAAGTACTATCGATTTGAAGCCACACCTAAAGGTTCCAACGAACCTATTACTTACTATGGTCTAGGGGCGTACTTTATCTGCCGTGCTATATTTGAGAATGAATTCGATATTGATTCTGGCTTTCAATATGATGACGAAGAACTCTTTTATGAAGACATTGGATTTGATGCTCTATTCCATAATAAGTCTGTTTTTCTATTAGGAAACACGCCCTCTGATGATATGGAGATATCTTGGCAAGATGTTGGCATTTCAATGCGTAGACGGGCATTCAATTAATATGCTTTTCAAGGACTTCTCTTTATGATATATGAATTGGAGAATATAATATGAGAACTTTCAGTAAGCTTATAGCAATTATTTTTTGCTTTGTTTCATTTACCTTCATGCAGACACTTATTTTTTCTTGGTTATTTTTAAATTATTCATCATTTAACTTATCCTTTGATTTTATGTTTTCAGGATTTTCATACATTATCACAAAGGTCCCTCCACTTTTAGTTCTGTCTATTTTTGGGGGACTTGGATTGACATCTACGGTAATGAAGGACACGTTATAATGAGAAGAAAAGAGAATACGTACAAGAGTCAGTAGAACTTAATTATTTAGACCACAATAAATTTTGATATAATACTATTAAAAGTAGTGAAAATTAGGAGTAAAAAATGAATATTGAAGAATTTTTGTCTAGGATTTCTTTTCGTTATGATACATGGGATGATTATGGTTACAAACAAACAGCAGAATTTATTTTTAATGGAGATTCAGAGGAGAAAAGTTATTTTGTAAAGATTCATCCAAATACAGATGAAAACTTTCGCAGAATTCAAGAAAATCGAATTGAAGAGGAAGGTAAATATTTTTTATTTGGACAATCAAAAGAGTATTATCAATTCATTTCAGACACCTTAGAGGATGAAGGTTTAGACAGATGGTTTAAATTAACAGGAGATATTGTCTATAAAGGCAATGATTTCATAGCAGAATACAGAGAGTTACAAAAGGAATATCAAGAAGCCATAGTAGAAGATATTAACTTTGATTATGAAGACGACCCTGAGATTTTAATAGGTATGTTTGGTAGGTCATTTTTTAGAAATCAAACGTTATCCGAATGGAAAGAATCATTGAATAACCTACATAGATTGACAGTCAATAAATCATTTCTTTCTGATTATAAATTTACAATAAAAAAAAGTGATCAAACAGTTTTTGAAGTTGATGTAAAACCAAAGGATAATATTTCTGTCAGGTTGAGTGATAAATCGTTGCCTATATCAGTTTCGAATAATGTATTTTGTATTATTGGAAGAAACGGGAGTGGAAAAACAAGGTTTATCAGAGAATTATCAAAAGCTATATTCAATAAATCTTCTGAAATTTCGATAGAAAATAGTGAGTATGATACAAAAGATGATGCGAATGTTATGAATAAAATCTTATATTGTTCATTCAGTCCATTTGATGAAAAGGTTGATATCGAAATTGGTTCGGAGGAGGGAGATAGATTTGAATATATAGGTCTTTTAAATTATGATATGGATGTAAGTGGAGACACAAGAATAGGCGATAGAATCACAATTGATATCATGGAAAGTTTACAAACTATTAAATATAGTGCAGACAAGTCTAAACTTTGGCTAGAAGCTATGGACCGTATATCTTTTGAGGAGTGGGGATATAGTCTTATTTATATTTTTAAAAATGATTTAACTAGATCAGATGACGTTAAGACCGATAAACACACCACAAGTGGATTTGTTTATGTAAATAAAGAGGAGACAGCTCAAAAAATCAAAAATTTTAGTTCAGGACAAAAAATATTTTTATTAACAATAACACAGCTTATTTTGAAATTAACGGAAAGAACGGTTGTATTTATTGATGAACCTGAGTTATTTCTACATCCTCCGATGGTTAAATCATATGTCCGTCTCATTTCTGATATTGTAAGTTCAGTAAATGGTTTAGGTTTTATTATCACACATTCCCCAATTACTCTTCAAGAGTTTCCTAATAGGTGTGTAAAGCAGGCTTATCGTGACTATCGTGGAGAATAGCTGATAAAGTCAGTTAATTTTAACACGTTTGGAGAAAATATAAATGTAATTAATGATCAGATATTCAATATTGGTCTTCAACAATCAGGATACTATAATTTAATTGAAAGATTGAAATTTGTTGAAAATGGTAAAAGTGAACTTAGGAAGTTATTAGAAATTTCAGGTAGTGAGGCCAGATTATTGATCAATTTATTTTTAAAGGGAACTAGCGAATGAGAAGAATTGAAGGAATGGATATTACTGTAAAGGATATTTTAAATACACTAAGGGATGAATTGGTAGATTTTGTAGAAATGATAGGTGATGATGACCATTGTGCTTTTGATTTTATTAATGATCTACTATCACACTATGAAAATGAATATATCACCAATGTTGAAAGGCTTTCTGACTTACAACCAACAAGCGTAGATGATGACAATTATTCTTTTTCGAGTATCCAAAATTATTATTCTGAATATTATTCAGGACAAACATTATATGATTACAGAGAATATATGGAACAATTAGTTGAGAAGCGATGCCCAATTTGTGATTGTTCATTTGCGTATAGCCAAGTAACATTAGACCATATTCTTCCTAAGAGTAAGTTTCCATTTCTTTCGATCACCCCAATCAATTTGGTCCCAACTTGCTATAATTGTAATATGCGGAAAAATGATGGAATCCCATCGAAGGTATTGAATCCATATTTTCATGGTTTTTCACCATTTGATTATCTAACGATAATAATTGAAGTTAATGTGGAGAAGCCGTTAGAATCTACTATTGACATCGATTTTGCAGATTTAACTGATGATAATCCAGAACAAGTGAGGGACATTAAAGACAACATTGATTTATATAAACTCCGACAAAAGTACTTGGATTTAACCAATATTGCTTTTCTCAAACTTATGAATGAATTCAAACAGATTATTAATCTAAATGGTAATTTTTACAGTATTAATGAGCTTAAAGATTATTTTAAATGTTTAGATAATTATGTTAGTACAGAAGGATACCAATTTATTGATGAGGTGTATCTGAGACACTTATGTATACTAACAATTAAAGATAATATGGAATTTTTGTCTTGTTTAGCGAAAAAACTCAATGTTTTAGTTGATTTTAGTGATAAGTTATCAGATTCAATCAAGAATTTAGAGGTTAAAGTACAAGAATCGTTAATTAATCATCGAGCTAATTGTTTAGAACTCATTAAAGAAGCCCTGCCTTTAATTTTATTTATTGGTATCTATGAACTTAAAAACAGCTATTTAGAATTAATCGATTTTAGAGGAGTTTTTCAAAGTGAACAAATGGTTTTTAATTTTAGTCCTGAAGGGAGATATTCGGAATTAATAAACTCTCATAAATCTTTCAATGTTTATGAATCAATATTATTATCTAATGTTAAACCTGAAAATAAAGCAGGTACAGAAATTGTAATTGCACTTGAAAATAGTAATTTTTGCATTTTCTTGATCGAGGGATTATTTGAAATTAATCCCGAACAAGTTGAGGAATTAAGTCGAGTTGTTAATCAGATGCTAAAATAAAAATTTTATATGTAATGCTAATTAATAATTTTTTTTTCATAATAGATTACAAAAGAGCAGTACGCTCTTTTTTTGTGTATTCAAAGGGTGTCACTGGGTTTGAGTCAGGGATGACTTTTGCTATCATCTAACTGTAATTTTTTAAGAAAGGAAATTGCTTATTTATGGATAAAAACAAATGTTCAATGATCCTAAAATCTGGAGCTTTTTTAACAGCCCTTGTAGCAACAGGTTTGGTTAATAATGGGGTATCAGCAGACGAAACTGCCGTACCAACTGGACCAACAGATAATGCTACTGTTGCGACTGGACACTCCGATACACTTCTTCCTCCCGCTTCATCAACACCAGCGACACCTGGTACCAATACTACAGATGTCCCAACTGCTGAAGCTGAAGTACCTAAAGTTGACACTCCAAAAAATGAAGGGGTAGCAACTGAAACTCCTAATGTATCTGATGGTACCACTGGCACTGGTGTAGCTACACCTACAACACCGAGTGTATCTACGCCAAGTCAAGACGAAGGGAAGACTTCCGAAAATTCTGAGGCTACGCCTACGACTTCTGAAAATGCAAGTACAACTGCTGAAACGTCTACAGCTACCTCTGAAGGAAGTGAAGGAAACTCTACTTCTGATACAACTTCAACTGCATCAGAAACTCCTACCCCTTCAGAGCACACAGTAACTGAAACTCCTACTAAGCCTAACGCTACGGATACTGCTAATGCTAACCACAATAGTGAAAATAACACTAGCAGTAGCAGTGAAAGTTCAACAAATACTGTTAATGATAAAGGGTCAACGGTTGCCACACCAACTCCAGCACCAACTGAAGGGAATAACGCTTCAAGTTCTGAAGCACCTAGTGGCTCATCAACTTCAGCTGAATCTTCTTCAACAAGTTCAGAAACACCAAAAGTGTCTGATGGAACTTCTGGAACAGGTGTAAGTTTGCCAAGTAGCGAAGGAACAACATCTTCTGAGAAATCATCAACTTCTCCAGAACTGTCTGAAACTGCTACAAACACTCCTCATATTCTTGACGGAACCAATGGAACTGGTGTCTCTACGCCATCTGAACATAAATCAGACAGTCGTACGGAAATCACTTCAACTTCAGCAACTACTTCAAACAAAGTGGTTGAGTCACCTAAAACTGAAGAAACTCCTAAGGGTAGCGACACAATAGTTCAAGAAGCACCTAAACCAGGGGACGTTTCTCCTTCAACAAAACAAGTTGTACTTAATGTGACTCCTAGTCAACCAGTCGTTACAAATACTGGTTATAAAGTTGTCTCAACAAACAATAGTGATCTTGTCGTACAAAACTTCGATGGTTCTGTAGCCTCAGTTCCAGCTTCACAGGCAGGAGGAGCAGTGAATGAGGATGGAACTGTCTCTGTTAAGACCGAGGCAGGAAAAATGTTAACTCTTCCTGAAACTGGTGAAACCGGAACTAAACTCGTTACCCTCGGATTCCTAATCTTGGCAGGACTTGGTCTACATCGTACAGCTGTGAAACAAGAAAAATGGTATTCAAACTAAGAAAGGTTATTATTTAAATGTTTAAACACTCAAATAATACGAAAGGACATGGCTCTATTCGTAAAAACAATGTCTATGGAGCTGTCGGTGTACTTGCTCTCGGTGCTGCAGCAATCGTTGGGGGAGCTTCTCAAGCATCCGCAGATGAAGTAACTGAAGCACCTGTAAATTCAGAGCCAGTTGCTACCTCTCAAGCAAACGCAGACAGTCTGATGTCACAAGCTACAGCTGTTGCAACATCAGATGTCTCTACTCCGACAACCACAGCGACTGCAACAAACACTTCTGATTCACAACCTACTGAAACAGTAGCAGAAGTAGCTACTACACAACCAGTAAGCACTAATGATAATAATGCTTACGCAGAAAAAGCTAATACATCAACGGAAGCTGGAAAAGTTGCTATCGACAACTCAGCTGTCACGGATGCAGTTGCTACTGCCAAAGACAGTGGTGTTAAAGTAACACAAGATGCTACTCAAGATAAAGGGACACCAACTACAAGTGAAGAACTCGCATCAAAGCAAGCTGAAATCAAGGCTGACCAAAATGAACAAGTAGCCTCAATTATTGATGCTGTAATGACTGGAGAATGGTCTGAAGAACTCTTTATGATCAACCTATCAAATCCTATTGGTTGTGAACATTTCCTTGCGGCACAAGAAGATGGCAATGGCGGACTAATTTGGGATGTCGTTGATTATAGTGAGGGAGACCGCTTCACTAAAGAACAAATCCAGACGATTGTTCCAGAGGCATATCGATATAGTGCTTTTATGGTCTCTGAGATTGCTGCAGAAAAAGACTGGGGTCCAGAAGCTCAACACCAACGACTTGAACAAGCTAAAAAGCAAGCCCAAGAACATGAAAAGCCTATCGAGAACTTTCCAAAACCTCGTGTAATCACAGATGAAGAAAGACAAGATGAACTTACACAAAGTTCTATTAGAACGGTAGCAGCAACCTTGAGACCTGCACAATAACTAAATATTTCTAAGTTATTATTCGAACTGTTAAATGTGATATAGCTTCAAAAGAGATAGTTTCCTAAAATGGAGCTGTCTTTTTTGTTTATTTTTAAAATTCACACCATACTTACTCTGCAAACTAAGATAGTCTTCCAAGCTAGAGAACAATCACACATTATTATATGTACAGTCCCATCTACTTGTGTGTCATAATATTTTCAAAATTTGTAACATCCACAGACATCAATGCACTCTACTAATCCATATTGAAGATGCTATAATAGTTATTATCAATAGATCTTGCCTATTTATCATAGAATTACTTAATTAAAGGAAAATACTAATGAAAGATACCCTTAAATATGAACTAGAAACAGATTTTGATTTAGAATTTAATGACTTAATAGTTACTGAAGAAAGTAATGATATTTCCTCTACATTAAAAAATTCTGTTACTGGCGGGACTGTAACAAAAGCTGGTATCGACAAACAAAATTTACAAGATGCAATAGATGCTTATGCAATCGAATTGAATAAAGCAGCTATTGCAAGATCAACGGGTATGCCTGTAAAAACACCTTCCTCTCAATATAAGGGTTTTGCTGCTGAAGAATTTTTTAAACATACATTAAAAATCAATGCATTAGCTAAAGGTAAAGAGTTACAGGTCTTTACTAAAGGTCCTCTTCCAGATGGTTCTACTCTTTCAGGTACTGACATGACAACGGATATATCTATTTGGTATAAAAAGCATCTTCTAAGTAAACCTAAAAAACTTGCTGATTATCAATCGAAAATACATAACAATTCATCAGACTATGCTAAGGACATTTCTAACAAACAATATAAAAACGTAAATTTTGTTGGTGGTGCTAACCAGGGAGTGAATGATAAAGTCATAGTTAATATTGGAAAAAGAGAGTATTCATCTGACTCCATTACGCCGGAAGAAGCAACAAAATTAGCAGATGCTATGAAATCACAAAATGCTCCAACTTATGGTAAAGCTTCCGAAAAACATGCAGAATTAGATAAAGTAAATTTGGGTAAAGCGGTAAAAACTGGTGCAGTTACGGGCTTAATAACATCATTCACAAAAGAAATCATATCTGTCTTCAAAAACAGAAATAATCTAAATGAAGAACAATTTATCAATGCTATCATAAACATAATTTATGGGACTACTGATGGAGGAGTCAGAAATGGGAGTATTATGGGATCTGTCCACCTATTAAGCAAAATTGCTGGAAAGGAAATCACTTCTAACTCTTTAGCGGCAATCCCTGCAATGACTATAGCAAATGTAGGAGTGGATTTAGCAAAAGATTTATACCATTGTTTTATTTCTCAAGATATAGATGCTGACGACCTACTTTGTAATACAATCAATAACGTCTTTAACTCTTTTGCTGGATTTGGCGGTGCATATGTGGGAGGACAGCTTGCAATCTTTTCATCGGCTAAGATTGCTGCGGCTAATGGTGCAGCTATAGGCTCAGCATTTGGCCCCGCAGGTACGATTATTGGTTCTGTTATTGGTAGCCTTATTATTGGTTTGGGAGCAAATGCTGTAGTCGATGTTGCAAATAAAGATGCTCAGTTAGCTTTTGCATCAGCTGTTCGTGCAATCAATTCAAATATCGAAACAAACAGTATCGAACACTTGTATTACTTTACGGATGAGATATCTACTCTATCTGAGTTTAGACTTTCCTTTAAATCATTATTACCATGCTATAATCTCATTTCGGACATGAAAGAATATGCTTTACGTAAGAAAGCAATTAAAAATATATCTTGTCAAATAGAAGATGCTTTATCTAGTGCTAGATCAGCTGAAGATGAAGAAATTAATCAATTAATAAAATTCCATCAAGATAGAATTGAGGAGCTACAAGTAAAATTCAAGGAACAAAATCAAGTGATGTTATCTGATTTAAGTGAATCTTTAAATTCTTATATTTCCTATTCTTATGGACAGTTTCTTAACCTTGCTTCAGTAAACAATATTAAGATTGAAGATTTGTTCACTAAGATTGATGACAATTCTATTTTCCATAATGATCTGTTAGAGCAATTAAATTATCGAACTGAGGTAAATCTTCAATTAAATGAAACATTACGAGAGTTGGTTTTGAATTCAGATAATGAAAAAACCTTACGCCCTCTTATTGAAAAAATCCAATGGTTCATGAATCAAGATGAGTTACTAATCTCGAAGCAGTATATCTCACTGGAAGAGGCTATAGATTTGATTGGCGGTAAAATATGATGGAATATATGAACTTAATAATGCCACATAGATTTTTTATCAATAGAAATTTAAATAAAGAATCTGAAAAACTGACAAATAAAATTAACGAATATGAGGTTGAGCTCGATTCTATTAAAATAGAAATTGAGGCATTCAGAAACAAAAAGGAAAAAGAATACCAAGAAAGAGTTGAACACCTAAACAATGAACTCCAAAAAAAGATTAATCAACATGAAGACCTAAAGAAGAATCTCTCTAAATATGTGGAACTATGTCTAAAAGAACAGATATTACGGCAAAATAAAAGAATTCTTGAATTAGAAAAGACAGAACAAAGAGATTACAGTGCTTTTCTGACCAAACTAATACAACAAATTGCGAAAGATATTGAGCTATTAGAACAAAGAAAAATAATATTAAATTTAAAAGTAGATATCTCTAGCATCTTAAGATTAGCTAGTCTTTCTGGCTGTGAAATAAATTTTCCAACAGATAACATAAATGACATACTTGAAACTATTAAAAAAGAAATTTCGAACTTAAATCAAGATGATTGGGTAAAAAAAACTACGTTATTAAAGCTTAAGAAAGTCGTTCAAGAACATATGGAATCCCAGAAAATGATCCAATATATTGACTGGGTAATACAGCAAAAAAAATTAAGTAGTAAAAAAATAGCTTCTAAAAGAAAACAATCAAATAATGAATTAAGTCTGTTAGAGAAACAAATTTTCGAAGCGAAACAAGAAAGAAAAAAAAACAGAGAACAGATGGGAAAACTTGCTCATTCTGTTAGATGCTTTTGGGTAAATCCTATTCTAGACCTAGATGTGAAAATTTCTAAAATCAAGAAAAAAAAAGCAGAAATCTATTCAGAAAAAGATAAACTAAGCATAGATATAGATGAAACCAAAACTAAAAAAAGGAAAATTTCAAAAGAAATAGAGGATATTAAAAAAAGTCGTAGTAGTAATAGTTCTTGGGACGATCTTTGGAAAGAAAAAAAGAAACTTTCTAAAAGGATTGACGACTTATATGAGAGTAATAAGCAAAAATCTCAAGAACTATCTCTACTTAAAGAAAATCTGAAAGACTATAATATAAAAAAAGATGAGTGGTTAGAAAAAAGAAAAGTCCTACTTTCATTACTCAAAAAAAATAAAGTTAATTCAAAACTATTAAAACAATCGGTAAAAACTGATGAGA
>OKVY01000490.1_pt1 | contig 10401 bp, 11 predicted proteins | sample 1606931 | NCBI WGS metagenome assembly OKVY01 (sample SAMN03281017, study PRJEB24777) | human gut metagenome | isolation source: fecal sample PR221 from 1 month old male Chinese infant, caesarean... | reverse complement strand
CTGTAGTTCAGTCGGTAGAACGGCGGACTGTTAATCCGTATGTCACTGGTTCGAGTCCAGTCAGAGGAGCCAAATTTGAAAACCCGCTTAAGGCAACTTAAGCGGGTTTTTGCTTTCCAGCGCAGCACACGCCGCTCATTCGACAAATCCGCAGTGGGCACTTATTCTTTTCTAAGGTTTTACCGGAACATGCCGATGATACTGTGAGGCTTTGTCCTCGCACTGTTAGATTTTTTGTTTGTTAACAATAGGATGATCGAAATGGATACATTGCAAATCGCATCATTATCGACCAGTCTCAGTGCTTATAACCTCCAGAACCAGGTCAGCACCATTGTCCTGAGAAAAGCGCTGGATAACCAGGAGGCAACGGCAACCGGTATCATTAATCAGATACCTCAGGTGCCGGCAAATCCGTCAATTGGTCGTCACGTGAATACCACCGCATAAGCAAGTTTGCCCAATTACGCTTGCGTTTATTGGGCATTCCTGAGTACCTATGCTGCCAGGCCCGCACAGATGCGGGCTTTTTTATCTGTGATTTACAACCGTTCTTTACTCAAACCAGCGCTGTGCGCGGACTCGCTGATGTTCACTGGCATCCCGGAGCGGCGTTCAAGCACCTCAGCCGCCCTCAACGCATCCACACCCTCGCCTTTAATGACGGCATGTAACGCTGGCGTCAGAGGCAACGGCACTTTATTGGTGGATTCAAACTCGGCGCGATTGCGCGATAGCGGTTCGTGGACTTCAACCCAGCGGCTGCCATCCGGTTCTACGGTCGCTTTCACCGGCTGGTCAATCAACTGCACACGGGTGCCCACCGGCACATTATCGAAGAGATATTTGATGTCGTCATTACGCAGGCGAATGCAGCCCTGGCTGACGCGCAGCCCGATGCCGAAATTGGCGTTGGTCCCGTGGATGGCATACAGCTTGCCGATATAAATAGCATACAGCCCCATCGGGTTATCCGGCCCGGCAGGCACCATCGCAGGCAGGGTTTTCCCCTCTTTGGCATATTCGCGACGGGTGTTCGGCGTAGGAGACCAGGTGGGGCCTTCCTGCTTACGTTCAACAGCAGTAACCCAGTTACGTGGCGTTTCGCGTCCGGCCTGACCAATGCCAATAGGCAGGATCTCAACGGTATTGCTGTCTTTGGGGTAGTAGTAAAGGCGCATTTCAGCGACATTCACTACGATGCCCTGACGCACCGTGTCGGGCAAAATGATCTGCTGCGGCACAATCAGTTCGGAACCCGCTTTTGGCAGGAAAGGATCAACACCGGGATTGGCCTCCAGCATATTGCTCAACCCCTGGCCGTACTGCGCGGCAAAGGCCTCCAGCGGCAGCGTATTACCCTGCGGCACAGTGACGACCTGCACGCTGCCGACCAGGCGGCTTCCCTCCGGCGGCAATGGGTAACTCACCGCCAGCACGCTCTGACTGGCGAGCAAAATAAAAAGGCCATAAAACAGTTTAATACGACGCATGATTTCCTTTCCTCAGACGCGACAGGCGTAGCCTAATCATAGTCTTTTTTGTCCCTGTCTCGCTAATGCTCACGGGTTATACAACGAAGGCGTAATGCGACCCATCAGGCAGTTCGATATCAAGACGAAGCTTACCGCCAGTGGCTTCAACGTAGCGCTTAAGCGTCGACAGTTTTACATCGCGACCCGGTTTTTCCATTCCCGCCACCGTAGGTTGCCGTATCCCCAGTGCATGCGCCATTTCCACCTGCGTTTTTTGCACTTTCTCACGCAGTTCGGCCAGGTGAATGTTCAGGAGAGTCTCAGTCGCCATCGACTCAGCCTGCGCCACAACCTCTGGTTTTTCATCCGCAAGCAGTTGTTCCAGCGTTCTGCCCATATTTACTCCTCTTTCTCTGGTTTTTTCAGATAGTTTGCATATTCCTGCTCAGCTCGCGAAATCATTTCGGCGTAGAAACGTTTTTCATTTCCAGCTTTACTTCCTGCGCACAGCACAATAGCCGCCCGTCTGGGATCAAAAGCGAAAAAAGCGCGTATCGGCTCCCCACGACACTGAATTCGCAGCTCCTTCATATTGCTGTAGCGCGCCCCTTTTATCGTGTCGGCCCAAGGTCTGGGCAATCCGGGGCCTTTCGTTCGCAACACGATCAGCGCCGCCAAAACGCTCGCACGCGTGTGATCATTTTGAGCGATTAACCACCCATCAAACCTGTCCGTTGTTTTAATTTCCCACACAAGATTTCCTTATAAATATAGGCCAAAAGCTATATAGCCGCAAAGTGATAATCTGCAATGTGAAAGAAAATCAGGTGAAGCGCACTTAATCACAGCCAAAACCGGAAGCAAGGTTCCAGACTTTCTTCATGTACCGTAAAGCCATTCCCCTCGCTTCGCTTGCTAAGCATTCCGATTGCGCGTAGGCTGGCGACAATTAAAACCAATCGGTCTAAATTATGAGTAACGAAACGGTCGTTGCGCAAAAACCCCGGCGTGGCAGGCCTCCAAAGGTCGAACGCGCGTTTACTGACACCCGCCAGGAACTGATTCGTTCGGGTCTGGCGGTGCTGACGGAGACGGGATATTTGTCGGCGGGTATCGATGCGGTCATTAAAAATATCGCCGTACCGAAGGGATCGTTTTACCACTGCTTTAAGAGCAAACAGGAATTTGGTATGGCGGTGCTTGCAGCCTACGGTTCCTTTTTTGCCCATAAATTAGACAAATTCCTGCTTGATGGCACCCTTCCGCCGCTTGAGCGGATGGCCGCTTTTGTGCTTCATGCGGGTCAGGGGATGGCGAAATATCAGTTTCGCCGCGGTTGTCTTGTTGGCAACCTGCTACAGGAGTCCCCCCTCTTACCCGAAGCGTTCCCCCAACGATTAAAAGCGATCCTCGAAGAGTGGGAAACGCGCGTCGCCCGTTGCTTTACAGAGGCGCAAGCGCAAGGCGTTATCCCGCAGGATGCTTCGCCGGAAAAACTGGCGCGGGTGTTCTGGTCCGGCTGGGAAGGCGCCGTGATGCGCGCCAAACTGTTCCAGTCTGCCGACCCGCTCAATCAGTACTGGGAATTCTTTTTGTACAGCATTACTCAAAAATAACACCTGCACAGGACGGCCCTGCGCCGAAAACCACAGTCAGACGAGGAAAACTCAGTCATGAAAGCTTTAGTTCTGGAACAGATTGAAAACAAAACCCTGGCAGCCGTGAAAGATATCGCTCTGCCCGCCCTCGCCGATGGCGATGTGCTGGTCGACATCGACTGGTCCAGCCTTAATTACAAAGACGCGCTGGCGATCACCGGCAAAGGGAAGATCGTTCGTCAGTTCCCGATGGTACCGGGTATCGATTTCTCTGGGCGCGTCAGCGAAAGCCGCGATCCGCGCTTTGTTCCCGGCCAGTCGGTGATCCTCACCGGCTGGGGCGTGGGTGAAAACCACTGGGGCGGTCTGGCCGCACAGGCGTGTGTAAAAGGCGACTGGCTGGTTTCTCTGCCAGACGCGCTCAGCGCCCGCAACGCAATGATTATCGGTACCGCAGGTTTTACCGCCATGCTCTGCGTGGATGCGCTGGTTGAAGCTGGCGTGAAACCGGAAAGCGGTAAAGTGCTGGTCACCGGGGCCAGCGGCGGCGTTGGCAGTACCGCCGTTGTGCTATTGAAAGCGCTGGGTTACACCGTTGTCGCGGTCTCTGGCCGTGAATCCACCCACGACTTCCTGCGCCAGTTAGGTGCCGATGAAATTCTGCCGCGCAGCGATTTCGAAGAGACCCGTCCGCTGGAAAAACAGCTATGGGCCGGTGCCGTCGATACCGTCGGCAGTAAAGTGCTGGCAAAAGTACTGGCACAGACAAACTACCGTGGCTGCGTTGCCGCCTGCGGCCTGGCGGGTGGCTTCGATCTGCCCACCACCGTGATGCCGTTTATTCTGCGTAACGTCCGCCTGCAGGGTGTGGACTCCGTGATGGTGCCGACCGCTGAACGCGCCGCGGTCTGGGCGCGTCTGGCCAGTCTGTTGCCGGAGAGCTACTACCAGCAGGCGTCCACTGAAATCGGCCTGGAGCAGGCCCCGGCGTTTGCCGCCGATTTCCTGAGTAACAAGATTCAGGGCCGTACGCTGGTGAAAATCAACGGCTAACTGTTACCCCGGCGCGCCCTGTCGCGCCGGCTTCTCGCCATACGCCTCATTATCATTAGATTTGCGCACTCAACGCGCGGCAATGGTATTGAAGACAGGCATCCTCCGAAACCCATCATCCGGAGTTATTGTTTCATAAAGCTGTGACATACTATCGTCTACAGCCGTACACCTGTGAAACAAGGAGTTAATGATGAATAAAAAGGGTGCACATCTGACCCCGGAACAGGCACTGGATCAACTGGAAGCCCTGTATGAGCAATCAGTGTCGAACCTGCGTGCAGCCATCAGCCGTTATATCGAGGATGGCACGCTACCCACGCATGAAGCACGCGCCAACGGCCTTTTCGTCTACCCTGAGCTGTCGGTAAGTTGGGATGGCAGCGCCACCAACCCACCGAAAACCCGCGCTTACGCCCGTTTCACCCACTCTGGCTGTTACACCACCACCGTCACCCGCCCCGCCCTGTTTCGCAGCTATTTACACGAACAACTCACGCTGCTATGCCAGGACTATGGCGCACATATTGAAGTAGGGCTATCAGCACATGAGATCCCGTATCCGTATGTTATTGACGGCTCGGAACTGACGCTGGACCGTTCAATGAGCGCCGGGTTGACCCGCCATTTCCCCACCACCGAACTGGCGCAAATTGGCGATGAAACCGCCGACGGTCTGTTCCATCCTACCGAGCTCTATCCGCTGTCGCATTTCGATGCCCGCCGCGTGGATTTCTCACTGGCCCGTCTGCGCCACTACACCGGCACCCCGGTGGAGCACTTCCAGCCGTTCGTGCTATTCACCAACTACACCCGCTACGTAGACGAGTTTGTCCGTTGGGGATGCAGCCAGATTCTGGACCCGGAAAGTCCCTATGTTGCCCTCTCCTGTGCGGGTGGCCACTGGGTCACCGCTGATACCGATGCCCCGGAAGAGGCCATCTCCGATCTGGCGTGGAAAAAACACCAGATGCCGGCCTGGCATCTCATCACCGCCGACGGTCAGGGCATCACCCTGATTAACATCGGCGTCGGTCCGTCAAACGCGAAAACCATTTGTGACCACCTTGCGGTGTTGCGCCCGGATGTATGGATGATGATTGGCCACTGCGGCGGCCTGCGTGAAAGCCAGTCGATTGGCGACTATGTGCTGGCGCATGCTTATCTGCGAGATGATCACGTACTGGATGCCGTACTGCCCCCGGATATCCCCATTCCGAGTATCGCCGAGGTGCAGCGTGCGCTGTACGATGCCACCAAAGAGGTGAGCGGCATGCCCGGCGAAGAAGTCAAACAGCGCCTGCGTACCGGCACCGTGGTCACTACCGATGACCGTAACTGGGAGCTGCGTTATTCCGCGTCTGCGCTGCGTTTTAACCTGAGTCGCGCGGTGGCTATCGACATGGAAAGCGCCACCATTGCCGCCCAGGGTTACCGCTTTCGCGTGCCGTACGGCACACTGCTGTGTGTCTCTGATAAGCCGCTGCACGGCGAAATCAAGCTGCCGGGTCAGGCCAACCGTTTTTATGAAGGGGCGATTTCCGAGCATCTGCAGATTGGTATTCGCGCCATTGACCTGCTGCGGGCAGAAGGCGATCGGTTACATTCACGTAAACTACGCACCTTTAACGAACCCCCGTTCCGCTAACAATAAGGAAGGATTCTTATGCAAACCCCAACACCGCTGGCAGCACTGCGTACACAGCTGGCGGCCATGGATGTCGACGGCATGATTGTGCCACGCGCTGATGCCTACCAGAGTGAAGACTGCGCGCCGCATGATAATAAACTGTCCTGGCTGACCGGCTTTAGCGGCTCGGCGGGCCTGGCGCTGATCCTCCGTGACCGGGCGCTGATGTTTGTCGACGGACGCTACCAGGTGCAGGTTCGCCAGGAGGTCGATCTCAACGCATTTGAGATCCACCATCTGCACAATGAGCCGCTGGCGCAGTGGCTTAACGACTCGCTGCCCGCTGGCAGTCGTATCGCCTTTGAACCGTTGCTGATGGTCAACAGCCAGTTTACCGCACTGGAGGCGACCCACTGTGAACTGGTGGCGCTGAATAATGATCCCTTTGACGCCATCTGGCACGACCGCCCGCCAGCCCCCTGCGGTGCAATCCGCGAAATGCCACCGGAAATCAGCGGTGAAAGCAGCGAGGCGAAACGTGCACGCATTGCTCAGGTGCTGGCTAAAGAAGGTGTCGATCTGCTGGCTATCACCCAGCCGGATAACATCGCCTGGCTTTTAAATATTCGGGGTTCGGATGTGGCGATGAACCCGGTCGCTCACTCATTCGCCCTGCTCAGCCGTGACGGAGAGATGGAGTGGTTTATCGATGCGGCGAAAACGCATGCCTTATCGGATGACCTGAAATCTTCCCTGCGGATCTCCGCATGGACCGATTTTCTGCCCCACTGTCAGCAAGCGGCCGCTGGCAAGAAAGTGATGCTGGACGCCGATTACGCCCCGGTCGCCCTGCGTTTTGCTATCGAGCACAATGGCGGCGAAGTGGTCTGGCACTCGGACCCCATTACGCTTATCAAAGCGCACAAAAACCCCGTTGAGCTGGAAGGTTATCGCGACAGCCACCGTCAGGATGGCGCGGCGTGGGTTAACTTCCTGGCATGGCTGGCGCGTGAAGTCCCGGCACGTGAGGCCGCAGGCAACCCGCTTTCCGAACTGGAAGCACAGGCAAAACAGCTCACTTTCCGCCAGCAACAGGCCGGTTTCATTGAGCAGAGCTTTAGTACCATTTCCGCCTCTGCCAGCAACGCCGCAATGTGCCACTATCACGCCAGCGAAGCCACCAACACCGCCATTACCCGCAGTAATTTCTACCTGAATGACTCAGGCGGTCAGTATCGCAATGGCACAACCGATACCACGCGCACATTGTCGTTTGGCCCCCTGTCTGATGAACAGCGTTTGCACTATACCGCCGTACTGAAAGGCTTTTTGTCGATGCTGACACTGCAGTTCCCGAGCGGCACGCAGGGGCACCAGATCGATGCCTTTGCCCGCCGCGCGCTCTGGGAATTGGGCCTCGATTTCGACCACGGTACCGGGCATGGTGTGGGGCACCAGTTGTTGATTCACGAACAGCCACATCGCATTGCCAAAAAGGTCAACCCATGGCCGCTGGTCGCCGGGAATATCATGACCATCGAACCGGGCTATTACCTGGCCGATCGCTACGGCATTCGCATTGAAAACCAGGTGGAGGTCGTAGAAAGCCAGCCCGGATTCTGCCGCTTCTCATCGCTGACGCTGGTGCCTGTGGATCTTAGCCAGGTGGAGTGGTCGCTACTCTCGGAGCAAGAAAAACAGTGGCTTGATACCTACCATCAGCAGGTTCGCGACACGCTTTCACCGCTGGTCGACAGTGATGCGCGAGCATGGCTGGATGCCGCGACGGCCCCCGTGTGCACATATATGGGTTAAACAATATAAAGCCTGCATATGTTTAATATGCAGGCTTTAATGTAATGGCCAGGTTTAACCGTTTTAAGAATTATCCTTATTTTTATTCAAAGGTTATTTGCACGCCTCCTTTACCGCCACTATTTAATATTGCGGATAAAATACATCAATCACATACCTTTCTTGACATAGCCTTACTAATAGCATGGTATTGTGTTTCCGCATTAACACCTCGACTGATATTTAAATATCCATTAGGATTTTTCCTAAGTCAAATTGACAAATTCTCATTTTCCTTAAGATTATGAGAGAGTTATTGCTTTTGTTTTATTCAGGTATATAGAATAAACCAGCCAATACCAGGATGCCCAGAGGTTGCAAGGGAATGAAATTTTTAATAAATATTGATAATGACACATTATTCTCTACTGGCATCGTCGGTTTAATTCGTGACGCTATTAAAGAATGCAATGTCTCTTCGCCTTCTCTTTCCTGGGATTTTAGCGTTGAGAATATTCATAAAGCAGATTTTATTTTCATGACCGTATGTGCGGGAGAATATTACTTATGTTTTAGAGACTTAATTAACAGGAAAAAGTCAGGGAAGATTTTTATCTTTGTCGCCGGCGATACGATTCCAGTGAGACATATCCTGCCTGACTGCATCAAAGACGCACAATTCTTTCTTCGCAAAGAGCGTTCGGCTGTGGTTTACGACGCCATCGTCAAAGCGATTCATGGCAACCCTGCAGCAAAAGAGCGCGCCAAAGGTGCGGGAAAATGCGCCTATTCCTGTATTAACTGTAACTATAGAGCCCTCTCTTTTACCCAGGAGAAAATTGCCTATGGCTTACATGCCTGCATGGGCATGAACGATATCGCGGATCGTATTGGTATTACCTACAAAACGGCCATTAGTCACAAAAAGAATATTATGAATAAATTCGACCTGAACAGTAAACTGGAACTGTATGAATTTATTGCCTGTTATCACAAAAAGAAGCATTAGTGCTTAATATGGAGCTAACGATGCTTTGCCGATTAAAGCATGCCTTACTTGCCAATAATATCAACCTTTACTACCAACCTATTTACTCAGCCTGCACAAAAAAGATTGTCGGGTTTGAAGCATTATTGCGATGGCGTGATGCGCGATTCGGACGAGTCTGCCCGGAAACGTTGATCGGGCTCGCCGTTGAAAATGGCCTGATGAGTACCGTTTCGCTCTACGTAATTAAAAAAGCCATTGCCGAAATGGCGACATTATTAGCCCGGCACGGACTGTTATTAAACCTGAACATCACACCTGGCGATCTGAATTCAATCTCATTTAAGAACACGCTGCTTAATGAACTTGCGCGTCATCAGCTCAATGCCTCGTCCATCGTGCTGGAGATAACCGAGGTCAGTTGCAACGATACCCAGGCGCTCATGACTAACGCGACACAGTTCAGACAGCACGGCTTCCACCTGGCGCTGGATGATTTTGGTAAAGGTTGTTCGAATCATGAAAGGCTGCTCAGCCTTCCCGTAACGGATGTCAAAATAGATAAATCCCTGACTCAGGCACTGTGCGCAAAGACTCTACACGGAGAAAAAACCCTGCGTATGTGCAGGGCGCTGTATGAACGACCTTACCGGTTAATCTTTGAAGGGATTGAGTTCGCGGAACAACTGGCCTGTATCACCCGAGAGTTTCCCGGCGCCCGTGCGCAGGGCTGGTATTTCTCAAAAGCGCTGCCCATAGAGGGCGTGCGGGCGCTACTGAACGAAGCCTCACCCGAGGCCGTCATACAACGCCTGGCCTGACGGTCAGGGTGCAATCATCACCTGCACATTCGCCAGTTCAAGGGCGGTCGCCAGTACCGCAGGCGGTGCGCTATCTGTTATTAGCAGATCGATATCCTGCCACTGCGCCACCTGCACCAGCGACATATGCTGGAATTTTGCAGAGTCGCAGAGCAGCACTTTAAAGCCGGAACGGCGAATCAATACCCGTTTCATTTCCGTCTCATCCAGTGCGCTATCGTAAATGCCCTGGCTGGTAATGCCCGATGCGCCAATAAACGCAATATCAAACCAGAACTGTTGGAACTGCTCAATAGCAGACGGTCCAACAATCGCCATCTCGTCATCACGCATCATCCCCCCTGCCAGATAGACTTCCGGTGCCTGCGCATAGCGGCCCAGCGCATGGGCAATGCGCACACTGTTGGTGAAGATTTTCAGACGCTCATGCTTCACCAACTCGTCGACCATAAACAGGGTTGTGGTGCCGATATCAAGCGCCACGCTCTGGTAGCGCCCGGCCACCTCAGCAGCCATGCGGGCAATGCGCATTTTGCTCTCCCGATGAAGGGAAAGACGTGCGTCAAAATGCGCCGGAAGCGGGTCCATAATCGGCTGGCTGACCGTTTCGGTCAGTACCGCACCACCGTGTACCCGGCTGAGTTTACCCTCGGTTTCCAGTTCGGCGAGATCGCGGCGAACTGTCATCTCCGAGACCGCCAGCTCCGCTGAGATATCCACCACTGTCACGCGTCCCTGCTCGACCAGCATGTTAAGGATCCGCTTTTTGCGTTCCTGAGGAAGATAACGGGCCTGAATCTCGGGTTTAGCTGACATAACGATAGATACTCTGTTTCGGGTGGAGGGGCTTAAACGATATAGCTCACAATATTAAGGGGAAGTGGTGTGATTTAAAACCCAATTTGTTCGAATGTGTTCATTTCCTTGCGCGGAACATCCCTTTCCCGCGCGAAACTGTGCGAATCAAAACCAGTCGAGGATCCGCGTCAGCGAGGTGATTTCTGTTACCCCCTGCTCAGAGGCGGGTGACGCGCCATAAAAC
>OKVY01000480.1_pt1 | contig 10575 bp, 9 predicted proteins | sample 1606931 | NCBI WGS metagenome assembly OKVY01 (sample SAMN03281017, study PRJEB24777) | human gut metagenome | isolation source: fecal sample PR221 from 1 month old male Chinese infant, caesarean... | reverse complement strand
GCCAAAGGCGACCTGGCAAAAGCCCAGGCGGCGGCAAACATGGATCAACTGACGGTCAAGCGTTATCAGAAACTGTTGGGCACCAAATATATTAGTCAACAAGACTACGATACCGCCGTTGCGACGGCGCAGCAGAGCAATGCGGCCGTGGTCGCGGCGAAAGCGGCCGTTGAAACCGCGCGCATCAATCTGGCCTACACCAAAGTCACCTCGCCGATCAGCGGCCGGATCGGTAAATCCGCCGTGACCGAAGGGGCGCTGGTACAGAATGGTCAAACGACCGCCCTGGCAACCGTTCAGCAGCTGGATCCGATCTATGTTGACGTCACCCAGTCGAGCAATGATTTCCTGCGCCTGAAGCAGGAGCTAGCCGACGGCCGCCTGAAACAGGAAAACGGCAAAGCGAAAGTGGAGCTGGTGACTAATGACGGTCTTAAGTATCCACAGTCCGGCACGCTGGAATTCTCGGATGTCACCGTCGATCAGACCACCGGCTCAATCACGCTACGCGCTATTTTCCCGAACCCGGATCACACCCTGCTACCGGGGATGTTCGTCCGTGCCCGTCTGGAAGAAGGGATTAACCCTGACGCCCTGCTGGTACCGCAACAGGGTGTTACCCGTACGCCGCGCGGCGACGCCAGCGTCATGGTAGTGGGGGAAGGCGATAAAGTCGAAGTCCGCCAGGTCACTGCTTCTCAGGCGATCGGCGATAAATGGCTGGTCACTGACGGTCTGAAATCCGGCGATCGCGTTATCGTCACCGGCCTGCAAAAAATCAAACCAGGTGTGCAGGTAAAAGCGCAGGAAGTAGCTTCTGATGATAAACAGCAAGCCGCAGGCAACGCGCCATCAGAACAAACCAAGTCTTAACTTAAACAGGAGCCGTTAAGACATGCCTAATTTCTTTATCGATCGCCCCATATTTGCATGGGTGATCGCCATTATCATCATGCTGGCTGGGGGATTATCGATCCTCAAATTGCCGGTGGCGCAATATCCGACGATTGCGCCGCCAGCAATTTCCATTACCGCCATGTACCCCGGTGCTGACGCCGAAACGGTGCAGAACACCGTAACTCAGGTTATCGAACAGAATATGAACGGTATCGATCACCTGATGTACATGTCCTCAAATGGCGACTCCACCGGTACGGCAACCATTACGCTGACCTTCGAATCCGGTACCGATCCGGATATCGCCCAGGTTCAGGTTCAGAACAAGCTGGCGCTGGCGACGCCTCTGCTGCCGCAAGAAGTACAGCAGCAAGGGATTAGCGTTGAGAAAGCGTCCAGCAGCTTCCTGATGGTTGTCGGCGTCATTAACACCAACGGCACCATGAACCAGGACGATATTTCGGACTACGTGGCGGCCAACATGAAGGATCCGATTAGCCGTACCAGCGGCGTCGGCGACGTTCAGCTATTCGGTTCCCAGTATGCGATGCGTATCTGGATGGATCCAAACAAACTGAACAACTTCCAGCTTACGCCGGTGGATGTGATCAGCGCCCTGAAAGCGCAGAACGCCCAGGTGGCCGCGGGCCAGTTAGGCGGTACGCCGCCGGTGAAAGGCCAGCAGCTTAACGCCTCGATCATCGCGCAGACGCGTCTGACCAATACGGAAGAGTTTGGCAACATCCTGCTGAAGGTGAACCAGGACGGTTCCCAGGTTCGTCTGCGTGATGTCGCCAAAATTGAGCTGGGCGGCGAAAGCTATGACGTAGTGGCGAAGTTTAACGGCCAGCCGGCATCCGGTCTGGGTATTAAACTGGCTACCGGCGCGAACGCGCTGGATACCGCCAACGCTATTCGCGCTGAACTGGCGAAGATGGAGCCGTTTTTCCCGTCGGGGATGAAGATCGTTTACCCGTATGACACCACCCCGTTCGTGAAAATTTCTATTCACGAAGTGGTTAAAACGCTGGTGGAAGCGATCATCCTGGTGTTCCTGGTCATGTATCTGTTCCTGCAGAACTTCCGCGCCACCCTGATCCCCACCATCGCGGTACCGGTGGTCCTGTTAGGCACCTTCGCGGTGCTGGCGGCGTTTGGCTTCTCGATAAACACCCTGACGATGTTCGGGATGGTGCTCGCCATCGGCCTGTTGGTGGATGACGCCATCGTGGTGGTAGAGAACGTCGAGCGCGTGATGGCGGAAGAGGGTCTGCCGCCGAAAGAAGCGACGCGTAAATCGATGGGACAGATTCAGGGCGCGCTGGTAGGTATCGCTATGGTGCTGTCGGCGGTATTTATCCCGATGGCGTTCTTCGGCGGCTCAACCGGGGCCATCTATCGCCAGTTCTCCATCACTATCGTTTCCGCGATGGCGCTGTCGGTACTGGTGGCGTTAATCCTGACGCCGGCGCTGTGCGCCACGATGCTGAAACCCATTCAGAAAGGCAGCCATGGCGCGACCACCGGCTTCTTCGGCTGGTTTAACCGCATGTTTGATAAGAGCACGCACCATTACACCGACAGCGTAGGTAACATTCTGCGCAGCACCGGTCGTTATCTGGTGCTGTATCTGATCATCGTGGTGGGTATGGCATGGCTGTTCGTCCGTCTGCCGAGCTCGTTCCTGCCGGACGAGGACCAGGGGGTATTCCTGAGTATGGCGCAGCTGCCTGCGGGCGCCACCCAGGAGCGTACGCAGAAAGTGCTGGATGAGATGACGAATTACTATCTCACCAAAGAGAAGGACAACGTGGAATCCGTGTTTGCGGTTAACGGCTTCGGTTTCGCCGGCCGCGGCCAGAACACCGGTATCGCGTTCGTTTCGCTGAAAGACTGGAGCCAGCGTCCGGGTGAGGAAAACAAAGTTGAAGCGATCACCGCGAGAGCAATGGGCTACTTCTCGCAGATTAAAGATGCGATGGTCTTCGCCTTTAACCTGCCGGCTATCGTTGAACTGGGTACCGCGACCGGCTTTGACTTCGAGCTGATTGACCAGGGCGGTCTGGGCCACGAAAAACTGACCCAGGCGCGTAACCAACTGTTTGGCATGGTGGCGCAGCATCCTGACGTGCTGACCGGCGTGCGCCCTAACGGTCTGGAAGATACACCGCAGTTTAAAATCGATATCGATCAGGAGAAAGCTCAGGCGCTGGGCGTCTCCATCAGCGACATTAACACCACGCTGGGCGCAGCCTGGGGCGGAAGCTATGTCAACGACTTTATCGACCGCGGCCGCGTGAAGAAAGTGTACATCATGTCCGAAGCGAAATACCGTATGCTGCCGGAAGATATCGGCAAGTGGTATGTTCGCGGCAGCGATGGTCAGATGGTGCCGTTCTCTGCTTTCTCGACCTCGCGTTGGGAATACGGTTCGCCGCGTCTGGAACGCTACAACGGTCTGCCGTCACTGGAAATCCTCGGTCAGGCCGCGCCAGGCAAGAGTACCGGTGAGGCGATGGCGCTGATGGAAGAGCTGGCGGGTAAACTGCCTTCCGGTATCGGCTACGACTGGACCGGGATGTCTTATCAGGAGCGACTGTCCGGCAACCAGGCCCCTGCCCTGTATGCCATCTCGCTGATTGTCGTCTTCCTGTGTCTGGCGGCGCTGTATGAGAGCTGGTCGATTCCGTTCTCGGTTATGCTGGTCGTCCCCTTGGGTGTGGTTGGTGCGCTGTTAGCCGCCACCTTCCGCGGGCTAACCAACGACGTTTACTTCCAGGTGGGTCTGCTGACCACCATCGGCCTGTCGGCGAAGAACGCAATATTGATCGTTGAATTCGCCAAAGACCTGATGGAGAAAGAGGGCAAAGGGCTGATTGAGGCGACGCTTGAAGCAGTACGTATGCGTCTACGTCCAATCCTGATGACATCTCTGGCGTTCATCCTCGGGGTAATGCCGCTAGTTATCAGCTCCGGCGCCGGCTCCGGTGCGCAGAACGCCGTCGGTACAGGCGTAATGGGCGGGATGGTGACCGCGACGATCCTGGCGATCTTCTTCGTGCCGGTGTTCTTTGTGGTGGTTCGTCGCCGCTTTAGCAAAAAATCGGAAGATATAGAGCACAGCCATCAGGTTGAGCATCATTAATCTTCACTCCTGAACAAAGGGCCGCTACCGCGGCCCTTTTTTATCACTGGCTGGCAAGGCACATATTGCCATTGTTTATTTTTCGTTCTGCATTTAATATATATTGATATGGCGCAGGCTATTTTTAGCAGCTTGTTCAACAACTCGGGATCGGCAAACACTCATTTACCAGGAATAATCTTACTATCATTATCCACGGGTCGGCGGTTTCTGAACGCGACAGCTGCCTGCCTTAAACCAATGATTCATAAGATTTCTCTATTTCTCCGGCTGTGGGCCAGCGCCTGCGAAATTAATTCGTCTATTTTTAAGATAATTTCTCGCTGATAATTGTAATTTTTCGTAATAGCACGATGAAATCTGTTGGAGAGTGGATTATAGTTAAATCAGCAGGATTACTCAGTTAGTGTCAGGTCAGTTAGTCGTGTTCATCCCACAACGGTGTTTGCTAGTCGTCGTTTAAACCACTCAAAAGGGGATGCGTTATGGACGAATACTCGCCAAAAAGACATGATATTGCACAGCTACGCTTTCTCTGCGAAACGCTGTATCATGACTGCCTTGCAAACCTGGAAGAGAGCAACCATGGCTGGGTCAACGACCCGACGTCGGCTGTCAATCTCCAGTTAAATGAATTGATCGAGCACATTGCCACATTCGCTCTTAATTATAAAATTAAGTATGCAGAGGATAATAAGCTGATCGCTCAGGTTGACGAATATCTGGACGACACTTTTACGTTGTTCAGTAACTACGGCATTAACTCTACGGATTTGCAAAAGTGGAAAAAATCCGGTAACCGACTATTTCGTTGCTTTGTCAACGCCAGCCGGGAAAACCCGGCCAGTCTATCGTGTTAGAATTATTACAATCAAAAGGTGGAATTATGTCTGATAAGCCATTAACTAAAACAGACTATTTGATGCGCTTACGTCGTTGCCAGACAATTGACACGCTGGAGCGCGTCATTGAAAAAAATAAATATGAACTGTCTGATAATGAGCTGGCGGTATTTTACTCAGCTGCCGACCATCGTCTGGCGGAACTGACCATGAATAAGCTATACGATAAAATCCCGACTTCTGTCTGGAAATTTATCCGCTAATTTACGCGTACTACGTGGTCTGCTGGCCGGACGGTACGGGTCAGCCGCCGCAGGGTATCTTTGTGATAGACATCACATCATTCAGCCAACAGCAACCCTGTAACCGGTTTCTTTTTTATACTGCTACGGCCATCAACAGTCAGGTATAAGGAAGACCCATGAGTGAAGAAAAACGCAAAATGATCGCCGGTGAGCTCTATTTATCTGGCGACCCAACGCTTCGCGCCGATCGCCTGCGCGCCAGACAGTTGTTGCACCGTTATAATCATTCCGCCCCGGATGACCAGGAACAACGTCAGCATATTCTGGCCGAGCTGTTCGCTCGCGCCGGCGATGCGTATATCGAGCCAAGCTTTCGCTGCGACTATGGTTATAATATTTTTCTCGGCGCCGGTTTTTACGCCAATTTTGACTGCGTGATGCTCGACGTCTGCCCTATCCATATTGGCGATAACTGTATGCTGGCGCCAGGCGTCCATATTTATACCGCCACTCATCCGCTGGACGCCGATGCGCGTAATAGCGGCCAGGAATACGGCAAGCCGGTAACTATTGGCCACAATGTGTGGATTGGGGGTCGGGCAGTGATCAATCCCGGCGTGACCATTGGCGATAATGCGGTCATTGCGTCCGGCGCGGTAGTCACCAAAGACGTACCTGCCTGTACCGTCGTCGGCGGTAACCCGGCGCAGATCATTAAGCGCCTTCCGCCGACAAATCCGTAACTGTTATGCTTTTCTGTAACTGATCTGTTACTTTCTCCGCAGAATATTGCAACATAAAATAGCCTTCAGGCTGAGCCTGCCGCGCCTGGTCCGCCGGGCGCGGCAGGCTCATTGCAGAATTCGAGGACCAAGATGACAGAAATACAACGCCTGCTGATTCACACCATTGACGAACTCAACGTCCAGGAAAAACGCGATAATCGCCCGCGTTTTAGCATCAGTTTTATCCGCAATCATCCGGGACTGTTTGTTGCCATGTATGCCGCGTTTCTGGCGACGCTGGTGGTCATGCTGCGCTCTGAAACGCTGGTAGACTCGGTCTGGTTGCTGGTGGTGCTGTTCATTCTGTTCAACGCCTTTTTCTTCTTTGACGTCTATCCACGCTATCGCTACGAGGATATCGATGTCCTCGACTTTCGCGTGTGCTACAACGGGGAATGGTACAACACCCGCTTTGTCCCCCGGCAGCTGATCGACAGTATCCTGCAGTCGCCAGACGTCGATAGCGAGCAGAAGGCGCAGCTCAAAAAGATGGTCGCCACCAAAGGCGAGCTCTCCTTCTACGATGTCTTTACCCTCACGCGCGCCGGTGCTGCGCAATAAGGCGATTTAGGGTCCGCAGCGCCGGGAGATAGCGAGAAGCAGAGGTATTGCCATACCCAAGCACCAGTCCGCTCCGCGCTCGCTGCGGGTCGAGATAGAAATGACTTAACGCGGCGGGCGCCAGCTGAAACTGGCGCGCCTGCTGCGCAAGCGTCCGGTCATTAACGCCCTCCATCGCCACCGTCAGGTGCATCCCCCCTCCCCCGCCGAGAACGTCGCACGGCACGGTTATCTCTTGCGCCAGCGCCTCGCGCAGCTGTTGCTGACGTTTACGGTACAGGCGGCGCATCGCTGCCAGATGGCGCGCATAGTGTCCCTTCTCGATAAAGCTGGCCAGCGCCCGCTGTTCAGCACGGTGTCCCCCGCGCAGCAGCGCGCCAATGGCGTCCTGAGCAGCATCCGCCAGCGCGGGCGGCATAACCATAAAACCGATACGCAACGCCGGAAACAGCGTTTTGCTGAAGGTGCCGAGATAGACCACCGGGGCATCAGGCACCATTCCCAGCATCGCCGGGATCGGTTCTCCGCTATGGCGAAACTCGCTGTCGTAGTCATCCTCCACAATCCACGCCCCGTGCCGGCGGGCATATTCCACGAGCGCCAGACGGCGCCCGGCGCTCATGATGCTCCCACAGGGATACTGGTGTGAAGGAGAGGTGAAAATGAGCCGGGGCGGCTCCGCGACGCCGTTGGCAATACACATCCCTTCATCGTCGACAGCCATTCCTCTGACCCGCAGTCCCGCCCGCTGAAAGCCACTCCTCGCCCCCAGGTACCCCGGTTCTTCCAGCCACACGCTGTCGCCCGGGTTGGTCAGTAGCGAGGCGCATAAGTTGACGCCTTCCAGCGCGCCTTCGGTGATGACGATCTGCCGGATATCGCACCGGATGCCCCGGGAGAGCGCCAGATGACGAGCGATAGCCTCTCGCAGCAAAGGATCGCCCGCGGCTTCGCCATAACCCAGCAGCGCGCTACCATCTTCGCGTAGCACGTTATCCATCAGTCGCCGCCACAGCGGCAGCGGGAAATAGTTTACCGCCGGCATGCCTGGCGTAAATGCCAGCGTCGGTGAGTCGCGGCGCATCGCGGCTGGCAGCCTTTGCAGCCGCTCAGGCAGCACGACGGGCGGCATCTGACCCGCCTCCTGGCGGCAGGAGGCGAGTGGTGCCACCTGCGTTCCCTGACGGCTCCGTGTCAGGTACCCCTCCAGCGCCAGCTGTTCCAGTGCGGCATTGACCGTATTCCGCGACAGGTGTAGCCGTTCGGCCATCACCCGCGATCCAGGTAAACGGCAGCGGGCCGTCAGGGTTCCCTGCAGGATAGCGTCACGTAAGGTGTGGTAAAGGGCGCGCTGTAAGGTTTCGACCGTGCGGTTCCGCATCCCCTGCGTCAACAGCGTAAAAAACCCCTCGTCCGGTATATTCATTTTGCCTCCTCGTGGCCCCATAAAAACATACTCTAATGGCACTTTTTATGGAACCAGCAAGCGCGTACGCTGCCTGTAAATCCCCAATAAGGAAACCGCAATGTGCGAATATAATCAGTTTGGCCAGGCGCTCGGCGTCGCGCTGCCTGACTGGCAGCCGCGCCCCTGGCCGACACGACAGGTATTACAGGGCAGCCGTTGTCGACTCGAACCGCTGACTCTTGCTCATGCCAGCGATCTGTTCGCCGCTCACCAACTGGCGCCAGACGCCCGCAGCTGGACGTGGCTGCTGCGTGAACCTGAGAACAACCTTGCAGAATTCAGTGCCTGGGTGGAGCAGGTCGCCACGCTGGCAGACCCGATTCATTTTGCCGTCGTTGACCAGCAGCGAGGGAAAGCGGTCGGCTCGCTGGCGTTAATGCGTATCGATATCGCTCACGGTGTGGTAGAGGTGGGGCATGTGCATTTTTCACCGCTACTGAGCCGAACGGCCATGGCCACCGAAGCGCACTGGCTGTTGATGCAGTATGTCTTTGATACGCTCGGCTACCGTCGCTATGAATGGAAATGCAACAGTCTTAATATCCCATCAGCCCGGGCGGCAAGGCGGCTGGGGTTTCAGTACGAAGGACGTTTTCGCCAGGCGCTGGTGAGTAAAGGACACAACCGGGACACGGACTGGTTTTCGGTGATAGACGGCGAATGGCCGGAGCTGGATAACGCCATGCGCCAATGGCTGGCCGCCGACAATTTTACCGCCGACGGCCAACAGCGCCGCTCGCTGGAGAGTTTCCGTTAACGGCGTTTTTTGCGCCCCTGCACCGCTTTGAAGCGGGGGTTGCTCTTACAGATAACGTACAGCCGCCCTTTGCGTTTAACCAGCTGGCAATCCGGGTGGCGCTGTTTAGCGCTACGTAATGAGTTGACGACCTGCATCATGCTTTCCTTTTCGCATCAATAAAGCCGCCGAAGCGCTGGCGGAATCGGGCTGCACTGCCTTCATTGGCGAAGGTTTTTTGTTTGCCCGTGTAGTACGGATGCGATTTCGAGGAGACGTCGATCGTCACATACGGAAAAGTTTCGCCATCGAGTTCAATCACGCGATCGGTGCGGATAGTTGAGCCGACTTTAAAATACTCATTCGCGCTGGTGTCGTGAAACACCACCGTACGATAGAGAGGATGGATATGGGCTTTCATGATGACCTCTTCATTACGTTATAACATAACATTAAGGTTACGCCGTGCTGTGACAAAGATCAACCCTGCTCAATTTAAGGGTAAGGTGATAAGGCGAGTTTCCCCGCCTTTGGCGTCAGGGTGCCAGACGGTGGGCGATGGCGCGGAGCTGTTCCGCAATGGCCTGCAGATCTTTTCCCTGCTCGATTCGGGCGCCGCTGGAATGGCGTATCACCAGGCGCGCCGGCAGAATGGATGAGGTATGAGGCGCCCCGCTGGTGCTGGCGAGGATCCGCCGCACCGCCTCTTTCCCCTGCAGGTCGAGGTCGAGGTCGAGCGACACGGTACTCAGCGCCGGATAGAAAAAGGAGCTTTCGTAAGTATCGTCATAGCCAATAACCGACTTCTCACCCGGCACCGCCACCTGATGCTGATGGAAGGCGCTGAGCACCCCCAGCGCCATCTGATCATTACCCACCAGCACAGCGCTGAAATTAGGCGTTTCGCGCAGCATCTGCAGCGCGCCGGCGTAGCCGCTCTGCGCATCCCAGTTGCCGTGCAGGACGGTCACCGGCTTCAGACCGTAACCATCCAGGGTCTCCAGCCAGCTTTTTAACCGGAGTTTGGCCGAGACTGAGCTGTCCGGCCCCGCCAGCAGGGCGATCTCCCGATGCCCCATCTCATAGAGATATTTGACGCTGGCCCGGGTGCCGTCCGCCGGGTTAAACGAAACGTTAAACACGGAGCTGTAGGGATCAACGTCGAGAAACAGGCAGACGATATCATCGTTGTCAGCAGCGATTTTCTGCGCCTGTTCGGTCTCCAGCGGCACGTTGATAATGACTTTATCCACCCGCTGAGATTTCAGCTCATTGATGGAATCCTGGATACTTTGGTTGACGCTCTCATCGATCATCGAAATCAGAACCTGGTAACCTTCCAGATTGGCATAGCGTTTTACCGCCGCCGCCACCTGGGAAGGCGCATGCCAGGCCAGAGAAATAGTCACCAGCCCGACCGTCTGGCTCTCCTTCCCCACCAGCTGCTGCGCCAGCCGGTTTGGCACATAGCGTAAGGCCTCTATCGATTTCTCCACCTTGCGACGCGTCGCTTCGGATACATTAGCTGATTTGTTGAGTACCCTGGACACGGTCTGGTAAGAGACGCCCGCATGGCGTGCGACGTCTTCCAGAGTAGCGCTTTTAGACTTCATGGTCCGGTTCCTTATGTTGTTATCCCATGATTGTAACAGGGGCCATTTGAAAAAACGCTCACCACCACCTTTCACTGCAAAACAATAGCGATAAAAGTATTACGTTCACAATACAGCGAATTGTGAATCATCTCACCCATCGCAACAAAAAACACCGTGATTATTTGCAGTTAGTCACACAATAATCATATCTCATTTGCCTGAAGTTACATTTAGGCATTTTATGACACCAGTTATGTGAACGTAATACAAAACAATAAGAGGATAGAGATGAACACTACAC
>OKVY01000478.1_pt1 | contig 10607 bp, 8 predicted proteins | sample 1606931 | NCBI WGS metagenome assembly OKVY01 (sample SAMN03281017, study PRJEB24777) | human gut metagenome | isolation source: fecal sample PR221 from 1 month old male Chinese infant, caesarean... | reverse complement strand
CAGACACCGCGCTGCCCGCCTCTTTCACCAGTCGTAACGTATCCACCATGCCGGTCAGGCAGATAAGCGCGATGACCACAAAAACCAGACGAAAGCTGATGCCGCTAAACTGAATCCCGAGGTACAGCACCAGCAAAATAAGCCAGGCAGGCGTGCTGAAGGTGATCTGGGTGGCAGAAGAGATACCTTGTTTGCTTTCTGTGGTTCGAGCTTCTTGCATCGTGCACTTGCCATTCAAAAAAAACGATAAAAATTCACCAGAACTGATATTGCTGTAAGTAATTGATTTATTGGTGAAAGAGTCGCAAATGCAAAGAATATGTTAAGTATAAAACGTGATGTAAATCACAAAATAGTTGATTTTTGTGATGGCAGTCATACTATATGCGCATAGACGATAACACCTGCATAACAAATCGCCGGAGCAAAACATGAAACTGCGCAAAATCCTGAAAAGCATTTTTGAAACCTACTGCAAAACCTTCAAAGATGTACCCCCGGGTGCCATGTTCTGATGATAAAAAAACCTGCCGAGGCAGGTTTTTTTATGTCCGCAACAAAAGGCGGAAGGGTGATAAAAGCGGCGATCTTCGCCGCTTTTTGCTATCAGAAGAAAGCCGAGACCAACATGTAGCTGGCAGCACAGGCGCAACTCACGCCAATCAGACCCGGAATGATAAAGCTGTGGTTAATGATAAATTTGCCGATACGCGTGGTGCCTGAGCGGTCAAAGCCGATACAGGCCAGGTCACTCGGGTAGGTCGGCAGAACAAAATAGCCGTACGAGGCCGGGAAGAAGGCGATCAACATTTTGGGTTCAACGCCCAGCATCAGACCCATTGGCGCAACGGCGGTCAGTGCGGCGGCCTGGCTGTTTACCAGTTTCGAGACGAGGAACAGCACGATAGCGTAGGTCCACGGATGGCTTTTCACGACCCCTTCCAGCGCCATTTTCAGTTCGTTCAGATGTGCCTGGAAAAAAGTATCACTCATCCATGCAACACCAAACACCGAGAAAATAGCCACCATTCCCGCTTTGAATACCGCACCGCCTGATATAGCAGAAGCGTTGACCTTACAGACCATCAGCATCACGGCACCGGCAATCAGCATCATCATCTGAATGACCAGGTTCATGGAGAGGGGTGAAAGTTTACCTTTTACGTCGAAAGCCGGGCGCAATTGCGGGAGTGCGCCGAGTAATACCACGACCAGGATACCGGCAAAAAAGATCCACGTTGACCAGTAGGCCTCTTTGGGGAAGCGCTGATTCATCAGTGTTTCGCTACTGCCATAAATGAATTCACGCTGTTTCGGATCTTTTAATTTTTCCTGGAATTCTTTGTCGTCTGCCAGATCTTTACCACGGCGCAGGCTCCACAGCGCGGCGATAGCGACCCCGAACAGCGAGGCCGGAACAGAGACGGCCAGTATTTCAAGGATACTCCAGGCATGACCAATGCCGTGCTGCGCGGCAAGAATGGAGACCAGCGACACGACGGCAACGGAGACCGGCGATGCGGTAATCGCCATCTGCGAGGCAATAGAAGCCACGGCCATCGGACGTTCCGGGCGGATATTTTTCTTAAGCGCAATGTCGGCGATGATAGGAAACATGGTGTAGACCACATGCCCGGTACCGCAGAGAAACGTCAATGTCCATGTGGTGAACGGTGCCAGCAACGTAATATGTTGGGGATGGCGACGTAATAACCGCTCCGCAAATTGCATCATCACGTTCAGACCGCCTGCGGTTTGCAGCGTAGCCGCGCAACCAATAACGGCAAGAATCGTGAGCATAACATCAACCGGCGGCTTGCCCGGCTCCAGACCAAATACAAAACTCAGGAGAAAAAGGCCAATACCGCTGATTAAACCCAGCCCCATCCCGCCAAAACGTGTCCCTATTAATAAACAGAGAATTATAATGATAAATTCAATGGTAATCATGACTCACCTTGTCCTGGACATTAATACATTGAATAGATCATTACATTTTGTAACGTCTCTCAATGAGAGCCAGATCCAATTTGAGCAAAATTAATAAAAGCAATAACTTATATACTTTTCATTAACAAATAATTCATACCCTGGCAAAGTAATGGGTCAGTCGGTGGGGGGGATTAAACATCGACTGACGACAGGAAGGGGTAACGCGGAAAAATTAACAGGCAATGGAAGCGGAATACTGAATAGTGAGAATGTTTTTTAATTCTTCGTTATTGTTTTGATATTCTGCGCGAATGTTGTTTATGAGTTCGAGAGTGGCCATATTACTGTCCAAGGCGATCTCTTCGGCCAGACATTCCAGTGCACAGATACGCAGAGCCTGGTTTTCCATGAGTTGCTTTAGAACATCCTCAACGGAGACAAAATTATTGTCCACCATATCAACCGCCTTAATAACCGGCCAGGTCCCTGACGCCTTAATATATTCGAACAGTTGCATCATTCGCGTCACACTTTTTTGCGCCTGAATGCGCAGAAACACCCCCATAGCAGGAAGGTTACGCGTCATACACCCGTTGCCAAGAGAGATATAAAGATGTGACGCATGAAACTCAAGATTCATCTGGGTATTCAATTTCTGCGTCATTACAGAGGTCATCATAATAATATCCTTATTACAGAGTAAGTTTTTGCACGTGTTAAATTAATACGGCAAACCATTCAGGTATCCATCTGCCTCAACGTGAGTTGCATAAGGATTACAGAGGAAGAAGCGTATCCTAAGTTATATTACGTTATTGTTCATTTCGCCCATATGACATGTGGATGATAGTTTTATTCAGTCATAAATATTCGTTTTCTCTTACAGAGGGTGCACTTATTCCGACAGGCAAATAAACCTATCTTTCAAAAGCCTGCGGTTTCTCTGGTTACCTGAAAAGTGACGGCTTGCGCTCGCCTGGCGGCAAGAATGTGACTTAAGAACGATTTTGAAACACCGTTTTGATTTAATGTATGGACAATTGATGACAACAACAGGGTAAGGAGTAGGTAATGAAAAAAGTGGCGGTGTTGTTAGCGCCAGGGTTTGAAGAGGCAGAGGCGATTATTACCATCGACATTCTGCGTCGCCTGAATATCGAGGTTGAAACGCTGGCCTGCGCACAATCACGTGCGGTAGTGAGCTATCACAATATTCCGATGGTGGCAGACAGCACGCTGAGCGAGCGTGCTGACACACTTTACGACGCCGTGGTGCTTCCGGGTGGCCCGCAGGGCAGTGTTAACCTTGCCGCGAACGCAGAAGTTATCGCATTTGTTAAGCATCACGATGCGCAGAACAGGCTGATTTGCCCGATTTGCTCCGCGGCCGCAAGAGTGCTCGGCGGCAATGACCTGCTGGATGGCCGCCGCTACGTCTGCTCCGGCGATTTGTGGCAAGGGGTTCGAAACGGCGAGTACGTTGATGCCCCGGTGGTGGAAGACCGCAATCTGTTAAGCGGCAAAGGTCTTGGCCACGCGTTTGATTTTGCGTTTGCCCTGTCGGCACGCTTGCTGGGTGATGAAACCCCCGTGCGCGATCACGCAGATCATATTTATTACCGTTGGTAACTTGTACACCCCGATACACCTTGTATCGGGGGACAAGGATAACCGAGCTGGCGCTATGGATTATCCTGCTAATACCCTTCTGATTTGTACGACAAATACGCCCATTTTTATGTCTTAATCCGCTGAATTTATGTACGGAATTACTGTAATTCTGCGGTGTGATATTGCTCTCCTATGGAGAATCAATTTCCCGCTAAAACTACTGCCAGCACAGGTATCTAGGGAAGCACGGATCCTAATGCCTTGTTTTATGACCTTTTAAGTTAACCGGTAGTTATTTTTCCCTACGTAAAAGAAAGTCAAAGCTGGAGTTAACCATGCACAAATTCACTAAAGCGTTAGCAGCCATTGGCCTTGCCGCCGTTATGTCACAATCCGCTATTGCTGAAACAATGAAACTGGGTTTTTTGGTAAAACAACCTGAAGAACCCTGGTTCCAGACTGAATGGAAATTCGCCGATAAGGCGGGCAAGGATTTAGGGTTTGAGGTGATTAAAATCGCCGTTCCGGATGGCGAAAAAACACTGAACGCCATCGACAGTCTGGCAGCGAGCGGCGCAAAAGGCTTCGTTATCTGTACGCCGGACCCGAAATTGGGTTCCGCGATTGTTGCTAAAGCGCGCGGTTATGACATGAAAGTCATTACCGTGGATGATCAGTTCGTTAACGCCAAAGGCGAACCGATGACCTCCGTTCCTCTGGTCATGATGGCCGCCAGCGAAATCGGCGCGCGTCAGGGTCAGGAATTGTACAAAGAGATGCAAAAACGCGGCTGGGATGTGAAAACGACCGGCGTTATGGCGATCACGGCCAATGAACTGGATACCGCACGTCGCCGTACCACCGGTTCAATGGATGCGCTGAAAGCCGCGGGCTTCCCGGAAAAACAAATTTACCAGGTACCGACAAAATCAAACGATATCCCCGGTGCGTTTGATGCCGGTAACTCTCTGCTGGTGCAACATCCGGAAGTGAAACACTGGCTGGTGCTGGGTATGAACGATAACACCGTCCTGGGCGGCGTGCGTGCAACCGAAGGCCAGGGCTTTAAAGCTGCGGATGTGATTGGCATTGGTATTAACGGTGTGGACGCGGTGAGCGAGCTGTCTAAAGCGCAGGCGACCGGCTTCTACGGTTCTCTGCTGCCAAGCCCGGATGTGCATGGCTATAAAACCAGCGAGCTGCTCTACAACTGGGTGACCAAAGGTGTTGAGCCGCCGAAATTCACTGCGGTTACCGATGTGGTGCTGATCACTCGCGATAACTTCAAAGAAGAGCTGGCGAAAAAAGGGTTAGGCGTGAAGTAAATCTCTGATGGTTGTGCCCTCCCTTATCAGGGAGGGCCAGAAGTACACTGAACTGATTCACGGAGACGTTATGCAAGACTCTACTCCTTATCTTTCCTTCCGCGGCATCGGCAAGACGTTCCCCGGCGTCAAGGCCCTGAGCGATATCAGCTTTGACTGTCATGCCGGTCAGGTCCACGCGTTGATGGGGGAGAATGGCGCGGGTAAGTCGACCCTGTTGAAAATTCTCAGCGGTAATTACGCACCGACGACCGGTACGCTGGCAATTAAAGGACAGGAAGTTAGCTTCGCGGATACCACGGCGGCGCTCAATGCCGGTGTGGCTATCATCTACCAGGAACTGCATCTGGTACCGGAAATGACGGTGGCGGAGAATATCTATCTCGGCCAGTTACCCCATAAAAGCGGGATCGTTAACCGCTCACTCCTTAATTATGAAGCGGGTCTGCAACTCAAGCATTTGGGGCTGGATATTGATCCACAGACGCCGCTCAAATATCTCTCCATCGGCCAGTGGCAGATGGTCGAAATCGCGAAGGCGCTGGCACGTAACGCCAAAGTTATTGCCTTTGATGAACCGACAAGCTCACTGTCGGCGCGCGAAATCGAAAACCTGTTCAGGGTTATTCGTGAGCTGCGCAAAGAAGGGCGCGTGATTTTGTATGTCTCGCACCGCATGGAAGAGATCTTCGCCCTCAGCGATGCCATTACCGTGTTTAAAGATGGACGTTATGTCCGTACGTTCACGGACATGCAGCAGGTTAACCATGACCAGCTAGTACAGGCGATGGTTGGCCGTGACCTGGGCGACATCTACGGCTGGCAGCCGCGCGACTATGGCGATGAACGGCTACGCCTCGATCAGGTTAAAGCGCCCGGTGTTCGCACACCGATTAGCCTGACGGTACGCAGCGGCGAGATTGTTGGTCTGTTCGGTCTGGTAGGGGCAGGGCGCAGCGAGTTAATGAAAGGTTTGTTCGGCGGTACGCGAATTACCGAAGGGAAAGTCTTTATTGACGGTGCTGAGGTTAATATCCAGAAACCATCCCATGCCATTCGCGCCGGTATGATGCTCTGCCCGGAAGACCGTAAAGCAGAAGGGATTATTCCCGTCCACTCCGTACAGGAGAATATCAATATCAGCGCCCGGCGTAAGTTTATCCATGCAGGGTGTTTGATCAATAACGGCTGGGAGGCGCAGAACGCCGAGCATCATATTCGTAGCCTGAATATCAAAACGCCCAGTGCCGACCAGTTAATTATGAATCTTTCCGGTGGTAATCAGCAGAAGGCCATTCTGGGACGTTGGTTATCGGAAGAGATGAAGGTCATTTTGCTCGATGAACCCACTCGCGGGATTGATGTGGGGGCCAAGCATGAAATCTATAACGTTATCTATGCGCTGGCAGCCCGTGGTGTAGCGGTGTTGTTTGCCTCAAGCGACCTGCCGGAAGTCCTTGGCGTCGCCGACCGCATCGTGGTGATGCGCGAAGGCGAAATTGCCGGTGAATTGCTTCATGGTCAGGCCGATGAACAGCGAGCGCTCAGCCTCGCGATGCCTAAAGTTAGCCAGGCTGTCGCCTGAGCAAGGAGAATATGATGTCATCTGTAACTTCTTCTGGCGCACCGAAGTCGCCATCGGCCTTTAGCCTGGGCCGCATCTGGGATCAGTTCGGTATGCTGGTGGTGTTTGCCGCACTGTTTATCGGCTGCGCCGTTTTTGTGCCGAACTTCGCCTCGTTTGTGAACATGAAAGGGCTGGGGCTTGCAATCTCCATGTCCGGTATGGTGGCCTGCGGGATGTTGTTCTGTCTGGCCTCCGGTGACTTCGACCTTTCGGTTGCATCCGTCATCGCCTGTGCTGGTGTTACCACCGCTGTGGTGATCAACATGTCAGGTAGCCTGTGGCTGGGCGTATTTGCTGGCCTTATGCTGGGCGTGGTGAGCGGGTTTATTAACGGTTTTGTGATTGCCCGGCTGAAAATTAACGCCCTGATCACGACCCTTGCCACGATGCAAATTGTGCGCGGGCTGGCTTATATCATTTCTGATGGTAAAGCGGTCGGTATTGAAGACGAGAGCTTCTTTACGCTTGGTTATGCCAACTGGCTGGGGCTGCCTGCGCCAATCTGGCTGACTGTCGCCTGCCTTATCGTGTTTGGCTTCCTGCTAAACAAAACGACGTTCGGTCGAAACACGCTGGCCATTGGCGGCAATGAAGAAGCGGCGCGTCTGGCGGGCGTACCCGTGGTGCGCACGAAAATCATTATCTTTGTTCTGTCCGGGCTGGTATCCGCGGCGGCAGGGATTATCCTGGCCTCGCGTATGACAAGCGGTCAGCCGATGACCTCTATCGGTTATGAGCTGATTGTGATTTCGGCCTGCGTGCTGGGTGGGGTTTCGCTGAAAGGCGGTATCGGTAAAATCTCTTACGTGGTCGCCGGGATCCTGATTCTGGGGACGGTAGAGAATGCGATGAACCTGCTGAACATCTCGCCGTTTGCCCAGTATGTGGTGCGTGGTTTGATCTTGCTGGCTGCGGTAATTTTTGACCGCTACAAACAGAAGGCTAAAAGAACTGTTTAATCCTCCTGTCATCGCTATGATGATTGATCTTTAAGCATACCTCCAGTAACCCATCAACCGCCAGAATGGTTGATGGGTTATGCATAAAATGGCGAGCAGCGTCACACTGTCTATACTTACATGGCTAATGATAATGAAAGGTTATCGTATGAGACCTTTCACCGTTGACCATTAAGGAGGAAACCAGGGTGGCTGACCTGTTATCTGAACCGCCTGTCTTTTCCGGAAATTTTGCTTTTTTCTTCGATCTTGACGGAACCCTCGCTGAAATCAAACCTCACCCTGACCAGGTTTTTGTTCCGCCGGATGTTCTCAAGCGGCTCGCACGCCTTGCTGAAATGAACGATGGCGCGGTGGCATTGATCTCAGGGCGCTCAATGGCAGAGCTGGACAAGCTTGCCAGGCCTTACCGTTTTCCCCTTGCCGGGGTTCATGGGGCAGAGCGCCGCGATATCAACGGTCAAACTCACCGGGTCACGTTGCCAGATGAGATCATCCAGCCGTTGGAACAGGCACTGACTACGGGAATGGCCGCACTTAAGGGTGCCGAGCTTGAAAGCAAGGGGATGGCGTTCGCTCTGCATTATCGGCAGGCACCGGAGCATGAAGAGGCAATCTTCGCTCTGGCACGCAAAATGGTGGAGACCTGGGGCCAACTGGCGATGCAGCCAGGCAAATGTGTGATCGAACTTAAACCGTCTGGCATCAACAAGGGTGCCGCTATAGACGCGTTTTTACAGGAGTCGCCGTTTAAGGGCAGAAAACCGGTATTTATCGGCGATGATCTGACGGATGAGCACGGCTTTGAGGTCGTGAACGCGAAATCAGGTATTTCGGTGAAAGTAGGGGCTGGTGCAACTCACGCGCAATGGCGTTTGGGTTGTGTGAATGACGTCCATCAGTGGCTTAAACGTATAACTGACCATCAAGAACAAGAAAAAAAGGCGCTAACAAACAGGAGAGATGGCTATGAGTCGCTTAGTCGTAGTATCTAATCGCATTGCTCCGCCTGACGATAAAAAGTCCAGCGCAGGTGGGCTGGCCGTAGGGATTCTGGGAGCTTTAAAAGCCACGGGCGGATTATGGTTCGGCTGGAGTGGTGAAATTGGTGATGAAGATGCACCGCTGAAAAAGGTCTCGCGTGGAAATATCACATGGGCTTCCTTTAACCTCAGCGAAGAGAATTACGAGCAATATTATTCTCAATTTTCCAACGCCGTGTTATGGCCGGCTTTCCACTATCGCCTGGACCTGGTGAAGTTCCAGCGTGAGGCATGGGAGGGCTATCAGCGGGTAAATTCCCTGTTGGCGGATAAGTTATTACCGCTGGTAGAAGATGACGACAATCTGTGGATCCACGATTACCATCTGCTGCCTTTTGCCAGTGAATTGCGCAAGCGTGGGGTGAATAACCGTATTGGTTTCTTCCTGCATATTCCTTTCCCGACCCCGGAAATCTTCAACGCGCTGCCGCCGAATGCCGAACTGCTTGAGCAGTTGTGTGACTATGATCTGCTGGGTTTCCAGACCGAGAGCGATCGTCTGGCGTTTCTTGACTGTCTGTCTACCCAAACGCGTCTGACAACACGTGGCGGTACGCACCATACCGCATGGGGCAAAACGTTCCAGACCGAGGTTTACCCTATCGGTATCGAACCGAAAGAGATTGCCCAGCAGGCTTCGGGGCCGTTGCCACCCAAACTGGCGCAACTTAAAAACGAGCTGAAAAACGTCAAGAATATCTTCTCCGTTGAGCGTCTGGATTACTCCAAGGGGTTGCCGGAGCGTTTTCTCGCCTATGAAACGCTGCTGGAGAAGTATCCGCAGCATCACGGCAAGATTCGCTATACGCAAATCGCACCGACCTCGCGTGGCGAAGTACAGGCCTATCAGGACATTCGTCATCAACTGGAAACGGAAGCAGGGCGGATTAACGGGAAATATGGTCAGCTTGGCTGGACGCCGCTCTATTATCTGAACCAGCACTTTGATCGCAAAGTGCTAATGAAAGTCTTCAGATACGCGGAAGTCGGGCTGGTCACACCACTGCGTGACGGGATGAACCTGGTCGCGAAAGAGTATGTTGCCGCGCAGGATCCTGCGAACCCGGGTGTACTGGTGCTGTCGCAATTTGCCGGTGCGGCAAACGAGCTAACCTCGGCGCTGATTGTTAACCCTTACGACCGGGATGATGTGGCTGCCGCGATGGACAGGGCACTGACGATGCCGCTGGCTGAGCGTATCGCGCGCCATGCTGAAATGCTTAAGGTGATTGAGCAAAATGATATCAACCACTGGCAAGAACGGTTTATAAGCGATTTAAAGCGCATCACGCCACGTAGTGCTCACAGTAGCCTGCAAAACAAAGTGGCGACCTTCCCGAAAATGGCCTGACAAGAGCCCCTTCCGTTACGCGGGAGGGGTTATTCGCTCAATGGCACCAGCAAGACATCCACTTTACACGAACCGACTATCGCTTTAGCGGAGCAGGCTGCTCGCGCAAAAAAACTCTGATTGTGATTCCCACAGATAACCAGGTCGACGCCCTGTGTACGACAGGTATGCAGCACGTGCTCACTGAGCTCACCAGAGGTAATAATCACCTGTTCAATGGGGTAATCAGCGCGGCTGACCAGGTCATTCATAAACTGTTGCGTCTCTTCCTGCAGAATCTCGCGCACATTCTCCATCATCGGTGCCGCAAGCTGGTTATACATTTCGGGATCGGACGTTAGTGTGATGAGGGTTAAGCGGGAGTGAAACGGACGTGCTATTGACACCGCTTTTGCCACCAGGGCGTGGCTTTCCGGAGAGGCCGATACCGCAACCAACAGATGCGTGTAGCCCATGACTGGCTCCTTATCTATGAGGTTCACATATCACCATTACTCCGTTTGCGCCAACGTAGCAATAGACCAATATGACAAACTTGTGAAGAAACTCATAAATATTCATTAATTAATCTTATGAAATGGACAGTTTGAAGTTTAATCATCTTAATTAGAATTAGGTGCTTAAGCGAAATTTTAAGAATTTAAAGTTAAATCCCTAAATTATTAATCGTCCTGATTAACAAATTTAAAATGATCCCGCGCGGCAATTAATAAGCGTGGCTGTATTTCTAATTTCTTGTTTTATAAAGCTATTTATTAT
>OKVY01000464.1_pt1 | contig 11158 bp, 9 predicted proteins | sample 1606931 | NCBI WGS metagenome assembly OKVY01 (sample SAMN03281017, study PRJEB24777) | human gut metagenome | isolation source: fecal sample PR221 from 1 month old male Chinese infant, caesarean... | reverse complement strand
TTTGGCGATTTCATTGTAACAGAGGGGACCTCTGTTTTTTTAGTTTAAACGTAAAAATCTGGTATTGGTATAGAAAGCGAAATTTCTATATCAACACCAGATATTGTAGAGCCGAAAATCGTCTGTAAGACCTGTTTTTTACGTTAGAAACTAATTCCACCACGAACAATCATTACCAGAGCTAAAATTCCTGCTACCCCAATTACCAATGCAATTACTTTTTCAAACCGCTTCATCTTCGGTGCTGCCGACAAATAGAGCGGGATCCCGAGTGCAAAGATAATTGCACTTGCAAAAGCATATTCAATTCCGGTAGCAAACAATGTGTAGATTGCATAGGCAGAAGCGATAATTGCAATCAGTTTAAAACCGAAACCGTAAGATTCCTTAATTGCTAGCTTAAGACCATATAGAGCCGATAACAGGTATGCCACTAGTGTAGTCGTTGCTGCAAGCGTATATGCAATTGTATAAGCCGTCTGTAGCTGTGGCAAAAGAAGCACCACCAAGATCAATTGCATAATTAACGTATAAATAATTAAGGCAAACCCGGGAACGTTATGCCGGTTAATAAGTTTGAAAGGTTTTGGCATGGCGTGGTCCATACTAGTAACGTAGGCAATTTCCGGGCCAATCATAAACCAGCTTAGGAGGGCTCCCAATAGAGAAATCAGTAGCCCAACCTTGATAATTAACGCTCCCCAATTACCAATTACACTCTTACTCAATACGGTTGCTAATGGGACTGAAGAACTTCCTAACTCGTTCGCTGGAATGATTCCCATTGGCAGTAGTGATATTAGAACATATAAGCTCCAAACAATTACAAAACTAATCACCGTTGCCAAGCCAACTTCAGAATGCTTCTTTGCCCGTCGCGACATTGAAACGGCAGCCTCAATTCCAACGAAGCACCAGACAATCGTACTCATTGCCTGTCCTATTTGTTGAGAAATATTGGTTGAGTGGTGATTTGATGCTAAGACGTGTGTCCATTGGGCAACACTAAATACATGTGGTTGAAATAAAGTAATTCCAATAACAATTACTAAAATTAACGGTAATAATTTAGCAATTGTAATAACCGCGTTCAGAATACTAACTTCGCGAACACCACGCCAACCTATCCACGTATAGATCCACAAAATGACAGAGCCGCCGATAAAGCAGCCAAATGGCGATAGCGGATGCGGCAACATACTATTTAAGGTCTTAAAGAACAATGAGATAAAGGCAATATTGCCAAAAATTGATCCCAACCAATAACCCCAAAACGAGTTAAAACCAACGTAATTTCCAAAGCCTTCCTTAGCGTATGTATAAATTCCACCGTCAAGTTCAGGCTTAACAAGTGCTAGCTTATAAAAGACTAGTGCTAACATTAAAATCCCAAAGCCACCAATTAACCACGCAATTAGCGCTGTCAACGGATTTGCTTTTAAAATAAGGTCAGTGGGACTATTAAAAATTCCACCGCCGATTATTGTACCAACAATTAAGGTGATTAAGAGGAACAGATTTAACTTCTTTTCCTTCACCTTAATCACCTCGCTTGTTTTTTATTCAATTATTATACCACATTAACCCACAGTGATTGTACCATTAGCAACAAGCCAAATAGCAACAACACTAAGTACAAGAATTAATACCATAACCCACTTTTCAGCAGCGCTCATCTTGTGGTCGTTTTCACGGCAGGCAAGGTAGTAGATGATGAATCCAGGGATGAAACTGATGGAAACAAGTAAAACTTCTTGCCAACCAGCCAAGAACATGCATGCAAACATGAATGCGGCTGAAAGTAAACCAATGGTGAATTGACCCCATTCTTTATGTTCTGAACTGTACTTCATTTGGTAAAGACCAACGAATAAGTATGAGAACAGGATAGCAGCAGAACAAAGTGAGTAAGCAAATTCATATGCCTTATCAGTGAAAAGCAATGAGAAGAGGAAGATGGTTTGCAATACGGCAGTAATCATCAAGGAAGCAGTAGGTGCGTTCTTTGAGTTAACCTTTCCCCAAACCTTTGGCATTGCCTTATCTTCAGCAACCAGCATTGTAGTTTCGGCTGGAAGCATCGTCCATGATAACCATGAAACAATGGTTGAAATAATCAAACCAACGTTAATCAGAATTGAACCCCAAGTACCAACAGTTGCTTGAAGAACGTGACCAATAGCAGGTTGACCCATTGAAGCCAATTGTGCACGAGTCAAAGCACCATAAGGCAAAATAGAAATCAAAACATAGATAACAACTAAGGTTACAAAGGCAATGATTGATGCTTGTTGAGCAGCAGAACGTGACTTAGCACGGTGGGCCATAACAGAAGCACCTTCAACACCGATAAATACCCAAATCAGAGTCATCAATGTTCCTTGCATTTGTGACCAAACAGAACCAGTAGTAGTTCCCTTTGAAGCATTGTTAGCAACACGGCCCCAGAAGTCTGCAGTAAACATTCCAGCCTTGAAGCAAACAACCATAATAACGATGAAGATAACAAGTGGTAAGACCTTGCAGATTGTCCCAATCATGTTTACGAAGGACGCACTTTCCACACCATTGTTAACAAGGATTGTCAAAAGCCAGCAGAAAACAATTGCAACAATAATTGATGGTAGGTTTTGACCACCCTTAAAGGTTGGGAAGAAAGTACCAATTGAACTCATCAACATTGTCGCGAAGGCAATGTTACCAAGCCATGCAGATAACCAGTATGACCAACCGGAAATAAATTCACCCATTGGTCCGAAACCAGCACCAGCGTATGAGAAGATCCCAGCAGTTAAGTCAGGACGCTTTTCAGATAAGTTGTTCAATGAGAGAACAAGCATTAAGAATCCAATACCAACGAAGATCCATGCTAATAGGGCAGGGCCTGGAGCGGCAGCAGCAGCAACGTCACTGGTAATACCGAAGATACCAGTACCAATACAGGAACTAACAATAAGGGCAATTAATTCGCCTTTACCGATCCCTTTCTTTTCATTTTCCATCTTTACACCCCTTTTAGTCTAAATGTGAGCTAATGTGCTTCATTATTAAATTGTAAATTGCACGCGCATCATTATTATTTTTACTAATAATAATTAACGTATCATTCCCCGCAATTGTTCCAACAACTTCAGGAATATCCAGTTCGTCAAACATCCCACCGAGGATCGTTGCGTAACTAGAATTCAAGGCCGTTTTTACAACATTAATAAATTGCACGGTTTCAATCGTTCGAACGTTCTCACGAATTCCCGTATACAATCTACTGAAATCATGCTCCGGCGTTAATTGTAGCTGGACATAGTAGGTATGACCTTCACCATCATTAGCCTTAACAATATTGAGCGCATGAATATCACGAGAAATCGTCGCTTGGGTGGTTTCGATCCCCTGTTGGGTTAATAAATCCAACAATTCATCCTGGGTTTCGATTTTGTGATCACTGACTAACTGTTCGATCACCTTTCGTCGCGCCTTACGATTCATTCACGTTCACCCCTAATCACAATTTAACAAATTAATTATACAACAATGTCGTTTCAGTACAATAAAAGCAGCAAGAAACACCGCTAACTGAATCATTATTCAGCATCCAAGTGTATTTGCTGCTTTCAAACTAACTAGTTTTTAAGATCTTCACGTACAATTGGGCAGGACATGCAACGTGGACCACCACGACCACGAGACAATTCACTTGAACGAACCTCATGAACGAGAATTCCGTGCTTCCGCAGCAAATCATTAGATACATAGTTACGGTCGTAAGTAACAACCTCACCTGGTGCAATTGTTAACGTGTTAGAACCATCGTTCCATTGTTCACGTGGAGCAACGATTGGATCACCGTTACCAGTAGGGATCAAGTCAATTTCAGGCTTGTCCAATACTTCTTCAAGAACCTTTTGAAGGTCTGTGCGGTGTTGGATTTCAATTTCGCCATCCTTACCTGGGTGGAGAATGTAAGTATCAATCTTACCACCATCCAAGATTTGCGGATGAACAGTAAATTGATCGTAATTTATCATTGTGAAGACCGTGTCAAGGTGCATCATAGCATGGTTGTGTGGAATGTGGATAGCAACAACAGTGTCGTAGTTAGAATCCTTGAATAAGTTCCGTGCGATGTCCATGATTGCATCTGCTGAAGTACGTTGAGAAATACCAATAGCAAATACGTGGTCGGAAAGAACTAATTCATCCCCACCTTCGATCCGAGTGTCATGGTAACGGTCACGCCATACATGAACACCCTTGTTAGCGAACCGAGGGTTGTGCTTAATAATGTATTCAGTGAACAGTGATTCACGTTGACGAGCCTTAAATGTCATGTGGTTAATAGTAATACCATCACCAATTGAGGCTTGTGGGTCACGAGTGAAGTATGCGTTTGGCATTGGATCCATGAAGAATGGGTAATCTGCATCTTCAGCCATTTCAGCAAGTGAAACGAACTTAGTGTGGATCTCATCCTTCCGTACCCCAGCAATAATCTTATCAACCATTGCTTGAGTATCCATGCTAAGCAAGTATTCCTTCAAAGCGTCATGAACAGCACCAGCAGCGTGGCCAGATTCTGCTAACATTTTTTCAAGGAATTCATTCTTTACTTGATCATCTGCTAAAGCTTCAGCTGCCAACTTAGCGAAGTAAAGTACTTCGATTCCTTGGTCCTTTAAAGTCTTAGCAAAGTAATCATGTTCTTCTTGTGCGATTGGCAGGTATGGAATGTCATCAACAAGCATCCGGTGAAGAATGTCTGGGTAGACATTTTCAATTTCATGACCGGGTCGATGAAGCATAACTGTCTTAAGCTTACCAATTTCAGATGTTACGTGAATTGGGCTTTGCATATACACTCACTCCTTTTGTGTGCTTTCATTTGATTACGTGTATATAATAACCAGTTTTGAAACCGTTGTCAAATCCCGTTTTGACGCAGATTTGTGCAATTTTACTATTAGATGAATTTTAGTCAAAATTATACAATTTTATATACAGTTGAGACAGTGAAAATGAATATTCCGTTCGTTGATTTTGCATAAAATTGAATAATAATTTCACAAAGTTTTTTTACATACTTGATTATGCATTTTCCTTTTCGTGAAGATAAGTAGCATAAAGTTGGTCACGAGCCTGCAAGTAAGCATTATTTTGAGCAGTAGGATGAACTCGATTTGTTAAAACAATCATCCCCTGATCTTCTTCTCGGTCAAGGATTAACCAAGTTCCCGTAAAGCCGGTATGGCTAATAATGCAATGACGATCATTAACCGCGTGAAGAAGCTTCCACCCTAACGAACGGCTGTGTTCTCCCGGGATCAACGTCTGGTCCTTAAAGAGTTGGTCAACCATCCAATCATCCAATAGGCCATTAAGGTTAGTCTCGATCAACGCGTGACTATAAAGCAGCAAGTCATCCAAAGTTGAAAACATCCCAGCACACCCACATTCAGCTCCCAAAACATATGCCTTCGGATCATGAGCAGTTCCGCGAATTAGCCCTCGTTTTGCCTGCACTTCAGTTGGGACACTATTTGCGGCAAGCGGCTCAAATGTTGTTTCTTTCATTCTTAGCGGATCTAATACCTGGCTTTGGATTAGCGACTGAATTGACTGTCCATAAATTTTTTCCGCAATCCAACCAAGGTAAAGGAAATTAACATCAGCATACCTAATTTGGCGATTTAGGCTGGAATCAACGTGTTGTTGTGTTAAGTATGCCTGTTTTAGCTCCTTTGCCGTTAACTCATCACGATGCGGAATATACCCGCAAATTCCCGAAGTATGTGTTAAGAGGTTCTGGATAGTCGGTCGAGAATCCTTGAATTCAGGTAAATACTTTTGCACTGGATCGGTCAGCTTGAGTTTCCCCGCTTGAATCGCAATTGCAATCACCGGAACAGTACCAATCACTTTCGTTAACGAGGCTAAATCATATTGCATTTTTGCCCGTAACGGTTCTTTCTTCGGCTGTATTTCTGCATAGCCTTTCACTTCTCGATATTCTATTCCGTGATCAAAAAGTGCGTAGCTGATTCCAGGGACAATCCCTTGTTCAACCAACCTATTCAGTCCAGCAATTGTTTCTCGATATTGCTTTTTCATTCCTGTTTCCCCCATCCGTTCCATTCAGTCCACACTATTGTAGCGCAAATAAAAAAGCCGGGAAATCTTCCCAACTTCTAAACTAATCTTAGATTGTTTCATTAAAGGTTATTGCCAACAAACTGACTATTGTAAAGGTCAGCATAAAAGCCATTCTTCTTCATCAAGGACTTATGGTTCCCCGTTTCAAGAATATGACCATGATTCAACACAATAATCTTATCTGCATTCCGAATTGTTGACAAACGGTGGGCAACAACAAAGCTTGTTCTTCCCCTTTGTAATTCATTCATTGCCTTTTGAATTAATTCCTCTGTCCGCGTATCAACAGAACTTGTCGCTTCATCCAGAATCAACACTTCTGGGTTTGCTAAGAACGCCCGGGCAATCGTTAATAGTTGACGTTGCCCCTGTGAAATATTAGATGCTGACTCGTCCAATATGGTGTCATACCCGTCTGGAAGTTCACGAATAAAGTTATCCGCGTGTGCTAGTCGGGCAGCCTGGTACACTTCATCAGCGCTTGCATCTTCCCGTCCATACTTAATGTTATCAAATATGGTTCCAGTAAATAACCAAGTATCTTGAAGAACCATTGCAATATGACTCCGTAATTCGTCACGGGACATTGACCTTGTATTTTGCCCATCAAGATAGATTTTACCGCCCTTAACCTCATAAAACCGCTCTAAAAGGTTAATAATAGTGGTCTTTCCTGCACCAGTTGGTCCAACAATTGCAACCATTTCGTTTGGCATTGCCTTAAGGTTAAAGTTTTCGATTAATGGTTCATCATTATAACTAAAGTCTACATTAGCGAACTCGATCTTTGGCAATGGCTTTTCTTCAATTAACGTTGGGTCCGCGTCTGAAGGAACCATCTCTGGCGCATCAAGTACTTCAAAAATTCGTTCTGCAGAAGCAATTGTTTGCTGAATTGTGCTACTTAAGTTAGCGATTTGGGTGATTGGTTGAGAAAACTGATTCGTATACTGAAGGAAAGCCTGAACATTACCTAACGTGATCTGTCCATGAATAACCTCAATTGCCCCAACCACAGCAACCATTAAGTAGCCAAGATTCCGAACAAAATTCATTAACGGGAAAATCAGAATTGAGAAGAATTGAGACTTCCAGGCAGCCTGATAATAGCGGTGGTTTTCCTTAGCAAATGCTTTCTCTTCATCTTTTTCCTTATTAAAGGTCTTAACAATTGTGTGTCCAGCATAGGTTTCTTCAACCTGACCATTAATTTTACCAAGTTCTGCCTGCTGGTTACTAAAAAGTCGTTGGGCAGTCGGTGCTACAAAAGCAACAATTAATGCACTCAGCGGTAATGTAATCAGTGCCACTAATGTTAGTTTCCAGCTAATTGTAATCATCAACGCCAAAACCCCGACAAAGGTAATCACACTTATAACGATCTGAATCAAACTTTGCTGAAGAGTTCCCGCAATGTTATCCATATCATTGACCATCCGGCTCATGATGTCACCGTTACTATGGGTATCGTAAAATTTAACTGGAACCCGTTGCATCTTCTCCTTCAAATCCCCACGAAGATTAAAGACAACCTTCTGGGAAATTTTCGTCATAATAATCTGTTGCGCGAAACTAAATAATCCCGAGAAAACATACAGCAAGATTACGGTTAAACCAATCTGAAAGATCCGGTGAAAATCAATTGGCAGACTAGTAAGGTGGACTCCCTGCTTCATTTCTGCATAGCCACGCATTACCCCATTATAAATAATGGTGGTTGCCTCCCCAAGAATTTTTGGTGCTAAGATTGATAAAACAACAGAGATGATCGCCAATATTATTGAAATAATTACGCCAAATCGCCACGGCTTAAGGTAAGCGAACAGTCGCTTCGTCGTGGGCCAAAAGTGTTGTGCCTTTTTCACCCGTCCACGTGGTCCATTATGCATTCTGGTCATCCCCCTTTGCTATTTGTGAGTAGACAATTTCTTGGTATACCGGATTATCCTTCATTAATTGCTCGTGGGTTCCCTGACCGACGACTTTACCATCGTCTAAAACAATAATTAGGTCTGCATTAGCGACTGTTGATACCCGCTGAGCGACAATTACACTAACAGCATTCTGTAATTGCGAATCTTGCTTAAGCGCTTGCCGCAATTCGGCATCCGTCTTGAAATCAAGAGCAGAAAATGAATCATCAAAAATGTAAATTGAAGCTGGCTTAATAATCGTCCGTGCAATCGCTAATCGTTGCCGCTGACCACCGGAGAAGTTGCTTCCTGACTGCTCAACCTTAGCATCCAGGCCACCAGCTTCTTTAACAAAGTCAGCAGCTTTAGCGACTCTTAAGGCTGACCACATTTCGTTCTCCGTTGCATTCGGGTTTCCAAATTGAAGATTTGAACGAATCGTCCCTGTAAAGAGAACCGCCTTTTGCTGGGTAATTGAAATAACCGAGTGCAGTTCTTGCTGGCTTAATTTATCAACCGGGACACCGTCAACCTTGATTTCACCACTCTCAATATTAAAGAGCCGGGGAATTAAATTAACAAGGGTTGACTTCCCAGAACCGGTCCCACCGATAATCGCCAGCGTCTGACCAGCTGTTACCTTAAAATTAAGGTTTTCCAATGCTAGGCGTTCAGCACCCGTGTACCGAAAATTAACGTGATCAAAGCTTAATGAAGCTGAAGCATCTTCTGCAAGGTGTTCCCGATCTTTTACAGGAAGATCCTCAACACTTGGCTGATGTTCAAGGACAGCATTAACCCGCGCCGCTGAAGCAGATGCCCGAGGAACAAAAACAAAGACCATTGATAGCATCATGAAACTAATCATGATCTGCGTAGCGTAGGTCATAAATGCAATTAGGTTCCCGACTTGCATCGTCATATTTGCGATCAAATGACTTCCTAAAAGAATAATCCCAACATTCGTCAAGCTTAGGATCAAAGTCATTACGGGGAACAAGAATGAAACTAGTGTGTACGCCTTAATTGCAGTATCTGTGTAATCGGTATTAGCCTCTTTGAACCGTTTTTGTTCACGTCGATCCTGACGGAATGCCCGAATTACCCGTACGCCGGTTAGTCCTTCTCGGAAAATCAAGTTAATTCGGTCAGTCTTAAACTGAATACTCTTAAACAGCGGGACCGCAAAGTACATCACAATACCAACAACGATTGCCAAAATCGGTAAACTAATTAAAAACACCTTAGTCAATCGTGGCTCACGAATATAGGCTAAAACACAAGCCGCCACCAGCATAATCGGTGATTGTAACATCATTCGCAAGACCTGCATCATAACATTCTGAATTTGCACAATATCGTTAGTCGACCGGGTAATTAGTGATGAGTCGCCAAACTTACTCATATCGCGACTGGAAAACTTCATCACATGACTAAACACCTGTTTACGCAGCTTCTCACCCACTTGCATTGATTGAGTAGCTGCAAAATAAACATTCCCTGCCGCTGCCACGACACCAATTCCAGCGACAATTAGCATTAACCCGCCGGCATGCCAAATGTAGCCTAAATCTTGCTTCACAATCCCGTTATTTACTAAATCGGATGTGATTGTCGGCAAGTATAAATCACAGGCGACTTGAACTAATAGGAACAGCACGGCTAAGGTTGTCGCCCATTTAACAAGATTTTCTCTAGCAATTTTGATCAAACCGTTCACCTTTCCCTTCTTTTGGTAACCGATCACCATAATAACGGTGAAGGTTCTTGTCCATCATATTGACTACCTTAACAAAGCGCGCTAGGTCTTCCTGATCAATTTCTTCTAAAAGGTGGTTACCAAATTCATGCCGCTCTTCTACAAGCTTTTGGTAAGCCTTGCGCCCCTTTGTTGTTAACCGGACGTGAATTACCCGGCGATCATTTGCGAGCCGTTCCCGTTTTATAAGATCGTCACGTTCTAAGCGCTCAAGGACTTCCGTTAAGGAACCCGGCTTAATATTTGCCATATCAGCTAATTCTCGTTGCGATAACGGTTGATCCCGCATTGCCAAGATATGAATTATTCGGCCCCGTCCAAGGAACATTCCCGAATGCTTAACGTTCCTTTTGGAGAGATTATGCATTTGCCTGATTAAACTAAATAATCGGGGAAATACTTCATCATCAGTGATCATTCTTCCATCTCCTATCGTTAGGTGCATAATTGTTAGGTACATAACTATTACATAATAACCACGTTTTCTGTAAAAAGCAATGATCATGAACGAATTTTAAAAATAAAAACTCAGGTTTCACCTAAAGTGAAGTACCTGAGTTTTTAGTAATTTTAACGAAAAACGTAATTATTGGTTACCAATAGTCGGTTGAGTACTGATCGTTGGTTGGTTACTAATGGTACTACCGCCACCAGTATGGCCACCACCGTTATAGGAATGGGATGGAGTGTAGCCGCCACCGCCTGTATTACCACGGTAACTGCTACCACCGCCATTATAAGATGCTCCAGAGTTATTGCTTCCGCCAGCATTACTGTTCCCACTATTATTGGAATTACTGTTTGAAGAATGGGATGAGCTATGACTAGAGGATGAACTAGAAGAACTAGAACTGCTTGTAACGGATGAGGATGAAGAAGATGATGAATCATTCTTTTGTTCCTTGATTGTAATGGTCTTCTTAACCTTCTTATCACCACGAGTTGCGATAATATCGTACTTAGCGGCATATTCAAAGTTATACTTAATCGTTACAGGACCATCACTCTTTTCTGCCTTGAAGGTCTTGTAAACTTTACCGGTATCATGACCAACGATCTTCACCTTTGTATTTGGTGAAACAATAATCTTCATTGGTGCTACGCCATCACTATTCAACCGTGCCTTCTTCTTATCGAAGTTAATATAGACTTGGTCAGCTTCCTCGTCATCATCATTGGTTATTGCCTTGGTTTCTGTTATATCAGAATCCGACTTTGAGTGGTGATCAGCATAGACAGTACCACCGATACTCCCAATAATAACTGTCTCTTATACACATCTCCGAGCCCACGAGACTCCTGAGCATCTCGTATGCCGTCTTCTGCTTGAAAAAAAAAA
>OKVY01000462.1_pt1 | contig 11173 bp, 10 predicted proteins | sample 1606931 | NCBI WGS metagenome assembly OKVY01 (sample SAMN03281017, study PRJEB24777) | human gut metagenome | isolation source: fecal sample PR221 from 1 month old male Chinese infant, caesarean... | reverse complement strand
GAGGCGCAACATACTACACTATCTTTATGGTTAAAGCTTGTTTCGATTAACATCAGCTTAATTACCAGCCACCACCGCCTCCGCCACCCGCGCCGCCGCCAGCACCACCACCGGAATAACTTCGCCCCAACAAACTGGTATTGGCCCCGCAACTTAGGTGCGTCTGTAATGAGAATAAAACGCCGTTACGGGCAATCTCTGGAGCGCGAATCGCCGAAGAAAGCGAAGGGGCAATGCGTAACGCCCATTCCCTCCCCAAATTTGCCGATATAGCCCAACCTAGCAACGCGTAATCCAGTTTCCGTGTTTCCCCTTTCCGCCGACGTCCACTGTGTGTTGCTGCCTCTTTACGCGCAAGATAGTTAACGATAGCTTCACCGTGGGCATAACGTTGCTGTCCAGTTTGGGTAAACTTTGGCAGAAAAATATACCCCATGCCAGTGAGATAACCGGTCAGGCAAACAGCGGTAAAATAACCCGCTGGCATATACCAGTAAAAGAATACATCTCCGACATTGATGTAGAGAGAATAGAAGGCCACGCCTGAACAAATCAGTGGTAAAAACAAAGTGATGATTACACGATTAACGCAAGGCTTGTCATCATCGCGGGCAAACAAAAGCTCAAGGGAACAAAATAAAAAAGGAATAATCCAGCAGATCATAATAAACATATCGCCCACCAGACTCATTCCTGCCCAGCCTACAGGACTCAAGTTACCGTAAAGAATGACCGCCAATATTGCCAGTCCACCCCATTGCAAAAAAGTATCAGACCGGTAAAACGAAGACTTTTTACGCGGCAGATAAAATTTCTGCATCCGTAAAAATGCCCTGCGTAAGACTCTGTTGCGTCTCCCCGTAAGAACGACCTTATCGCCTTTACGAAATAACGCTTCCAGTAATAACTGCTCTGCGGGCAGTAATACCGCATTATTTCTGGTCGCGCCTTCATTAACACGAATCAGGATTTGCTGGTTCTTGTCAGACTGATCTTCCAGATGAATTTTTCCTTTCACAATCAGATTTACGATATCGGCACAAAAACCTTTATCGTCGTAAACCAGCTTCGCATCGAGACGTAACATGCCGGGCGTGTAATCTGGCGGAATGACATCGGTTTCAATCACATCTACCGGCGTAAATTGCGGCCTGCGCTTCCAGAGATATAACCATCCACAAACCAGGAACAGACACGGAAACCAAATTAACAACGATGACGTGGAGGGTAAAAGAAGATGGCTGAAAATATTCGTCGTTTGCGGAGCCGAGGCATTGCTAAGTAAAGCGTGAGGCCAGCGGTAGAGGACCGTGAAATCTTCACGATAAAACGGATCGCGGGATTCAATTCTTCCGTCCTCAAGGATGCGGCCATTACGATATGTGTCGCCCTCTTCTCCGGTAAAGAGATCGATTTCGCTAAATGGATTACCCGCAATATTAGAGAACTGGAGAGAAAAACGGGTCTTATAAATTTCAAACGGCCAGTGGTTACCGGTCACGTTCCAGATTAGCAGATCAGAATCCCCCTCACGCAGGAAAGCATTTTTAACCTGATAATGAATTTGATAATGATAGTCGCCTTGAGGCAAGAAACGTTGTTTATCGCCCACGACAATACTCATTAACCCGATATGCCAGTCAAGATGCCAGGGTTCAGGAATACCATCACGGGTGACGCCAACAATATGATAGTTCAGCAGTGCAGCGTCCCCATCAGGCTGCATCCATAGTCGTGGTAAATCACGATAAAAGCCGTGCTTAATCTGCTGATTTCGCGCCTGAAAATGAATATTTTCTTTGATGTCGAGCACCCCATCTGGTTGCAGAGTGGCTTCAACATCAAAGAGCGAGATCCCTTCTTCATAAGAAGGGATCTCCGTGTTTTCTGCATAACTTAGAGATGATACAAACAGCCCTGCTATCAACAGCAAAATGCAGCGAAACTTCCCTGCCATAGTCTTCCATCCGTGGAACGCAATTTGTTATAAGAAAGGCTTCACATCACCTACGCCTTCACGCACCACGACCGGCGTATCATCGGTAAGATCAATAACCGTTGTCGGTTTCTGCCCGAGATAGCCGCCGTGAATAATCAAATCTACCTGTTTTTCCAGACGATCTTTAATTTCTTCCGGGTCCGATTCGGTAAATTCGCTGCCTGGCAGCATTAGCGAAGTGGAAAGCATCGGTTCGCCCAATGCTTCAAGTAACGCCTGAGCGATAGGGTTAGAAGGCACACGCATACCGATGGTTTTGCGTTTTTCCTGCAACAGACGGCGTGGCACTTCCTTCGTCCCCTTCAGGATGAAGGTATAGTTGCCCGGCGTGTTGTTTTTCATTAAACGAAACGCAACGTTATCAACAAATGAATAGGTCGAGAGTTCAGAAAGATCGCGACACATCAGGGTAAAGTTGTGACCGTCCGGCAGCTGGCGAATACGACAAATACGCTCCATCGCGTTTTTATCTTCAATTTTACAGCCGAGCGCATAGCCGGAATCAGTTGGATAAACAATCACCCCGCCTTTACGCACGATCTCCACCGCCTGGTTGATCAGACGTTGCTGTGGGTTATCAGGATGAATATAAAAAAACTGGCTCATAATTCCCTCTCTGTGGTGTTCTGCGGCTGTTCCCATAGCTGCCAGACGCCTTCAACGCCTGCGGGCAGCCAGAGTTTACGACCCAGTTCGATCCACGGGCATGGCTGATGAAAATCAGATCCTTGTGATGCCCATAAATGATGCTGACGCGCAAGGGCCGCCAGCTGGGTACGTTCATTGGGCGATTGCTGGCACTGCGCGACTTCCATCGCGTCACCGTGGTGTTCGGCAAAATGCGCAACCAATCTTTTCAGCCATTTAGCACTAAGATTGTACCGCCCAGGATGAGCTAGCACCGCCTTACCGCCAGAATGATGAATGACATCAATAGCTTGTTCTATTGTACACCACTGTGGCGGAACGTATCCGGTTTTCCCGCGCGCCAGATACTTTTTAAAGACATCCGCCATTGAACTGGCTTTGCCGCACTCAACAAGGAAACGCGCAAAATGACCGCGCGTCACTGCGCCGCCCTGCGCCAGTCGTTGTGCGCCTTCCAGCGCCCCAGGTATTTGCGCTTTTTCAAGTCTTTCGGCAATCAGCTGCGCCCGCTGATTGCGCCGTTCTGTCTGCTGCGCGAGGAACTCACACATTAGCGGATGAGTAATATCAATATTCAGCCCGACAATATGAATTTCATGATTTTCCCAGACCGTGGAAATTTCCACGCCGGGAATAAGATTCAACGCCAGTCCCGAACGTGAAATTTCCTCTCTTGCTGGCGCGATTGCAGCTGTGGTGTCATGGTCGGTGATCGCCAGGGTGCCGACGCGCATCTCGACTGCACGGTGCACCAATGCTTCTGGCGTCAGGCAGCCATCGGAAGCTGTGGTATGGCTGTGCAGGTCGTAAATCACTGCATAATTCGTGTCGCTCAAGGCGCACTCCCGTTCTGGATAATGTTTTTTGCGCCGACATCATAACGGTTCTGGCAAATATTCTGAAATGAGCTGTTGACAATTAATCATCGAACTAGTTAACTAGTACGCAAGTTCACGTAAAAAGGGTATCGACAATGAAAGCAATTTTCGTACTGAAAGGTTGGTGGCGCACTTCCTGAAACGGGCAGTGTATTCACCATGCGTAAAGCAATCAGATACCCAGCCCGCCTAATGAGCGGGCTTTTTTTTGAACAAAATTAGAGAATAACAATGCAAACACAAAAACCGACTCTCGAACTGCTAACCTGCGAAGGCGCTTATCGCGACAATCCCACCGCGCTTTTTCACCAGTTGTGTGGGGATCGTCCGGCAACGCTGCTGCTGGAATCCGCAGATATCGACAGCAAAGATGATTTAAAAAGCCTGCTGCTGGTAGACAGTGCGCTGCGCATTACAGCTTTAGGTGACACTGTCACAATCCAGGCACTTTCCGGCAACGGCGAAGCCCTGCTGGCACTACTGGATAACGCCCTGCCTGCGGGTGTGGAAAGTGAACAATCACCAAACTGCCGTGTGCTGCGCTTCCCCCCTGTCAGTCCACTGCTGGATGAAGACGCCCGCTTATGCTCCCTTTCGGTTTTTGACGCTTTCCGTTTATTGCAGAATCTGTTGAATGTACCGAAGGAAGAACGAGAAGCCATGTTCTTCGGCGGCCTGTTCTCTTATGACCTTGTGGCGGGATTTGAAGATTTACCGCAACTGTCAGCGGAAAATAACTGCCCTGATTTCTGTTTTTATCTCGCTGAAACGCTGATGGTGATTGACCATCAGAAAAAAAGCACCCGTATTCAGGCCAGCCTGTTTGCTCCGAATGAAGAAGAAAAACAACGTCTCACTGCTCGCCTGAACGAACTACGTCAGCAACTGACCGAAGCCGCGCCGCCGCTGCCAGTGGTTTCCGTGCCGCATATGCGTTGTGAATGTAATCAGAGCGATGAAGAGTTCGGTGGCGTAGTGCGTTTGTTGCAAAAAGCGATTCGCGCTGGAGAAATTTTCCAGGTGGTGCCATCTCGCCGTTTCTCTCTGCCCTGCCCGTCACCGCTGGCGGCCTATTACGTGCTGAAAAAGAGTAATCCCAGCCCGTACATGTTTTTTATGCAGGATAATGATTTCACCCTATTTGGCGCGTCGCCGGAAAGCTCGCTCAAGTATGATGCCACCAGCCGCCAGATTGAGATCTACCCGATTGCCGGAACACGCCCACGCGGTCGTCGCGCCGATGGTTCACTGGACAGAGATCTCGACAGCCGTATTGAACTGGAAATGCGTACCGATCATAAAGAGCTGTCTGAACATCTGATGCTGGTTGATCTCGCCCGTAATGATCTGGCACGCATTTGCACCCCCGGCAGCCGCTACGTCGCCGATCTCACCAAAGTTGACCGTTATTCCTATGTGATGCACCTCGTCTCTCGCGTAGTCGGCGAACTGCGTCACGATCTTGACGCCCTGCACGCTTATCGCGCCTGTATGAATATGGGGACGTTAAGCGGTGCGCCGAAAGTACGCGCTATGCAGTTAATTGCCGAGGCGGAAGGTCGTCGCCGCGGCAGCTACGGCGGCGCGGTAGGTTATTTCACCGCGCATGGCGATCTCGACACCTGCATTGTGATCCGCTCGGCGCTGGTGGAAAACGGTATCGCCACCGTGCAAGCGGGTGCTGGTGTAGTCCTTGATTCTGTTCCGCAGTCGGAAGCCGACGAAACCCGTAACAAAGCCCGCGCTGTACTGCGCGCTATTGCCACCGCGCATCATGCACAGGAGACTTTCTGATGGCTGACATTCTGCTGCTCGATAATATCGACTCTTTTACGTACAACCTGGCAGATCAGTTGCGCAGCAATGGTCATAACGTGGTGATTTACCGCAACCATATTCCGGCGCAGACCTTAATTGAACGCCTGGCGACGATGAGCAATCCGGTACTGATGCTTTCTCCTGGCCCCGGTGTGCCGAGCGAAGCCGGTTGTATGCCGGAACTCCTCACCCGCTTGCGTGGCAAGCTGCCCATTATTGGCATTTGCCTCGGACATCAGGCAATTGTCGAAGCTTACGGGGGCTATGTCGGTCAGGCGGGCGAAATTCTTCACGGTAAAGCGTCGAGCATTGAACATGACGGTCAGGCGATGTTTGCCGGATTAACAAACCCGCTGCCGGTGGCGCGTTATCACTCGCTGGTTGGCAGTAACATTCCGGCCGGTTTAACCATCAACGCCCATTTTAATGGCATGGTGATGGCAGTACGTCACGATGCGGATCGCGTTTGTGGATTCCAGTTCCATCCGGAATCCATTCTCACCACCCAGGGCGCTCGCCTGCTGGAACAAACGCTGGCCTGGGCGCAGCAGAAACTAGAGCCAGCCAACACGCTGCAACCGATTCTGGAAAAACTGTATCAGGCGCAGACGCTTAGCCAACAAGAAAGCCACCAGCTGTTTTCAGCGGTGGTGCGTGGCGAGCTGAAGCCGGAACAACTGGCGGCGGCGCTGGTGAGCATGAAAATTCGCGGTGAGCACCCGAACGAGATCGCCGGAGCAGCAACCGCGCTACTGGAAAACGCCGCGCCGTTCCCGCGCCCGGATTATCTGTTTGCTGATATCGTCGGTACTGGCGGTGACGGCAGCAACAGTATCAATATTTCTACCGCCAGTGCGTTTGTCGCCGCGGCCTGTGGGCTGAAAGTGGCGAAACACGGCAACCGTAGCGTCTCCAGTAAATCTGGTTCGTCCGATCTGCTGGCGGCGTTCGGTATTAATCTTGATATGAACGCCGATAAATCGCGCCAGGCGCTGGATGAGTTAGGTGTATGTTTCCTCTTTGCGCCGAAGTATCACACCGGATTCCGCCACGCGATGCCGGTTCGCCAGCAACTGAAAACCCGCACCCTGTTCAATGTGCTGGGGCCATTGATTAACCCGGCGCATCCGCCGCTGGCGTTAATTGGTGTTTATAGTCCGGAACTGGTGCTGCCGATTGCCGAAACCTTGCGCGTGCTGGGGTATCAACGCGCGGCGGTGGTGCACAGCGGCGGGATGGATGAAGTTTCATTACACGCGCCGACAATCGTTGCCGAGCTGCATGACGGCGAAATTAAGAGCTATCAATTGACCGCTGAAGATTTTGGCCTGACTCCCTACCACCAGGAGCAACTGGCAGGCGGAACACCGGAAGAAAACCGTGACATTTTAACACGCTTGTTACAAGGTAAAGGCGACGCCGCCCATGAAGCAGCCGTCGCTGCGAACGTCGCCATGTTAATGCGCCTGCATGGCCATGAAGATCTGCAAGCCAATGCGCAAACCGTTCTTGAGGTACTGCGCAGTGGTTCCGCTTACGACAGAGTTACCGCACTGGCGGCACGAGGGTAAATGATGCAAACCGTTTTAGCGAAAATCGTCGCAGACAAGGCGATTTGGGTAGAAACCCGCAAACAGCAGCAACCGCTGGCCAGTTTTCAGAATGAGGTTCAGCCGAGCACGCGACATTTTTATGATGCGCTACAGGGTGCGCGCACGGCGTTTATTCTGGAGTGCAAGAAAGCGTCGCCGTCAAAAGGCGTGATCCGTGATGATTTCGATCCAGCACGCATTGCCGCCATTTATAAACATTACGCTTCGGCAATTTCGGTGCTGACTGATGAGAAATATTTTCAGGGGAGCTTTGATTTCCTCCCCATCGTCAGCCAAATCGCCCCGCAGCCGATTTTATGTAAAGACTTCATTATCGATCCTTACCAGATCTATCTGGCGCGCTATTACCAGGCTGATGCCTGCTTATTAATGCTTTCAGTACTGGATGACGAACAATATCGCCAGCTTGCCGCCGTCGCCCACAGTCTGGAGATGGGTGTGCTGACCGAAGTCAGTAATGAAGAGGAACTGGAGCGTGCCATTGCATTGGGGGCAAAGGTCGTTGGCATCAACAACCGCGATCTGCGTGATTTGTCGATTGATCTCAACCGTACCCGCGAGCTTGCGCCGAAACTGGGGCACAACGTGACGGTAATCAGCGAATCCGGCATCAATACTTACGCTCAGGTGCGCGAGTTAAGCCACTTCGCTAACGGTTTTCTGATTGGTTCGGCGTTGATGGCCCATGACGATTTGCACGCCGCCGTGCGCCGGGTGTTGCTGGGTGAGAATAAAGTATGTGGCCTGACGCGTGGGCAAGATGCTAAAGCAGCTTATGACGCGGGCGCGATTTACGGTGGGTTGATTTTTGTTGCGACATCACCGCGTTGCGTCAACGTTGAACAGGCGCAGGAAGTGATGGCTGCGGCACCGTTGCAGTATGTTGGCGTGTTCCGCAATCACGATATTGCCGATGTGGTGGACAAAGCTAAGGTGTTATCGCTGGCGGCAGTGCAACTGCATGGTAATGAAGAACAGCTGTATATCGATACGCTGCGTGAAGCTCTGCCAGCACATGTTGCCATCTGGAAAGCATTAAGCGTCGGTGAAACCCTGCCCGCCCGCGAGTTTCAGCACGTTGATAAATATGTTTTAGACAACGGCCAGGGTGGAAGCGGGCAACGTTTTGACTGGTCACTATTAAATGGTCAATCGCTTGGCAACGTTCTGCTGGCGGGGGGCTTAGGCGCAGATAACTGCGTGGAAGCGGCACAAACCGGCTGCGCCGGACTTGATTTTAATTCTGCTGTAGAGTCGCAACCGGGCATCAAAGACGCACGTCTTTTGGCCTCGGTTTTCCAGACGCTGCGCGCATATTAAGGAAAGGAACAATGACAACATTACTTAACCCCTATTTTGGTGAGTTTGGCGGCATGTACGTGCCACAAATCCTGATGCCTGCTCTGCGCCAGCTGGAAGAAGCTTTTGTCAGTGCGCAAAAAGATCCTGAATTTCAGGCTCAGTTCAACGACCTGCTGAAAAACTATGCCGGGCGTCCAACCGCGCTGACCAAATGCCAGAACATTACAGCCGGGACGAACACCACGCTGTATCTCAAGCGTGAAGATTTGCTGCACGGCGGCGCGCATAAAACTAACCAGGTGCTGGGGCAGGCGTTGCTGGCGAAGCGGATGGGTAAAACCGAAATCATCGCCGAAACCGGTGCCGGTCAGCATGGCGTGGCGTCGGCCCTTGCCAGCGCCCTGCTCGGCCTGAAATGCCGTATTTATATGGGTGCCAAAGACGTTGAACGCCAGTCGCCTAACGTTTTTCGTATGCGCTTAATGGGTGCGGAAGTGATCCCGGTGCATAGCGGTTCCGCGACGCTGAAAGATGCCTGTAACGAGGCGCTGCGCGACTGGTCCGGTAGTTACGAAACCGCGCACTATATGCTGGGCACCGCAGCTGGCCCGCATCCTTATCCGACCATTGTGCGTGAGTTTCAGCGGATGATTGGCGAAGAAACCAAAGCGCAGATTCTGGAAAGAGAAGGTCGCCTGCCGGATGCCGTTATCGCCTGTGTTGGCGGCGGTTCGAATGCCATCGGCATGTTTGCTGATTTCATCAATGAAACCAACGTCGGCCTGATTGGTGTGGAGCCAGGTGGTCACGGTATCGAAACTGGCGAGCACGGCGCACCGCTAAAACATGGTCGCGTGGGTATCTATTTCGGTATGAAAGCGCCGATGATGCAAACCGAAGACGGGCAGATTGAAGAATCTTACTCCATCTCCGCCGGACTGGATTTCCCGTCTGTCGGCCCACAACACGCGTATCTTAACAGCACTGGACGCGCTGATTACGTGTCTATTACCGATGATGAAGCCCTTGAAGCCTTCAAAACGCTGTGCCTGCACGAAGGGATCATCCCGGCGCTGGAATCCTCCCACGCCCTGGCCCATGCGTTGAAAATGATGCGCGAAAACCCGGATAAAGAGCAGCTACTGGTGGTTAACCTTTCCGGTCGCGGCGATAAAGACATCTTCACCGTTCACGATATTTTGAAAGCACGAGGGGAAATCTGATGGAACGCTACGAATCTCTGTTTGCCCAGTTGAAGGAGCGCAAAGAAGGCGCATTCGTTCCTTTCGTCACGCTCGGTGATCCGGGCATTGAGCAGTCATTGAAAATTATCGATACGCTAATTGAAGCCGGTGCTGACGCGCTGGAGTTAGGTATCCCCTTCTCCGACCCACTGGCGGATGGCCCGACGATTCAAAACGCCACTCTGCGCGCCTTTGCGGCAGGTGTGACTCCGGCACAATGTTTTGAAATGCTGGCACTGATTCGCCAGAAACACCCGACCATTCCCATTGGCCTGTTGATGTATGCCAATCTGGTGTTTAACAACGGCATTGATGAGTTTTATGCCCAGTGCGAAAAAGTCGGCGTCGATTCGGTGCTGGTTGCCGATGTGCCAGTTGAAGAGTCCGCGCCCTTCCGCCAGGCCGCGTTGCGTCATAATGTCGCACCTATCTTCATCTGCCCGCCAAATGCCGATGACGACCTGCTGCGCCAGATAGCCTCTTACGGTCGTGGTTACACCTATTTGCTGTCACGAGCAGGCGTGACCGGCGCAGAAAACCGCGCCGCGTTACCCCTCAATCATCTGGTTGCGAAGCTGAAAGAGTACAACGCTGCACCTCCATTGCAGGGATTTGGTATTTCCGCCCCGGATCAGGTAAAAGCAGCGATTGATGCAGGAGCTGCGGGCGCGATTTCTGGTTCGGCCATTGTTAAAATCATCGAGCAACATATTAATGAGCCAGAGAAAATGCTGGCGGCACTGAAAGTTTTTGTACAACCGATGAAAGCGGCGACGCGCAGTTAATCCCACAGCCGCCAGTTCCGCTGGCGGCATTTTAACTTTCTTTAATGAAGCCGGAAAAATCCTAAATTCATTTAATATTTATCTTTTTACCGTTTCGCTTACCCCGGTCGAACGTCAACTTACGTCATTTTTCCGCCCAACAGTAATATAATCAAACAAATTAATCCCGCAACATAACACCAGTAAAATCAATAATTTTCTCTAAGTCACTTATTCCTCAGGTAATTGTTAATATATCCAGAATGTTCCTCAAAATATATTTTCCCTCTATCTTCTCGTTGCGCTTAATTTGACTAATTCTCATTAGCGACTAATTTTAATGAGTGTCGACACACAACACTCATATTAATGAAACAATGCAACGCAACGGGAGAAATAACATGGCCGAACATCGTGGTGGTTCAGGAAATTTCGCCGAAGACCGTGAGAAGGCATCCGACGCAGGCCGTAAAGGCGGTCAGCATAGCGGCGGTAATTTTAAAAATGATCCGCAACGCGCATCTGAAGCGGGTAAAAAAGGCGGTCAACAAAGCGGTGGTAATAAATCAGGCAAATCCTGATTCACCGTTAATTATTAATATCAGCTGATAAAGATAATTGCATCTGCGGGCCGTATGGCTCGCAGTGATTTCACTGGAGAAAAATATGAATATGAAGACCATTGAAGATGTATTTATTCACCTGCTTTCAGATACCTACAGCGCAGAAAAACAATTAACCCGGGCACTGGCAAAACTCGCAAGAGCAACATCAAATGAAAAATTAAGTCAGGCTTTTCATGCGCACCTCGAGGAAACTCATGGACAGATTGGGTAATGACTCCAACTTATTGATAGTGTTTTATGTTCAGATAATGCCCGATGACTTTGTCATGCAGCTCCACCGA
>OKVY01000416.1_pt1 | contig 12668 bp, 13 predicted proteins | sample 1606931 | NCBI WGS metagenome assembly OKVY01 (sample SAMN03281017, study PRJEB24777) | human gut metagenome | isolation source: fecal sample PR221 from 1 month old male Chinese infant, caesarean... | reverse complement strand
ATCGGCCCAGATCCGCGAAATTTTAATCAGCGAGTCAGCTTGGGAAGAAATGACCTGCTTATTCGCACCTTCCTTAGATCTGTTTCATGCGCAGAAAGTGGACGGTAATTTAAGCCATCTTATTACAGAGTATGCCGGTCAGTACCGCCATATTCAGATAGCCTCCCTGCCCGACCGCCATGAACCGGACGAGGGCGAGATTAATTATTCATGGATCTATGCGTTACTGGATAAAGCGGGCTATGACGGTTGGATCGGCTGCGAATATATCCCCAGGGCGGATACCCTTTCCGGACTGGAATGGTTTTCGCCCTACCGGAAAAAATAAAGCGCGGTTCTAAAAATATAACTCTCTGTATACCTGTTAATACCCGAGGCAAAACTATGTCGACATCGGCGCTGTTACTTATTGCGTTAGCCAGCGTAGTGCTGTTGCTCCTGCTGGTGATCAAAGCTAAAGCGCATCCTTTTGTGGCGCTCCTGATCGTCAGCCTGCTGGTGGCGTTCGCCACCGGCATTCCGGCGGATAAGATCATTACCACCATTGAAAAAGGGATGGGCGGCCTGCTCGGCCATATCGCCAGCATTATTATTTTGGGATCAATGCTGGGGGTGCTCATTGAAATATCCGGCGGCGCCGAATCGCTGGCGAAAACGCTGACCGGCGTGCTGGGTTCTAAACGGACGATTGCCGCCTTAACCATCGTCGCTTTTATTCTCGGCACGCCAGTCTTCTTTGAAGTCGGCTTTATTATCATCATTCCGTTAATTTACGGCTTCAGTAAAGTCGCTCATATGTCGCCGTTGAAGTTTGGCCTGCCAATGGCCGGAGTGATGTTAACCGTCCACGTGGCATTGCCAACCCACCCTGGCGCGGCGGCCGCGGCAGGTATTCTGCATAGCGATGTCGGCTGGCTGATGCTGGCGGGGATTGGGGTGTCGGTCGTGGTGGGTATCGTGGGTTATTTTGTCGCCCGGTCGATCAATCAGCGCCATTATCATCTGTCGATTAACGTGCTGGAACAGCAGCAAACGGCCGAGGTGCCCGACCTCTCCGTCAACGCGCAGCAGACCCGACTGGCGCCGCCGAATGCGCTGGTTATCGGCGGGCTGATCGTGGTGCCCATCGTGCTGATTGTTTCCGGAACGCTGTGTCAGGCCTTGCTGCTGCCGGAAAACGCGATTCGCCAGCTGATGACCGTCATTGGCACCCCGCCCGTCGCCCTGCTGATCTCCCTGGGGCTGGCCAGCTGGACGCTGGGCATCCGGCGGGGTATGAACCTGAAAAAGCTGGGAGAAGTGACCGGCAGCGCGATCCCCTCCTCGGCGGACGTTATCCTTGTCGCCGGCGCCGGCGGCGCCTTTGGCGGAGTGCTGGTCGCCTCCGGCATCGGCAATGCCTTAGCCGAGGCGCTGGAGACGATTCATCTGCCGCTGATGCCCGCCGCTTTCCTGCTGTCGCTGGTGCTTCGGGCCTCGCAGGGCTCGGCCACCGTGGCGATCCTCACCACCTCCGGCCTGCTGTCACAGGCGGTTGCCGGGCTGGAACCGCTCCAGCTGGTGCTGGTGACGCTGGCGACCTGCTTCGGCTCACTCGGATTGTCACACGTCAACGATGCCGGATTTTGGGTGGTCACGCGCTATCTGGGGCTCTCGGTGCCGGACGGACTCAAAACATGGACCGTACTGACAACCATCATGGGGGTGACGGGCTTCCTCATTACCTGGCTGCTGTGGTTTTTACTGTGAAGTTTATTTGGGTGGCTCCGGCCACCTTATTGGGTCCCCCTCGCGGGGACTGACTCATTATCGCTGCCCGGCTGCTGAGCCGCCGCTTTCAGCGTCACCGGTATAAAATAGCGTACGTGATAGCACCTCTCTTCTGTATCTCCGCCTTCCGTATGGCGTGCCATGAAACATTCTATGTCATACCCGTCGCGACGGCTTACCCCCAGCGTTGGCAGCAGATCCAGATAGAGATCGCTGGACAAACGGGCATAGCGTGACCAGCTGCCGTAGAAATCAACTCCGACATAGAGTCCCGACCGGGCGGTCAACGTGGACGATGGCTTTCGCGTCTCATGACAACCAACAAAGGCGTTAATCTCGACGTTAAGCTCATTTTGACGCGCCGCGGCGTAATCAGAGAGTATGGAAAGCGAGCCTTCTCCGGCGGTAAAAAAACGGTCAACCTTTTGTCTGATAGCCGTCTTGGCGGTGCGTTGCAGCACCATATCCGACAGGCGCAGTTCATACTTCATCGGGTAGCCATAATAGACCCGCTCCGGCAGGGAACAGATCCGCGCCAATGGCAGACGTTCATCATCAGGGGAGAATTTTTTTAACAGTTTTGCCGTATCCCAGTGCGCTGCGCATCGGTATTCCCGTGGCGAAAGCGAGAACCGTTTCTTAAACTCGCGGGAAAAGGTCTGCGGCGAATCGTAACTTAACTGCCAGGCTATAGCGGCGATCGGTTGCCGCGTTAAGCGCAGACTGACCGCTGCGATGGTCAAGCGCCGCAGGCGAATATACTGCCCGATGGGTAACCGGCCGTATTGATAAAACACCTCGTACACAAACCGACGCGAATAGCCCATATACTGTGCCAGGTCATCGATCGCCGGGTTACAGTAGATATTATCCTCCAGCCACGCCAACATTTTTAAATAGAGTTTCTGCTTCATAAGCACTACATACTTCCTGTAATCTTGTCCTCCGCTAATTCTAACAACAGATACTGGCTATCACTAAGCTTTTTATGCATCGCAAAAATAAAAAATCATCAAAACGCTTAAAACGCTGATCGATATATCCTTAACATTTTGTTTATTAGGAACTTTCGCATACCAATACACCGATATCTCACTTTTCCAGGCAGATATTGCATTAATGAAAAACATCCCTTAGATTACCCCGGCTAAAAAACACCTGCACCTCACCATTATATTCTTTAATTTATTCTGATACCTCTTTTAATACCCAACAGGGAAGTTATATGACGAATTTTTTGATCAATATAAAAAATCACTATTTGCGGGTTGCTATTGCGGAACTGGTGGATGAAGCGATGAAGACCTACGGGGGATCAGAGTATCAGTTTTCTCAACAATGGAACGCGGATGGGATGGCGCAAGCTAATGTGATCTTCACGGAAATGGTGGCGGGAGAATGGTACCTGTGTCATGACCTGTTTCAGCATGCCCCAGAGCAATACACGCTTTTTATTTTTCAGGATAATGAACAAGCTACCGCCGAAGAGGGTTTACCCAACTGTCTGCGGCAGGCGGTGTTTATGCCTCCCCACGCTCCCGTTCAGCTTCTTAAAGATGAGATAGCCAGCGCGATTCAGCGCTCCCTGCCACCTCATCATGACCCATCCTTCAATCGCCTGCGGCGTTGCATCAATTGCGCCTGCAAGACGGTCAGCGATGCGCAAACCAAAGTCATTTACGCATTCAGTATTGGATTAAGTCCGCATGAAGTCGCCGCGGCGCTTAAAATTAGCCATAAAACAATTCATTCGCATAAAAAGAATATTATGTGCAAGTTCAATTTAAACAGCCGCCAGCAATTTAACAACCTCGTAAAACTACTCGCAAGACGTTAATACAATCGCCATTGTATTACCTCTGCAGATTATCTTCTGGAACGGAAGACGTAGCGTCTTTTGCGTCTTTCCCGAATGTAAGAAACACCACTCCACAAAGAAATAACGGGACAGAGAATCAGGCATAAAATAATAAACAAGTTACTCATAGCAGACCTAAAAAAAGAAATTTAACCTGGACTGATATTATGCATTCTATTTTATCGAGGCAAGACCAGCATCGCTTTTTGAGAGCGTGAAATAGAATGGTAAGATAATTCCTGGTGACGAGTATTAACCGGCTAGTTAATACGCTGAGCCAATATTTCAAAAAGGGCGATCGGTCTGTTTGCCCTTTTTTGCATTGAGCATGCGAAAAAGATAGCTAAACTTTAGATTCCCTGTAGAGTGAAGGTAGTCACCAAGTGAAACTCACGTTCTGCGTGCGGACATCACGGTTAGTTAAAGGGCACCAAACACAGACTCCCTATTTGGGGGGCAGGCCATACTTTTCTCAACATGCGCTGTACAGGCCATCGCAGCTTTGCTGCAGCGACCGGAATGACTAATGCTAACCACCCTGATTTATCGCAGCCAGGTTGATCCTGACCGCCCGCTCACCGATCTCGACGCTTTAATTCATCGCGCCTGCGGGAAAAATACGCCCCTTGGCATCACCGGCATTCTGTTGTTTAACGGCCTGCAGTTCTTCCAGGTGCTGGAAGGGAGCGAAGAGAGTCTGGAGTCGTTATTCCACGAAATACAAAGCGATCCGCGCCATCGCGATGTGGTTGAGCTGATGCGCGACTATTCGGCCTACCGTCGCTTTCGCGGCACCGGGATGCGCATGTTGGATCTCCGTCTTTACGATGACGATGGCGCGCTAGAGGAGATCCTGCGCATTAGCTCGTTCGGGGTCACCGAGCCAATCAACGACCGGATGTTCCGACTGATTAACGCCTTTATCGCTAACGGTGGGCGCTATTGTCTTCCCGAGCCGTTGCAGCCTTCTCGCTGGACGATGAAGGCCGCCGCGGGCACAGCCACGCCGCGTCATCTTCCCGATCAACCGTGCCAGTTTGCCTTGCAGGCTATCGTCGAACCAGCGAAAAAGCGAATCTCCTCCTTTGAAGCGCTGATCCGCAGCCCCACCGGCGGATCCCCTGTGGAGATGTTTGCCGCCATCCCGGCGGAGGATCGTTACCGTTTCGACCTCGAGAGCAAAGCATATGCCTTCTCTCTCGCAAGTCAGCTACCGCTTGGCAAACACCAACTGGCCATTAACCTGCTGCCCGGTTCGCTGTATAACCATCCTGACGCCGTCGGCTGGCTGATGAACAGCCTGCTGGCGGCCGGCCTCAGGCCGGACCAGGTGCTGATAGAGGTCACCGAAACGGAGGTGATCACCTGCTTCGACCAGTTCCGCAAGGTGCTCAAAGCGCTGCGCGTCGCGGGCATGAAGCTGGCCATCGATGACTTTGGCGCGGGTTACTCCGCCTGTCGTTACTGACCCGCTTTCAGCCTGACAAAATTAAAGTGGACGCAGAGCTGGTGCGCAACATTCATATCAGCGGCACCAAGCAGGCGATTGTCGCCTCGGTCGTCCGCTGCTGCGAGGATTTAGGCATCACGGTCGTGGCGGAAGGCGTTGAAACCCTGGAGGAGTGGTGCTGGCTACAGTCGGTTGGCATTCGCCTGTTTCAGGGCTTCCTGTTCTCCCGGCCTTGTCTGAATGGCATCGGGGAGATTCTCTGGCCGGTAGAGCGCCAGGCTGCGGATCTGTAAGGGCGCAGCGTCCGGTAGCGTCACTGCCAGTTGGCGAGTTTTTCGCCCAGCGCTGCCATGGCGAAGCGCACCGCTTGTGCCACCACTGCCTCGCAGTCACCGGTAAAGCGCATCCGTTGGGTTTCGATCTGGCCGCGAAAGTTCCATGCAAACCATACCGTCCCGGCGGGAGTTCCATCCTCCCCTCCTTCCGGCCCCGCATAGCCGCTGATGGCGATGGCGATATCGGCCCCGGCTAACGTCAAAATACCGGTCGACATTTCCTGAACGCACGCTTCGCTGACAGCGCTATGTACCGCCAGGGTTTCCGCGCGGACCTGGAGCACGTTGCGCTTGGCTTCATCGCTGAAGGTAACCACGCCGGTATCATAAAAGGCCGCGGTATCAGCCTGAGCACAGAGCGCCGCCGCCAGATTGCCACCGGTGCAGGATTCCGCCGTGGTCAATCGCCAGCCTCTCGCAATAAGCGCCCGGGCCACCCGAGCGGTCAACTCATGGGTATTTTGTGCGTCTTTATCGATTTGGTCCGTCATTCTGACACCTCGCCGACTTTTAGAAGGAACACAGCCTCACAGGCCCTGTTTACAGGATAGCATATCGATTTCTCTGATCGCCGGGAGGCCGTTTACGCCTCCTTTAGCGGATAATATAAAGGCCCGCAGCGCGGGCCTTGAAATGAATAACTTTAGGACAGAGGCGCAATCAAACTTTATGCTCGATCACCCTGCCTTGATTCTCAATCGCAATTTTGCGCGGTTTTTCGCTCTCGGGTATTTCCTGATGGATAGCAATTTTTAAGATCCCGCTATCCAGCTGCGCCTGATTAATCTGGGCGTGTTCTGGAAGCGAGAAACTGAGCTGGAAATCAGCCCGACGAATACCTTTATAAATCCAGCCCTGGCTGCCGCCGGAATGATTTTCGGTTTGCGCGCGTTTGCCGGTAATATGTAAATTACCGCCTACGGTCTCAATTTCCAGTTCATTATCTTTCCAGCCTGGTACGCTGACGCTGAGCAGAAAATTACTGTCATCCACTTTCTGTAAATCGTAGGCAGGTAAGGTACCCACCGGCGTATCGCCAGTTAACTGGCTGAAAAGACGGTCAATACGATTAAAGCGATCGGCGAAAAGGGAATCAGCAAATACCGGGAGTGCTGACAAGGTTTTGAGTGCCATCATTAACCTCCTGAATATCCATTCAAAAGCTCAACATAAAGGCAAGCATTGCTTGACCGCTATATAAAATAATAGCTAAAGCGCGTTTTTCAAGACCTGAAATAAAAATTTTCTTCGTCAGTCACCGTGAGAAATAACCAGGTCAGGTGGCAAAGTAACCCCCGCCCGACGGCGGGGGTGTGGTGCTTCTGAGTCCCATAACTGATGCTGTTTAACATTCAATAAACAGAAGCGACATGTATATATAACTTGTACAATGGGATGTCAACGCCCGAAACACGACGCATCCCCCTGCCAGTGGCTTCCTGCAACAGCGCAGGGAGAAACACGGCTCCCCGCATTATCCCTCCGTCAAGAGCGGTGCCTCGATATGACATCCGCCTCGCTGGCGCCAGACGGAAAGACGCTGGCGAAAAGATAATCCGCCAGGTAAGGAACCTTTCTCGTCCCCCCGTGCCTAATAATCTGCATACGCACTTTCGGAGGCATCATAATGACCAGCATTTTTATCTCTACCACCCTGTTCGCCCTCTTCGCGTCGATGTTGATCGGTCTGGGGATGGTATGGAGAGGCATCTCCAACAACCCGGATAACTAATCTTTTTCTACGCCGTTGCCTTTCGTCTGTTGCAGCGGCGGGTAAACACCCCACCTTCAACTCCATCTACACGCCTTGTTCAGGCGACATATACTCAGTACTTGCGCCTGCGTACATTTTTCGCAATAGCTATTCACATGGTGAATACGTAACTTCAATTAATATATTTCAGGCCAGAATTATGGCCTGCAATATAGGCAACTTAAACAGTATGTGCCCAGGCGTCAGCCTTACGCCTGAGGGAAGGGATCACAATCGCATGATTTCAAAATCATTTCTCACAACGCCCCCTCCCTGATGAACTATGCTTTCCTTTAGACATTATGCTGGAGGTGGCGATGTGCGGACGTTTTGCGCAAGCACAGACGCGGGAAGAATATCTGGCTTATCTTGCCGAAGAGGCTGAATACGATATCCCCTGGGACCCGGCGCCGATTGGGCGGTATAACGTGGCACCCGGGACAAAAGTGTTACTCCTGAGTGAAAGGAATGCGCAACTCCACCTCGATCCCGTTGACTGGGGTTATGCGCCAGGATGGTGGGATAAACCCCCGCTGATCAACGCCCGCGTTGAGACCGCAGCCACCAGCAGGATGTTCAAACCGCTGTGGCAGCACGGGCGGGCGATCTGCTTCGCCGACGGCTGGTTTGAGTGGAAAAAGGCCGGAGAGAAAAAGCAGCCCTACTTCATCCAGCGCAAGGATGGTCAGCCGATATTTATGGCCGCTATTGGCAGCACGCCCTTCGAACGCGGGGATAGCGCCGAAGGATTTTTGCTGGTGACCGCTGCCGCCGATCGCGGTCTTGTCGATATTCATGACCGCCGGCCGCTGGTCCTGGCGCCGGAAGCCGCCCGGGAATGGATGAGGCAAGAAGTCACCGGCGCGGAAGCGGTGGAGATTGCCAGGGACGGAGCCGTCACCGCCGACGATTTCATCTGGCATGCGGTATCGCGGGCGGTCGGCAATGTGAACAATCAAGGGCCAGAGTTAATTGAGCCAGTAGAATGAACGCATGATTCTGTGAGCAATCCCCACCTGATGCGCCAGCTGCGGTGCGATCCAGCCTTGCGAATAAGCGCCCGCGGGTTACCCCGACTGGCTTAACCACTCGCTTAAGGTCAACGAATAGAGCAGACTCGGCGGCGCATCTTTTACATCAGCAATATCGTTAATGTACCTCATCCCGGCTTTCTCGAGAACTTTCTGCGAAGCCAGATGGTTAGCCCGGACAACCGCTGACATCTCCGCAAGTTTAAGCGCCTCGAAGCCATATCTTATCGCGCCAATCGCAAACTCGGTGGCCAGTCCTTTTCCCCATGCCTCAGTGGAAAACCGATATCCGAGATTGTTAATGGTGACATCGTTATAACTGCGTAGACTTACGCCGCCAAAGCCAATGATTTTTTCCGGGGTATCACGCGCCGATATGGCCCAGTTGCCAAATCCGCGATCGTGCCAGTGGGCAAGCCAGCGCTGGAGAACCGTACTGGCATAGTCAATATCCGGATAGGGCCCTGCGGGGTTAAAGGTATTTGTCGCCGGATCGCCATAAATTCGGTATAGATCGACAACATCTTCAGCCATGACAGGGCGAAGACGCAGGCGATGAGTCTCAATATGCAAACGTATCTCCTTGACGAATGAGGTGGGCAGTGCTCCTCCCTGCCGATCAAAACCCCACGATGAGCTCAACCAGTGATGAGGAGCGGTCGAGGAACAGACCCTCGACAATTCTACAATAGTATCTGCCCGGCGATACGCCCAATCCCCATCGAAAAAAGCATGGCCAGCGAGCTCCAGAACGTAATTCTGATGATCGCCCTGACAGGCGGTGCGTTACTCACAACGGAAGAGAGATAGCCCAGCGCAGCCAGTGAAAAAAGTGTAGAAAAGAAGATAGAGATGGATATCAATTTTGCTGGCGATAACAAGGCAACGATCAAAGGCAACCCCGCCCCGACGGAAAAACTCACTGCCGAAAAGAGAGCCGCCTGCAAAGGTCGCGCAGAAAGGACATCCGTTAACCCCAGTTCTTCGCGGGCATGAGCCTCCAGAGCGTCTTTAGCCATAAGCTGCTCTGCTACCTGCCGGGCAAGCGCTGGCTCCACACCACGTTGGATATAAAGTGATGTCAACTCCCGCACCTCTCCCTGATAATCTGCGTCAAGCTCGCTTTTTTCCTGGGCAAGCGCCGCGGCTTCGGTATCCGCCTGGGATGATACCGAAACATATTCTCCTGCGGCCATAGACATGGCGCCAGCAACCAGCCCGGCGACCCCCGCCAGTAGTACACCCGAAGAGCCGCTGTTTGCAGAGGCGACGCCGAGCACCAGGCTTGCGGTTGAGACAATCCCGTCATTTGCTCCCAGAACCGCAGCCCTTAGCCAGCCGACGGTTTCGATGCTGTGTCGTTCAAGATGCATGTCGTTTCCCTTTAAATACGCATCCTCATCGGAATTAGAAAGTGCAGAACATTAATCAATAATCGCTTGTTTCCTTTGACGGCGAAAGGAGAGAAAGATATGCAGCACTCCCATCGCACCATGTGCCCAGAAATAGGTTTCAATGAACACCGTCAGAAACTTATGCCAATGAAGGACTGTTTCCGCCAGCGACGGTGACGCCCATGACGCGGTGTCCAGTACAAACCAGAGTCCACCACAGAGTGCGACCGCTAACAGTGCCAGTACGCCAAGCCCCTGAATCATTGCCGCTATGCCCCCGGCATGGGCTTCAGGAAGACGAAATGTCATCAGCTGTTTACTGTCTTCAACCACACCACGAAAATCAAACGTCGACCAGGCAAAATAGTATCGAAACCCGCGCGTATTAAGCATCCAAACCAGCATCACCGCACCAAGCGCAATCAGCGCTAATCCCGAGACAATATGAAACCATGTGACGACCCCGGTAATATTCAGGTCGCGAAGCGCCTCACTTTCAGTGAAATTAGAGCTAATAATCTGCAGCAGAATCAGGGTGGCGACAATAATATGCAGCATGCGGAAAAAAGGGGTGTCTTTATGCGGTAGTGCATTACGTAACTGTTCGTTCATGATTTGGCCATTTTATGAGAGGATTGGCGAGGTCAGTATCCTGCCTGTTTGTTAATTAAACCTTAACACCCGTGTTTGCAGGGAAATAAGTGGCGCCTGATGTCCTCTTTTTCTGTGTTTGGAAAACGGACAAAGTCGCTGTCACCTGTGCCGCCCCGTTACTGCGACGGAAATATCGCCGGTATCGTTTTTTCTCAGAATTTGAGGGGGGACTGGGGAGAACAGTGTGGAGACATTTGAGGAACAAAAAGGGGTCAATAAACCGGGCATCGCGCCCGGTTATCGTGTCAGCCCGAAATGACCCTACGCACTCAGCCCACGGTTTTCCAGCATCGGCTCAATCTGTGGATCGTGCCCGCGCCACTGGCGATAAAGTTCAGCTAAATCAGTGCTATTGCCGCGAGATAAAATCGCTTCCCGGAAGCGCTGACCGTTCTCACGGGTCAAACCGCCCTGCTCCACGAACCACTGATAGCCGTCGTCGGCCAGCATCTGGGTCCACAGATAGGCGTAATAGCCTGCCGCATAGCCCCCGCCGAAGATATGGGAGAAGTAGCTGCTGCGATAGCGCGGGGGAACGGCCGCCAGATCCAGTTGCTCATCCCGAAGTATTTTCTGTTCAAACGCATCCACCTCTTCCGGTAACGAAGTGGTCGACAGCGTGTGCCAGCGCATATCGAGCAGCGCGGCGGCTAGCAGCTCGCTCATGTCATATCCTTTATTGAAAGTTGCCGCACGCAACATATTGTCGCGCAGCGCCTCCGGCATCGGCTCTCCGGAGCGATAATGCTTCGCATAGTGGGCAAATACCTGCGGATGGCTGGCCCAGTGTTCGAAGATTTGCGACGGGAACTCGACAAAATCCCGCGGGGTATTGGTGCCGGAGAGGCTGGCATAACGCTGGTTGGCGAACAGCCCGTGCAGGGCGTGGCCAAACTCATGGAACAGGGTGATCACCTCATCCCATGACAACAGCGCGCTCTGCTCGCACTGCGGCCGGGTGTAGTTGCAGACGTTATAGATAACCGGGCGCTGCTCCCGCAGGGTCGACTGTTCGACAAACACGTCCATCCAGGCGCCGCCGCTCTTTGAATCGCGCGCGAAATAATCACCATAAAACAGCGCCATCCCTTCGCCATTGTGGTCGAAGATCTCCCAGACCCGCACATCCGGGTGGTACACCGGGATGTCAAAGCGCTCCACGAAGCGGAGCCCAAAGAGCTGCGATGCCGTCCAGAAGACGCCGTCCTGCAGCACGCGCTCGAGGGCAAAATAGGGTTTAAGCTGCGCGTCATCAATGGCATAGGCAGCCCGCCGCACCTGCTCGCTGTAGTAGAGCCAGTCCCATGCCTGCGCGCGAAACGCCCCGCCTTCGTTGTCGATCACCTGCTGGATGTCCGCCAGCTCACGTTCCGCCCTCGCCCGCGCCGCCGGCGCGATCTGACGCATAAAGCCCAATGCCTCCGCCGGGGAAGCCGCCATTTGATCGGTCAGCGCCCAGCTGGCGTAATCTGCCGCCCCCAGCAGTTCCGCCTGCTGCGCGCGGATCGCCGCCAGCCGCAGCACCAGACGACGGGTATCATGCTCATCGCCCTGCTGATTGCGCGTCCAGCCGGCGGCGAAAAGATTTTCCCGCGTTTGCCGGTCGCGCAGCGCAAGCAGCTGCGGCTGCTGGGTAGTGTTGGTCAGCGTCAGCAGCCAGCGATCGCTGAGCCCTTTTTCGCGCGCCGCCTCGGCAGCCGCCGCTATCTCCTCATCGTTCAGGCCATCCAGTTGATGCCGGTCATCGACCACCAGGCCGCCGCTTTTCGCCGCCCCCAGCAGCCGCTGCTGGAACTGACTTTGCAAAGTGGCCGCTTCAGTGTTCAGCGCGCGCAGCACCGCCTTCTGCGCCGGGTCCAGCGTTGCCCCGGCGTGAACAAAACGTTGCCATGTCAGGGTCAGGAGACGCAGGGATTCGCCGTCAAGCGCGAGCGTCTCGCGCTGTTCGTAGACGCTGTTCACCCGCTGGAATAAGGCCTCGTTGAGCCAGATGTCATTCCCCAGCCCGGCGAGCTCGGCGGAAAATTGTTCATCCAGTGATTGAAGATAAGGGTTGGTATGGGCGCCGGCCATGGCGAAAAAGACCCGCGTCACCCGCGCCAGCAGCTGTCCGCTCTGCTCCAGCGCCTCGAGCGTGTTGGCGAAACTGGCCGGCTGCGGATTGTCGATAATGGCGCGGATCTCCTCGCGCTGCTGCCGAACGCCCTCATCAAACGCCGGCCGATAGTGACTGTCTTCGATCAGGTCAAACCGCGGCGCCTGGTAAGGCAACAGACTGACGCTAAAAAAGGGGTTTTGTTCGGACATTTTTCTCTCCTGCACAGGCTAATCCTGTAAGATTAGGCTTCTCCTTAAGGGGTCGCAATGATTTCCGTTACCGGTCGCCGCCTGTGCGTGCTATGGTATGAAAACACAAAAAGCGT
>OKVY01000407.1_pt1 | contig 13141 bp, 25 predicted proteins | sample 1606931 | NCBI WGS metagenome assembly OKVY01 (sample SAMN03281017, study PRJEB24777) | human gut metagenome | isolation source: fecal sample PR221 from 1 month old male Chinese infant, caesarean... | reverse complement strand
CGACATGTTGCATCAACATCAGGTAACCCCCTTATTAACCCTGAGGTATTTGCAATATCTGTGTGAACTTACACAGCCCTCTCCGAAGAGAAGGCTTTTCATTTTTTTGCTCGGAAAACAGAATTGACGACGCAGTAGACAAGACCACAGATATGGGGCATCGAGCATCCAGCGAAAATCTTCAGGACCTCATCAGATAGATCCAGAAACCCAAGCCCCACACAGATAAATACCGCATTCACTACAACAACTTGCACAATTATTAAAATCAGCAACGTTATTGCATACAAATCTTTGATCCGAGTGTTTTTAACTTTGTGCGCCATGTGTCCCCACTTGGCGCCGGAAGTAAGTTGTCAGTTGCTCAGGCTGACGAGGTAATTATCGCCCGTTACGGGGATAAAAGCAAAATGAGCATAGGCGAGAAAAAACCAGCCGAAGTGAGGACTGTGATTTGGTGATTACAGTAAGCAAAAACCCGCCGGATGGCGGGTTTCAAAAACTATATAACTCTTTCTTTACTGCTAATGAGCCCATCAATTGTTAAATCCATTTCCTCGGCACTTTTTATAGTAGTTAAAGCATCTATCTTATTAATTTTTCTATTAAGCTTATAATCTGCAGTTACACGTTTATGATGTGCAGTTTTAAGTGCCAGGCCTATTTTTTTTATTTCTGTAACATCAAGTGAGTACTCTTGCGCGGCTGTGCCATCACAAAGGTAATCAGCAAATCTTTGATGGGTTCCACCCATTAACCGGGAACCTTTCTCATCTTCATTAGGAACATATCCTCCTGTAAGCCTCAAGGCTGAGTGAAACATTGAGTAATATGCTCTGCTAACTGCATTTCTCACCCACTGTTCACCGCTTTTGTCCACGGAATCACGAGCAATATCGAGAAAACAATGGTGAGTTACAGACATTATAGATCCCCCGCAGATTCGAAGTAAGCAACGCAACGCGAAGACTCATAGCCTTGAGATACCATATCCTCAATGACTCTGGAGTTTAGATTCATTAACGTATCAACATCATCTACGCAAATCTCGCAAGTAAATGCTAATTCACCAAATCCATCATCTTCGACATGCGACCTTGTACATACCAATCCAAACTCTTCAGCGATATTACGCACCACGGAAGCAGCATTTTTGATGTCCTGCCTAAGCTTTTCATCAAAATTTTTCATGTTCTTAAAAGTGTTCAAGGCACTTTCACCAAAAGTAATCTCGCAATCATACTTTTCAATCATGGTTAAGGCTTTGGTCATCATCTCCATATCCCCCCAAAAGGCCCCAAATAACAATGCTTGTTCAAACATTCTGGGCACGCATTGTAAAATAGCCCGTTGAAACAGGCCCTCAGCTTGGGTGTATAGACCTTTTTGATTAAGAATGGCTGCGTAATTAGTCCACGTAACATCATCACTTGGACAGAGTTCAAGAGAACGCTCAAGAGATTCAGTGCCCAGTCTATTCTTGCCATCAAGGAAGTGGATCATTCCCTCTAAAGCCAGAGATTGATAGCGCGAAGGGATGCTTCTTACCTGCCGTAACATGGTTTGCTTCTCGAAGTCGCTCATAAGCAAACGTCCAGCCTCAAGGGATGGCTTCAAGTCCCTGATAATATCGTTTGTTTTAAGCTTAGGAGCGGCCATGAGTCCCTTTTTGATTGCAGTTTCGAGCTAACTTGGTTTTCATTGCCTCGAAGTTTATTACCTTAAAGATGATCCTTCAACCTTTGGTTGAATGTAATACACATCAAAAAGCCATAGTAATCGTCAAAAAACACGCAAAATCACCGTGTACCAGGATGTACCTCAAATCTGCGCCTCCTGTAACGCTTCTGGATTCGTTTTAGACGTGGTTGCAAGAGCATTATTTTTTAGCATGGACAGCACGTTTTGCTCTTCAGTTACAGGCATGCTACAAAAAACCCACCTGATGGTGGGTTGTTGCTTTGCGTTCTGCGTGGGATTTAGGCATCGCCAACCCCCTGCGGGGCGGCTGGAGGCGCCATCCAGTGGGTTATCTCGTTTTCGGTAGCATCGCCACAATGATAAAAAGTATGTGTTTTATGACTGTAGTGGCCGCTTGTTACTTCTCCAATTTCAGCATCCCATAGGATTACCTGCGTGCGGTCTTCCGGCATCTGCTCGCTGACCGGAATCCATTTACCCGGCACTACCGGCGCTGGCTGCACTGGCGGCATATCTGGACCTTTGCGAATAGCTTTTGCCAGCTCGATAGGGTCATCGTAAAGCCAGTCTCCTGTCTCAGGGTGGTTGGATTCTGCCAGTTGAGCGGCCCACTCAAGACCGTCTTTGTGTCCCTGCAGGTAGTCAAGCGGCAGTTCAACCGGCTCGCCGTCCATTGCAGCCAGCGCCATGCGGGAAAGCTCCATGATTTCATCAGAACTTAACCACTCTCTGATTTCTTCCTCGTCATAAGCTTCGCTATTAATGGCTCGGATAATTCGCTGAATGCGCTCTCTGGTTATGGTTGATTTGGTCATTGTTGCCTCACCACAGGTATTGCAAACAGGTTGCTTTGAATGCCCCGCGAACGCCTTCACGCGACTCGTAGTAGTATGTTGAATAACCCTCACGCGGAACGGCCTTCATCCACTTATTGGCGCAGAATTCAGCCTTTTCAAAGCGTTCGCGGTCATCGGCGTCTATCTCACCCTGGCGAATAGCCTCTTCGATAAGCTCGTCCTTGCTGACCTCTCCGCGCCCCATCAAGGTTACGCAGTCATCGCTTTTGAGTAATTGCACAGCAAATTTCACAGTTTCCATCACTCAGCCTCCACCTTTATGCCAGCGGCGGCCAGAGCCTTCTCCATATCCTCTGCGTCGTAGTAAGGGAACGGGCAAAGAAGGAATAATTTAGGGTGCCCCAGATTTCGATGCGGCATCTTAACGGTGCGGGACTCCAGTTCATCAATCCGCTGCTGCGCCTTCTCCAGCGCCTCTACAAGCTCAGCGTTTCGGGATTCGGCCTCTTTCAGTTTTTTCGTCAACCTGTCGTGACCGTCAACGATTTTCGGGACCTGGCTAACCATGCGCTCTTCTGCGCGTTCTACGGCATCATGCAGCGCTCTAGTGCTGACCACGCGCTTACCAGCTTCGCAGAGTGCATGGAGTGGCGTGAAAAACTCACGGCGAGCCATACGTGCAGCGACGATAATCAAAATACTCCCAGACTCGCGGGCAGCTTCTTGTGTCATTTCGGTGATATCAGTCATTGGACTTTCCCTCGCTGCGGAACATCATGATTGTCAGATCGCCTTTAGTGGCCAGGCGAACGGTAGAGCCAGGCTCCAGGCTGTTAAGCTCAAAGGCGTCATAAAACTCATTCACAGCTTTCTGGCGGCGAGATTCCTTACGACGCTTGTCCCACTGCCTCAGAGCATTTTTGGTAATCCACTGGCCTGTTTTAACCATGATGTATGCCCATCCAAGAATGGCTAAACCGGTATTGAGATAAGTGGCGATGCTCATTTCACGGCCCCCTCGCGCAGTTGCTGGGCATACGCCAGCAATGTTTCGCAGATATAACCAGCGCCATAACATTCGTTGGCAGCCTGCTCCACCCCATCAGCCTTAATCCCGGCTACGATGCGATCGGTTGCGGGACATGCCTTCTTGATAGCCTCTTCGGCTTCTGCCCGGGTCAGGAATCCGCTTTTCCCGTCATTGCTGACCATCTGGCTGTCGAACCATGCCTGCAGACCAGCAACGGTAATATCATCGGGAATCTCGGCCCCAGCTTCGTCTGTAGTACCTTCCAGCCAGTCGCGAGCAGCAGACTCCCTGCCAAGCGAAAGGCAAGCCAGCGCCGCCTGAGCACCAAGCATCGTTTTGTGGAACATCCATGAAGTGTTAAGTTCACGGGCTGCGCCGTTGAGAAGATAGGCATTCTCCGTAACCAGTCGGTCACGCTCGGCGCGTAATTTCTCAACTTCAGTGACCAATGCGGCATTACGTTCTGCCAGTTGGTTGAGTGTTAATCCGTCGTTGTTCATGCTACCCACCATTCAATAACCATGCAGATACCCCAGGTCACGACGAAAACAGCGACCCAACCGGCAATATCGATCACAGCTGCGAACCAGAGCAGGGCGCGCCGGCTGTAATTTTCAGGTTCAAAGTTCATTGCGCCTCCCCAAGCACCCAACGAAGTGCGTTCGCATAATCACCCTCGGCAGATTCCAGGGCTTTTGTGATTTCTTTGCGGGTTTTCAGGCGCGGCTTTGCCTCACCGAGGATCTGACGTTGACGCCGGGCTTTTTCATGGCCGGTTGTGCCAGCGGTCGCCTGCTCGATTTCCGCTACCTTTTCCCGCTGTTCTTCGGGTTTCAGTGACGCCAGTTGACGCGCCTGAGTAACCGTCACTGTGCCGGACTCTACAGCGTCTTTGACTGCCTGGGTGGCATCCAGCAGGGATAGCGTTGCGCGTACGGTCTGGACACTCACGCCAAACATCAGCGCTAAATCGTCCTCGTCGTGCCCGCGCTCAAGCGCATCAGCCATTTTCTTTGCCCGGCCCAGCGGTGTATCTGCCTGGCGGATTTCGTTAGCACTTACCATCGCCTGCGCCATGCGAACGGCAGAACCGCGTTTAGTTACCGCAGGAACCAGCAATGGAGAATCACCTTGTTTAACCAGGCGCTTATTAGCCTCCAGGGTATGACGCACGCGCTGACGACCATCCACCACGCAGGCCAGCCCGCTTTCGGGGTCTTTCCAGACGATAATCGGCTCAAGAACTCCCTGGTCCATGATGTTCAGCACCATTGCCTCGCTGATAGGCAGGTGGATACGCTCATCGTAAAGCGGGTGCGCTTTGTCGGTAACCAGATGAAGCTTTTCCGGTTCGAACATAAGAACGTTGGTTTTGCCGCTGGCGCCATAAGCGTCGATCGAGTTTTTAGCCATTTTTCACTTCACCTTTTTTCTGTTCGACCTGCTGAGACCATTTTTCAATCAGCCGGATTTTCGATTTGCTCTTGCCACCAGCCCAATAGCTATCCTGTACGCGGAGATGTCCGTAAGGGCATCGCAGGGCCCCGGAACAGGCTCCAGCCTGGTAATCCCGAAAATAAAACTCAGCAGCGGAACCACAGACCGGGCAATCAGGTATCTCTCTCATCACCGGGTCACCTCGCGGATTTTCTGGAATTTAGTGCCGTGGCGCGGATTAGCTGGGTTAGTAACCTTCGAATTCATAAACCCGGCGGCCACCAGACGCTCGCAGCGGTAGCGAGGGCGATCAACAAAACCTGCCAAGGACTGCCACTCAAACCAGACGCCAACCGGCACAGACTGGAGCAGTTTGATATCCAGCGCTGTGAGTTTGCTGGTTACCGCTACGGGCTCGGTGCTTCCACCCGGCATCCAGTAGCCATTCAGGTTTTGCGCTTTGCCTTCGCGCTCCAGCACCATCAGGCGGGCCAGCATTTCAGGTGCTGTCAGGTCAAAATAAACAGCCAGCTCACGGCAGGTGACCTTCTCCAGCTCTTTCAGCACGTCAGTAATTTTTTCCATCAGAGATATCCTCACGGTTAAATTTGTTAGCCCCGGAAACCTTTCGGGATGTCGGTATCCAGTTTGCTGCTCACACCGAACGAGCTGCCGGTTGCCAGGTTTGCCGGGCATAATTTCAGAGCCAGCTCCTGCCATTTGCTGCGTAGGGTTTTCACGGATTGAACTCGGGAGCACCAGAACTGATCGCGCTGAATGCGCTCAATCATGGTGCGGATTTGGTCATGGCTGCAGCCGTGCTCCTGGCGAAGCATGCAAATTTCTTGCGCCCAGGCTGCGAAGTTCGGCTCTCTAGGCTTTGCCAGAGTGCCGTCGAACTCTGCTGCGCGTTCGTACAGCTCGATGATGGTCGACCAGAACCACGTAGCGAGGTCGAAATCATCATCGGTAGCCAGGTTACTGGCTTCGGTAGCGTCAGGAATGATTGCTTCCGGGATGACGATTTCACGCACTGGCTCAGCAAAGTTATCCACAGGAGAAATCTCTCCCGCGTGGTTTTTATGATCTGTATGTAATGATCTGTTTTTAAGATCTGTATAGAGATAGGATTCGGCTTGAGAGCCGATTCCAGGATTCGGCTCATGAGCCGTTTCCATTCGGCTCTTGGGACGAATGCATTCGGCTTGAGAGCCGATTCCATTATTTTCAGTAACTTGCTTCGATTCGGCTTTTGTGCCGTTTCCATTCGGCTTATAAGCCGTTTCCATTACTTTCAGTGACTTATTCCCATTCTGCTCTTGAGCCGAATCCAGTATTTGCGGGAATATCCGGGAAATGAGCGCTTCCTGGTCAATTCGGTAATGCTTTTTGGGTGTTCCACCCACCTGACGAAGCTCTTCTTCGATAACGCCCGACAGGTACTGATCCGTAATTTTGAACATCGCTTTTCGGACAACATCGCCATCTTTAGCGCGTACCTCTTTCGCAAGCGCCGCATGCTCCTTGTAAAACCAGCCATCATCCAGACTCGACTTACCCGACCAGAACACCAGCTGATTGAGAATCGCTGCCAGCAAATGCTGCTGCCTGTCTCCTGCAAAGAAATCCAGATACGGGCCGGGAATCGTTATGCAGTTCCCCTGCCCAGACATGGCCTGAACAATTTCAAAGACCTGATTGCTCATACCAAAACCTCATTGTGTAGCCGTAAAAACTCACGTAACCCCATCCAGCCAACTTTCCCGCAGGCTTTGCGATAGGACACATCTTTGTCAGTTGCACTAATTACCGTCACCATGTGGCTCTTGTGCCTGTGCTGGAAGCGAGATCCGGCCTTGGGGATACCATCACAGGCATTACCCATTTCGGACGGCTCATACGCCGGATAAGCACGTTTCAGACGCGCAATCAGTTCAGCAGCAGAGTGGTTACACATAGTCACCTCCAGAGTTAGTGGAGTTACGGCGCTTTAACAGCAACGGATTGATTAGCCCTGCGGCATGCAGAGCATCGGGGTGTATTTGATTTTTGTTTGTGGTCAGGCATAATTACCTCGCAATTACCTCTTCGTTTTTGCACCTGAAAGCCGTTGGTGTTACCGCACCGCGGCTTTCGCCTTTTTTACTCTTCATCAGTCCCACCCAAGCGGACCAGGACGGCACCGCTCCGCACGTAAACCGATATCTGCCAGCGTCTCTACTGATTGCAGGTAGTGACGGGAAACTACAACCGCCTCTGGCGGAACAACCTGCAGGCCCAACGCTGCTATCTCTTTCGCCATCTCGGCGTAGTACCCTTCGCTCTTACGGCGACTAATCGTTGATTCGCTTACCCCTCGCATTTCTGCAAAAGCCTTCTGGCTAATGGACAAAAGGCGGTTTAACAAAATGCCCTCTATCTCAATTGGGTTGAGGATCGGCGGCTCTAACTTTCGGGCTATTGCATTCTCCATCTGTGATACTTCCTCTGGCGTTATCTATGTGAAATTGAATTAAGGATTTCAGAGGCGCTTACCTGCCCATCAGTGGCAATGACAATGGACTTAATAAACCGGGAGCCGATCTCGGCACCGTTAAGCCATTTACTGACAGTGGATTGGTTGACCCCTGTCTTTCTTGCCAGCTCTGTTTGAGAACCTGCTATGCAGATGGCGCGCTTGATTGCCTCGTTGACTGTGCCGCTCATGAAAATTCCCCCTTGCATAATTTTAAGGTGATTATGCGTTAGGGAATTTAAATGATCAAGTCATTTGAGACTTTGACATAAAATTCGTTAGGGAATATTTTTCGTGCTATGAAAACGTTAAAAGAAAGACTGGCTTACGCCATGAGGTCTACGGGTAAAACCAACCAGACCGAGCTGGGGAAACAGGCTGGAGTGCCGCAATCCTCTATCTCAAAAATCCTGCGCGGAGACAGCGAGACTTCGCGCCACGCGGGCAAGATAGCGGCAGCTCTTGGAGTGAGCGCTGACTGGCTGATTAATGGAACAGGATCAATTTACGGAAATTCTAACCAACCTCTGCAGGCTATCGACGTCTCTAAAAACGTTAAGGTTTATGATTTTGATGGCTTTACTGGTGATTATGTATCCTGGTTTAGCGAACTACCCGAACATTTCCGCGCTTATATAATCAAGGGCCGGACTGGCATCGCTCAAGCCCCCTCCGGCGCTATTGTTATTGTCGATCCAGAGGCTATTGCAACCTCTGATGACCTTGTTCTCGTAAGACTCAAAGAGACATTGTCTGTCTTCAAATATCATATCGGTGGTGATGGTAATGGGTATCTTTCGGTGGATGACGTGAGGGTCCCTTTAGCGCCAGTATCTGATCTCTCTTCTGTAGTTGGACCTATCGTCCAAGTCTTCATACCGGAATTAAATAAGTAAACAATCTGTCTATCTGCTGCCTGGGTACTGACATAACGCCCAGGCCCCATCCTCACGTACAGCACACCCATAAAGCCACCTCCTGACATTCTATTCTTACCACCAGTAACTGTATATTTATCCAGTATACATTCTGCAGTCTCCTATTCCAGCAAAAAAATTCCTTTAAGAATCCGCTCTATCATGCGCATAAGAATTATTTTGCCAATTCTCTATTGACTTGAATTATTCTCTATCGCATAGTTAAGCCATCCAAGCAACACCAATCACCGCACAGTGGTTGATAAGCAGAAAACGTTCCGCTACCCGGCGATAAGGGTCTACTAAACGAGGTGGTCACCATGACTAAAGCAGAAATGATTCAGTACCTGATGGGCCGTTATCAAGTTTCTTACCGCATTGCGCAGGATGCACTAAGCGATAACGACTGGGATTTGATGATGGCTGCAGGTGATATTCGCGACGAATTGAATGCGGAAGTCTGACCAATTCTTCCCTTCAAGCTCGTAGAGGCCATCTAATGAAGTACGTTGTAAAAACTCATTTTGGATATAGGGCGACGGCCAGGGCTAACGGAATGACGCGGAACATTGGCACATTCCGTAACCCTGAAAGGGCAAGCATAGCTGTCAGGTTATATCAGCATTGGTTAAAAAAATTCCAGGATTCCGACATCCCCCGAAAGCCTATGCATCCTGATGCGCTTAATGAGTTTGGCTTTTGAAAATGGGATGAACGAACAAGCAAATAACAGACCTTGCAATGCAGTGAATGCGGCTATGCGCACGCGGTTCAGTTAAAGCAGTACCACTTGTTTCCCGAAGTGGGGTGGAAAGAAAGCTGCCGATATCAGTTGTTAACTGGCTGGTATCACCGGGAGGCACCCGGCACTGCATTGCAAGGTCTGTTGGTACTCAAATTCACATGACAGTGAGGGTAGCAAATGATCCGCGAACATGAAGTTCCTGCATGGCATCGGTTCTGCATAAAGGTTGCTCTGCTTGTGGTTGCAGTCGCATGGGTTAGCTTCAAATTTTGCTGGGGTGTCTCATGAGCAAAAACGGCATTCGTTCCCTGTTAATCGCGCTGGCCATCGGATTGGTTTTCTGGAGTGGGCTGGCTGTCGAAATTATGTATATCAAAGGGGTGTTCAATGGCTAATTTACTGCATGGCAACCCAGCGTTTAAAGCGGCACAAAGCAAGCTGGCTATTGCGCAATTTATTGGTAATAGTGAAATGTGGTCAGAGGCTTTTTCCTTAATGAAAGATATTTATGAGGAAGCAAAGCACGCAGAAGATTTTATGTTTTGCGGTCGCGAAGAATCTCTCTCAACCCTGAAATTCAATGACGTTATTTTGAATTATGACATGTATGGCGATTTGATTTCTGTTAACGCAGATTCTGGCAATGCACGTTATAAAATAAACACAGAAGTTTCTTACTAATACCAGCACTTTTTATTTAATGCCTTAACTGGCAGGTATAAACACATTAAATTTAACCGGAGATAGATATATGGAAGAATTAAAGTTGCACTGTCATGGTTGCGGCGGTTCTTTTGCTCGCGATGAGCTGCAATATCGCCCATCTGGCAGGGGTGCTTATCGGAGAGACTTTTATTTCTGCCCGGTATGCAATGAGAAAGAAAAGCAGAAAATCGCCCTCTCCGCTGCCGCTTCCTCGTTTCGTAAAACCTTACCATCACGCCCCGGACACCTTGCCCACAAGCGCTGGTAGGTGACGGATGATAATCACATCCAACCGTATTCCATCGCATGTAAATGAAAAGGCATCGCATGTTCTGAGCTTGTACAGCAAGGGAGATATAAAGCCATGCCGAATCAAATGCGGGAATTTAAGTTTAAAGATTGGCAGAAAATGGCGCTTATTATCCCGCAATAACGGAACATGCTGGGAAGTTATGAGCCATGAAAAATACAATCAACTCAAAGACAGGAAAGCACAATCATGAAAATAGAATTCAATGATCAAGGGTCGGATTCAGTCATCACATTAACAAGCACTGTATTTGAATTCCGTCTTCATAACCGCGTTGTTGATACGGCGCTATTTCTTGCCCCTTCCGTTCGTGCTAAGCGTAGCGGTTTCTTTGTTTTAAAAACGGTAATTACCGGTAAAACCTCTCACGTACTGCGTGCGTATAAAGCGATTAAAGCGGAGGCATCACGATGAAAGAGCGCGGGATGATTTTCAACTCTGAAATGGTACGGGCCATCCTCGACGGTCGGAAGACGCAGACCAGGCGGATTATGAAGGTACAGCCGGAATCCAACCAGCTTGGCTTGCTGCTTATCACTGACTCAACCAAGCACAGTGACATTGGCAAATACCATTGGGCGGAATCTAACGCTACTGGTAACCATGTGCGTTCAAAGCTTTTCTCATCCCCGTTCGGCGCCGTCGGCGAACGTATCTGGGTGCGTGAAACATGGGCGACCCTGGGCAATGAAGACGGCTGTTATGTCGATTGGGAAGATAATCTTTGCAAAGGAGATGAGCGCTCAGCGGCAAGGATTTACCGCGCCAGCTGCGAGCAGAGACCAGGTGATTACGGCCTGTGGTCTATTCCCGATGACGCCTACTGGAAACCACATACCAAAGAGCACAAGTTCGAAGGAGCATGGCGCCCGTCAATCCACATGCCGCGCTGGGCCAGCCGCATTCTGCTGGAAATCACCGACGTGCGGGTTGAGCGGCTGAACGCTATCAGCGAAGAGGATGCGCGAGCAGAAGGCATTATTGACGGTGGCTGTCTTAATTGCGGGGAACCTGAGCCATGCGGATGCGCCAATCCAGAGCCTGACGCTACCGATGCTTTTGCCTACCTGTGGCAATCAATCTACGGGCAGGATAACTGGAATGCTAATCCCTGGGTTTGGGTTATCGAGTTCAAGCGCGTTGAAGGCGGTGCAGCATGAGCGCAGAAATCATCGATCAGCCAACGAGCTGGCAGAGCGCCGGCTGGAAATGACCATCCAGAACATGCGCATCAACCATGCGGCAGTCTCGGCTACTCACTGCTGCGACTGTGGGGAAGAGATACCCTAGCGGCGCCGGGAACTGGTGGCGGGCTGCCAGCGCTGCGCTGACTGTCAGGAAGAAGAGGAATTACGCGGTAAGCATCGGAGGTGATAAATGCAGACAATAATCCAGATCGAGCCAAACGAATGGGTTTCAGAGGACTTGCTGATGGCAGTCACAGGGATGAAACGTGGAACCATTACACGGGCCCGCAAATCATCCTGGCTGCTTGGGCGTGAGTATAAGCACGTTTCCCCTGAAGGTGACCCAAAGCCAACCAGCGAATGCATGTACAACCGCAAAGCGGTAGACGCATGGATTCAGGCGCAAAAGCAACCATTGGGTGATCGGGCGGTATGAAACAGGTAAACTTGCAACGCTCCTGGACGTCGGGAGGGAACAATGAGTAAAGAATCATACCCAACGGGCGTTGAGAACCACGGAAAATCACTCCGCATATGGTTCATTTTTAAAGGTAAGCGTGTCAGGGAAAATCTCGGTGTCCCTGACACCGCTAAAAACAGGAAGGTGGCCGGGGAACTGCGAACGTCAGTTTGTTTCGCTATCCGCATGGGGACCTTTGACTATACGGCGCAATTCCCCAATTCGCCAAACCTGAAAACTTTCGGCATCTGCAAGAAAGATATCACCGTGAAATTTCTGTCTGAAAAATGGCTGGAGCTGAAACGGCTGGAGATCTGCGCTAATGCTCTGGACCGATATGAATCGGTTGTAAGGAATATGCTGCTGAGGATTGGTGGAAACAAGCTTGCTTCATCCGTGAACAGGGAAGATCTGTTGTATGTCAGGAAAGATATGTTGTCGGGGGGATCGGTGAAGAACGGTTTGAGTGTGGCGACAGCAAACTATTACATGACCACCATGGCGGGCATGTTTCAGTTTGCCGCTGATAATGGTTATATCCGGGAAAACCCATTTAACGGAATCAGGCCGCTTAAAAGGGCCAGGATAGAACCTGATCCACTCACTCGTGACGAATTTATTCGTTTCATAGATGCCTGCCCGCATCAGCAAACGAAAAACCTGTGGTCCGTTGCGGTTTACACAGGATTACGCCACGGTGAGTTGGTCTCCCTTGCATGGGAAGACATAGATCTGAAAGCTGGAACGATGACCATACGCCGAAATTATACGAAACTCGGTGATTTCACTCCACCAAAAACCGAAGCCGGCACCGACAGGGTCGTGCATCTGATCAAACCAGCCATTGACGCTTTGAGGAACCAGGCGGAAATGACCAGACTGGGAAAGCAGTATCAGATTGAGGTACAACTACGGGAGTATGGCCGAACGGCTATTCATGACTGTACATTTGTGTTCAATCCTCAGCTGGTCAGAAAAAGCAGTAACGTTGGTTATCATTACAAGGTTGATTCAATTGGTGACTCATGGGAGACGGCGCTGAAACGAGCTGGTTTAAGGCATCGCAAAGCATATCAGTCCAGACACACTTATGCCTGCTGGTCACTGTCAGCCGGGGCCAACCCCAGCTTCATTGCGAGCCAGATGGGACACACCAGCGCCCAAATGGTTTTCAATGTCTACGGCGCCTGGATGGCCGACAGTAACAGCGATCAGATTGCTATGTTGAACCAGAAATTATCGGACTTTGCCCCATCCATGCCCCAATGCATAGTTATTTGAGAACAATAAGCTTATATATCAACAAGGTAATTAATCACTCTCGTCATATCACCACG
>OKVY01000396.1_pt1 | contig 13623 bp, 9 predicted proteins | sample 1606931 | NCBI WGS metagenome assembly OKVY01 (sample SAMN03281017, study PRJEB24777) | human gut metagenome | isolation source: fecal sample PR221 from 1 month old male Chinese infant, caesarean... | reverse complement strand
GCCCAGATGGTATTCACCAGGTGGACTTTGGGAAAATCCGGGCGCGGCTTTTTCCAGTCGGCGTGCAGCGGCTGGTGACCGCCGTTATACAGCGCCTCACGCGCATTAAGGCTGGAGACTTTAAAATCACCGTTGAAGATATAGCGGCAGGCGGAGAGGATCAGCGGGTGGGACCAGACTTTCTCCCAGATAACCCCCTTATTCACCAGGTTGGCGATCCGCGTCGCAGTCGCTTCCTGATGGTGTTCCATCGCCAGATTGTCGCCTTCACGCTCAACCAGGGTATCAATTAGCCGGCGCATTTCGCTCAGCCACTGGGCGTCAACGACGTTATGCACGACGGTGTAGCCGAGGGTGTCGAGTTCATGTTTCATTTGCGCACTAAGCGCCTGACTGGCGCCTAACGCATCGAGAAAACTAGCCGATGGTGAGTTCATTTTGCGTTCCTTTTTAACGTTCCGATAACACAAACAAACTCTACTGGTCCATCCGCGGCATGACAGGAGGCGAGCGCTACGAAAAACTGGACATACGTACGCGAGCCACCGAAGTGTGATGGGCATCAACAATCTCCTCTCCGGCGATGCATGCGCGGCGCCTGGCAGGGAATTCGCTGCGCAAATTGACGAAACAAACGCTGTCTGGGGATAAAAAATAGATTACCATCAACAGGATAATGCGCATGCTGAGGGCAAAGAATGATTGAAGATCTGCCAGATATTCTGCATCGGTTAATCAGTCAAAAAGATCATTTACAGGTGAGATTTCCTGAGCCGGATATCTCCGTCCCTGCCCTCGCCCTCAACGTGCCGTTTCCGCGTCTGGAAATAGTGCTGGAGGGCCAGCTCAGTGAACAGGGGCTGCCACTGGCCGCCTCGACGTTAACCACTTTACAGGTGCTGTACGTGCAGGCGGGAAAATGGACGCTGCCGCAGTGGACCGGCCCGGCCACCACCCTGAGTATTCTGTTTGGTCGACAGAAGCTGGGGTTCAGTATTCAGCGCTGGGACGGAAAAAGCCTGCACACGGAAAAGCAAAGCGTTGCCCGCCTTGGACCGCGCGTGGGCTCTTACCTGTTGCTGAGCCTGAACGAAGTCAGCCTGCAGCCCGATCCGCTGACCGCGCGGTTGGTGGTCGCCGCGCTGCTGAGTCACTGTCGCGAACAGCTGGTTGGGCTGGAAATGCGCGTCAGTCGCAGCCGGGATCTGTTTCTCGCCGTTCAGGACTACCTCGAGGAAAATCTGAGCCTGCCGCTGACGCGGGAATCGGTGGCCAGACGTTTTCACATCACGCCCAACTATCTTTCGCATATTTTTCAGAAATCAGGCTCGGTGGGATTTAACGAATATCTGACCCGGGTGCGTCTGGAAAAGGCAAAACAGCTGCTGCGCGGCTACGACCTGAAGGTGAAAGAGATCGCCCATAACTGCGGCTTTGTCGACAGCAACTATTTTTGCCGGGTCTTCAAACGCTACACCGAGCGTTCGCCGTCAGAGTATCGGCGACACTGCCGCAGCACGCAGCAGACCTAACCTGCCGTGTCGGAATATTACGCCCACTCCACGCGCCCACGCCCGTTGTGCTTGGCCTTGTACAGTGCCTCGTCGACTTTGCGGATAAACGTCTCCTGCGCTTCACCCGGCCGCCAGGTTCCCACGCCAATGCTGATCGACAGCGGCGCCTGATGATTGATCAGGATGGTGCGGGCATTGTCGAGGATCGACTGCGCCAGGGCGTGCAGCTCAGGTTCCGACAGGCCATCGACGATAATGGCAAACTCTTCCCCACCAATACGCGCCGGCAGGACCTGCTCGCTGGTCAGTTTCGCCAGCTGTTTCCCCAGGGAAAATAACACTTCATCCCCCACCAGGTGGCCCCAGGTATCATTGATTTTCTTGAAAAAATCGATATCCAGAATCATGAGCCCCAGCGCATGCCCGGACTTTTCGCGAATGGTATCGATGAAAAAACGGCGATTGGGCAACTGGGTGAGCTCATCCTTCAGTGATTGCGAGCGCGCGTCAACGTACAACAGGTTGATGCGCTCAATAATTTTGTAGACGCCCACCACGGTCAGCAGCATCCCGGAGAGGCGCAGCAGATCTTCGCAGTAATAACCCATCCAGCGCGGCTGAACCACTATCTCATCCATCACATCGAACGTGCCGCCAGCAATCCACAGCAGCAGCCCATAGCGCACCCAGTTGACGGCGATATGGCTTATCCGCACCTTTGCTGAGCTCCACAGCATAAACACCAGAAACAGCAGCGCCAGCAAATCGATATAGAGCCCGGGGTTGGCCAGGATCTCACGCCACGTGCCGATCGGCGGCGACACCAGCGCACAGCCGACAGCGACGGCGACGATGACCAGCAGCGCAGGCAGCAGCGTACCCCGCGCCAAAGCGGACGGAATGGAGCGATTCGCAGGAGTATGGCATTCAGGCATAACGATGTCTCACGGTAACAACAGGGCCGATCGCGGGACAGGATAGCAGTTAAGCGCAGCGGGACGAATGAAAAAGCGACGCGCCGACAAAACGGCGGTGAGGTAGACTGACCCCGCGGAATTGTTCCAACGTACTACCACTCCATGGCGACGAGGTCAGTGGCGCGGATACTATCGGCTAAATCCGCCAGTTGATTAGCTTTCCGTGCGGCGCCACCGATATCCGGCGGCGCCTGCTCAGAGATTAGCCGCTGAACACGCGCGCCTTGCCGCTGACCGTCAGTCGCACCGTCGCGCCTGGCTGCCACGCCGGCTGGCTTACGGTTCGCAGAACAATCGGCCGATCGTGCCCGGACATCGACAGCGTCAGCGTGGAGAGCTGGCCGGAGAAATCAACATCGCGGATGGTGGCGGTACTTTCCTGTGGTCCGCTCACGCTGACGCTCAGCTGCTCCGGACGCAACATCACCTTACCTTCACCAGCAGGATGCGCTGCGTCTGTCGCCAGGTCGCCCAGCGCGCAGCTGGCCCGCCCGGGGCTCAGCCGTGCGGGGAGGATCAGGGCATCGCCGAGAAACAACGCTGTCTCTTCGTCCACCGGCTGCGAGTAAACCGTCAGCGGGGTACCCACCTGGGCGAAACGTCCCTGGCGCATCACCGCCACCTGTGTGGCGAACGACAGCGCTTCGGTCTGGTCATGAGTCACCAGAATCGAGGCGATGCCGGTCTCCGCCAGCAGATCGGCGGTCGCTTTGCGTGTGCTGGCGCGCAGTCCGGTGTCCAGGGCAGAAAAGGGCTCATCGAGCAGCATCAGCGCCGGCTGCTGGGCCAGGGCGCGAGCCAGGGCCACACGCTGCTGCTGGCCGCCGGAGATCTCATGCGGCCAGTGGCGCGCCAGGCTATGGTCAAGGGCGACCATCTCCATCAGTGCGCCCACCCGGCGACGTTTTTCCTCGCGGCTGGCGTCCAGCCCCCAGGCGATATTGTCCGCGACATTGAGGTGAGGAAATAGCGCCCCCTCCTGCGGAACGTAGCCGATCCGTCGCTGGTGGGCAGGAACAAACACGCCCTCGGCAAACAGAGGCGCGTCGTGCATCACGATGCGTCCGCTGTCGGGCGTTTCGAAACCGGCAAGGATGCGCAGCAGCGTGGTTTTTCCCGAACCCGATGGACCCACAATTGCCGTCCGGCTACCCGGAACCACCTGAAGATGAATATTATCGAGGACCTGCGCATCGGCGAAGGATTTCGAAACAGAAGACAATTCCAGCATGTTACAACCCTGCCATTTTTTTCGACTGCATATAGAGAACCGCCGTCAGCGGCAGCGAAATGATGATCATCAACAGCGCGTAGGGCGCCGCCGCCACATAGTCGATCTCGCTGGTTAACGCCCAGAAGCTGGTCGACAACGTGCGGGTGCCTAACGGCGAGAGCAGCAGCGTGGCGGTAAGCTCATTGCTGACGCCAAGGAACACCAGCGCGGCGCCGGCGGCCGCCCCCGGGGCGGCTAGTCGCATGGTGATACTCCACAGGGCGCGGGCCGGGCTGCGTCCGAGACTGCGGGCGACGTTTTCCAGCTCCACCGGCGCCTGGGCGATACCGGCGCGCAGGTTAATCAGCGCCCGCGGCATAAACATTAACAAATAGGCCAGAAACAGCGTCACTTCGGTCTGGTACACCGGACGGGCATAGTGGATGGTGACGGTGACCAGCGCCAGCGCGGTCACAATGCCGGGCAGCGAGCTGGTGATGTAATTACACCCCTCCAGCAGGCGGAACAGCGGACGCGGATAGCGCACGCCGAGCCAGGCGATGGGGATCGCGCAGACCGTCGTCAGCAGCGCCCCGCCCGCCCCCAGCAACAGAGTCTGGCGCAGGGAATGCCACAGATCGGCATGTAGCCAGTTATCGATACCGCCCAGCCACAGCCAGCGCCCCAGGACCAGCAACGGCACCCCCATCGCCAGCAGCACCAGCAGCAGAAGCAGCAGCTGCGCGCCGAAGGCGGCCCCTTTACCCAGCACCAGGCGCTTCTGCTCGCGCGCCGCCCCGGCGCCGATACGCGCATAGCGCGCTTTACCACGCGAAGCGCTCTCCAGCAGCAGGATCGCCAGACAGCATAGAGCCAGCACGCCCGCCAGCATATTGGCGGCCGGACCGCTGAAGGTCGACTGGAACTGATCGTAAATGGCGGTAGTGAAAGTATCGAAGCGGATCATCACATACAGACCATATTCCGCCAGCAGATGCAGGGCCACCAGCAGCGCACCGCCGCAGACGGCCAGCCGCAGCTGCGGAAGCACCACCCGGAAAAACACTTTCCACGGCGGCGTGCCCAGCGACGCGGCGACATCCTCAAGGGTGGGATCGAGTCGGCGCAGCACGGCCGCCACCGGCATATAGATAAACGGATAGTAGGCCAGCACCGAGAGAAACACCCCAGCGCCCAGGCCATGCAGCGAGGGTACAGCGCTGATCCAGGCGTAGCTCTGGACAAAGGCCGGAATGGCCAGCGGGGCCACCGCCAGAGCCGACCACAGCTGCCGCCCGGCAAGCGCGGTACGTTCCGTCAGCCAGGCCAGCGTCACGCCAAGCACAATGCTGATGGGGACAGTCAGCACCGTCAGCCACAGGGTATTGCTGAGCAGTTCGCCTACCCGCGGGCGAAAGACCAGCGCTTTGATTGTCGGCCAGCCGGTATCGAATCCGACCGCCACCACAAACCCTAACGGCAACAGCGCCAGCAATGAAAACAGGAGCGCTAAGGCAACCATCGGAAATGCAGGACGCCTGCGCTCAGGCAGGCGTCCTGTTTTCTTTCCGAGCGACAGACTCAGAACAGACATAGCAACATCACTTCCTCAGGATCAGAGCAGGCCAGCCTGCGTCATCAGTTCAATGACCTTTTTACTGTTCAGCGAGGAAGGTTCCACCTTCGGGGCATCCAGATCTTTCAGCGGGGTCAGTTTCGGGTTAGAGGCCGCGTCTACCCCCACCGCATATTCGAAGGCGTTATTGGTGCGCAGCGCATCCTGTCCCTGCTTACCGGTGATCCATTTAATAAAGGCCTGCGCCTGTGCTTTATGTTTGCTGGAGGCCAGCACGCCGCCGCCGGAAATGCTGACGAAGGCCCCCGGATCCTGGTGTTTGAAGTAATACAGTTGGGTGTTTTTGCTGTTCTCGCCGGTTTTTGACTGGTCAACGAAGCGATAGTAATGATAGATCACTCCGCCGTCGATCTGCCCGGCGTTGACCGCTTTCATCACCGTGCTGTTGCCTTTATAGGCGACAAAGTTGGTTTTCATCGCCTTCAGCCAGTCGAGGGTCGCCTGCTCACCCTTCAGCGCCAGCATCGCGCTGACGATAGCCTGGAAATCAGCCCCCGATGGCGAAGCCGCCCAGCGGCCCTTCCACTCCGGTTTTGCCAGATCCATCAGCGAGTGCGGCAGCTGCGCCTCGCTGATTTTTGCCGGGTTATAGACGAACACGGTGCTACGCGCGGCGATGCCAATCCAGCGACCGTGCTGAGGGCGATATTGTGCCGGAACCTGCTGCAGGGTGGCCGCATCCAGCGGGGCAAAAAGTTTGGCGTTATCAACCAGCACCATCGACGGTGAGTTCTCGGTCAGAAACACATCAGCTGGCGACGCGGCGCCTTCCTGAACCAGCTGATTACCCAGCTCGCTGTCATCGCCATTGCGCAGCGTGACTTTAATACCAGTCTCTTTCGTAAATCCATCCACCCACGACTTCACCAGATTTTCGTGTTGGGCGTTGTAGACCACAATCCCGTCCTGACCGTCAGCCGCCATCCCCTGCGGCGCCAGAAACAGAGAAGCGGCAACCAGCGCTGCCGTACAGAGGGGCGATAAGCGAGATTTCATGAACGCATCCTTAATGAACCAGGGAAATTAATGGTAAATAGCCTGAGCGGAGAGGATTAAATCACAGCAAAAAAAGAATGATAATGAAAACAATTATCATAAACTTAAAAAAGCAAAAAATAGCGCAAGCACGCCACTACGGACTGGAAAATGCTAATAACCAGCCGGCCCAGAAAAATATATTAAGAAAACATTAATTTTTTATTTTTATTACCGGCAGAAGAGGTACGTAGCGTCAACGCGATATAACCGGCCTTTGTCGGCAGGTATTGTGATAGCGATCATATTTTTATGATGCGCCGTCATCGCGGAAGTTATCTCCCTTCTACGATCATAGAAAAGCCTTTACTGCCAGAGAGATGGTTCACTTTATGCACAAACACCATTGCATGCCCAACAAATGAAAGAGATAAAGCGACGAAACGCATGGATTGCCTTTTCCCTGGCGCTGGTGGTATTTCTGGCTGGCGTGTTCGTAATAAACTGGCAACTGTGGCATTCCGATCAGGCCTCGCATGTCGCCACCGCCCGTCAGGCGGCAAAGAAAATCGCCGTTATTCTGGATGAGGCCCGCGCAGCAACGATGACGGCGATGAACGTTAGCCGCGGCGGTTGCTCCGTGCAGGGCCAGTTTCAGCTCGGGACCGAGGCCGCCCTGCAGCCGCATCTGCGCACAATTGTGCTGGTAAAACAGGGCCAGGTGTGGTGCTCGTCGCTGCCGGGCAATCGGGTACTGATGCTCCATCCTGAGTCTTTACCCGATGAGCCACTGCAGCTGATGCCCGCCAGAATGATGGTGAATAAGCGGCCAGTGCTGATCTATCACACTCGTTCGGCGCAGGTAAGAGTCATTGTCAGCATCAGCGATATCCATTTGCGCGATGCCTTGTATAGCGATGAGGATAACGGCGGGCTGGCGCTTTTGGTTCACAATCAAATGATTGCCAGATATGGCGATGTGAAGCCACTCAACGCTGGTCCGAACCATGATATTTTTAGCTCACCAGACTATCCATTTCACATTGCCTATCCTGAGTCGCCTTTTTTTAGCCCCAGCCGCTTATTTCATAATGGGTCCGGGCTGCTGATTTTTATTTTCTCTGTTTCGTTGCTGTTTTATTTTCTGTTGCGCAAATACCTCAATGTCTATACCTCAGAAGAGGAGAGGCTGCGCTACGCCATCGCTCAGGGCGCTATCGTTCCCTACTATCAACCGCTGGTGAACGGGAAAACCGGAGAGATCTATGGCGTGGAAATCCTTGCCCGCTGGCCAAACACCACGGCGCAGTGGCGTTCGCCCGCTGAATTTATTCCGCTGGCCGAGCGTACCGGCTTGATTATCCCACTCACTTGTAGCCTGATGGCGCAGGTCGCCGCCCAGATGAGGCCGATCTTCAGTAAGCTGCCGGACGGGTTTCATATCGGCGTCAATATCAGCGCATCACATATCAACGCCCCGTCGTTTATCGATGACTGCCTGCACTTTCAGCGCGGCTTTGAGGGCACAGCGGTGAAGCTGATGCTGGAGATCACCGAACAGGAGCCGCTGTTGCTCAACGAGGCGGTTGTCGACAAGCTCAACGCATTACACTCCCGCGGGTTTTCCATCGCGCTGGACGACTTTGGCACCGGCTATTCCGGGCTTTCCTATCTGCATGAGCTGGTTTTCGACTATATCAAAATCGATCAGAGCTTTGTCGGCCGGGTGACTGACGAGGCGCCGTCAAGCAAACTGCTGGACTGCGTGATAGAGATGGCGCGGACGTTGTCACTGCGCATCATTGCCGAGGGGGTCGAAACTCAGGCTCAGCTAGAGTATCTCAATCGCCAGAATATTCATCTGTTGCAGGGCTACTTTTTCTGGAAGCCGATGCCCTACGTCGCGCTGGTGATGCTTCTGCTGAGCAAACCAAAGGCGCGGATTATCGAAGAATGAACGGGCGATCGATAATCCGCGGCCTTCCAGGCCTGCCTGAGCGTCATTTCGCAGTCAACAGGTTCAGTGCATCCTGACGAGTCTCTTTAATCGAAAAGACGCGATCCATGCGGGTGAGCTTGAACAGGTTTTGGATTGTCCCATTGACCGAGCAGAGCACCAGCTCTCCCTGCCCACTGACGCTCTTGAGAATGGATACCAGGGCGCCCAGGCAGCTACTGTCGATGAAATCGACGTGGCTCAGGTCCAGCACCAGGTTTTTCGTCTGACCGTCAAGGGCCTCAAGAACCTGCTGCTTAAACGCTAATGCGACGGAAGCATCCAGCCGGCGAACCAGGGGGACAATGACCTTGACGCCCTGCTCAGTATGTAATTCAACGTTCATGTTCATCCTCAATGTTGGCTGATAACCGTCGACGCGTCCCTGCTCTGTTCGGCATGTGTTCTCTTTAGCACCTGATACCCCAAATATCCCTGGCGTAGCCGCGGATGGTTCGGTCGCTGGAAAATTCCCCCATCCGGCAAATATTGAGCAAGGCCCGGCGGTGCCACTGAGCCGGCTGTTCAAAATCGGCCATTGCCTGCCGTTGCACCAGACAATAACTGTCGAAATCCAGCAGATGGCAGTAATGATCGGCCCCTGTCAGCATCTGATGCAGCGGCGCAAACAGCTCGCGATCGGCTGAAAACAGCCCGGACACCAGGCTATCGACAACACGCGCGATAGCCGGGTTGTCATGATAGAACCCATGATGCCGCCCAAGGCGTCGGCTCTCTTCAATCTCTTCCGCCACCGCGCCAAACAGATAAAAATTCTCGCTCCCCACCGCCTCGCGGATTTCGATGTTCGCCCCATCATAGGTGCCAATAGTTAACGCCCCGTTCATGGCAAACTTCATATTGCTGGTGCCGGACGCCTCGGTGCCGGCGGTGGAAATTTGCTCAGAGAGATCCGTGGCGGGAATGATTTTTTCCGCCAGCGAGACTTTATAATCTTCGAGGAATACCACTTTAAGCTGCCCGGCAACCTGCGGGTCACTGTTAATTTTTCGGGCAACGGTATTAATCAACTGAATAATCAGCTTTGCCATCCGATAGCCTGGCGCCGCTTTACCCGCAAACAGATGCACCTTTGGCGCGATAGTACGCCCGTTCTCTTTGATATCCAGATACAGCGCGATCACGTGCAGAATATTGAGCAACTGGCGCTTGTATTCATGAATACGTTTGACCTGACAGTCAAACATCGCCAGCGGATCCAGCGCGATGCCGTAGCGTTGAGCCACCAGCTCGCTGAGTGCGGTTTTATTGGCAAATTTTATGGCCCGGATACGCTCAATCACGGCTGGCTCGCTGGCCAGATCTTCCAGGCGGGAAAGCAGGGGTAAATCAGTTGGCCACCCTTCCCCCAGTTGTTGCTGTAAAAATTCTGCCAGGCCCGGGTTAGCCTGCTGCACCCAACGACGCGGCGTGACGCCGTTGGTCTGATTAATGAATTTCTCCGGGGTCATAAAATAGAAGTCGGGCACCAACTGTTTTTTGACCAGTTCCGAATGCAGCCACGCTACTCCATTGACGCGGTGGCTACCGACAATGGCCAGATTAGCCATGCGAATTTGCTTATCGTGATGCTCGTCAATTAAAGACAGTGAAGATAACAGATGAGGTTTATCCGGCCAGCGCCGGGCTACTTCTTCAAGGAAACGATGGTTAATCTCAAAGATAATCTGCAAATGACGCGGCAGTAGTTTCTCAAACAACGACACCGGCCAGGTCTCCAGCGCTTCCGGCATCAGCGTATGATTGGTATAGGCGCAGGTATTTTGCGTTATCTCCCACGCCTGCTCCCATGGCAGTCGGTATTCATCGACCAGGATCCGCATCAGCTCCACCACCGCTAATGCCGGATGGGTGTCATTAAGCTGAATAGCCACATGCTGCGCTAGCAAAGTAATGTCGTCATTAACCTCGGCATAGTCACGAAAAATATCCCGTAGCGTACAGGCCACCAAAAAATACTCCTGCGTCAGACGCAGCTCTTTTCCGGTCAGGACCTCATCGGAAGGATAGAGTATTTTTGAAATATTCTCCGAGGCGATTTTCTCACTTACTGCCTTAATATAATCCCCGCGATTAAAAATATGGATATTAAAGGAGTCAGAGGCCACCGCGCTGTAAAGGCGCAGCGTGTTAGTTGATGTATCCCGGTAGCCGGAAACAAAATAATCATGGGGAATACCGATGATGGTTTTCCAACCGAGCCACATCGGATTGTAGTTGCCATCAATATCTTCGCTGTGCTCAATATAACCCCCCAGCGGGATCAGAATTTGCTGAGCGTGATGCTCCACCAGCCATGGGGAATGCATGGAGTGCCAGTCATCAGGATGCTCGACCTGCTGATCGTTTTGAAAGGACTGGCGAAAAAGCCCATATTCGTATTTGATGCCATGCCCGGATGCAGCAATATCAAGGGTGGCCATCGAGTCGATAAAGCAAGCGGCTAAACGGCCTAACCCGCCGTTACCCAGCGCGGCGTCAGGCTCCTCGTCAAGGATCAGTTCAAGATCAAACCCCAGGTCATTGACCACCAGGCGCATCTCGTCCAGTAAATTCATATTCACCAGGTTATTACGCAGCGACTGGCCGAGTAAAAATTCCATCGACAGGTAGTAAACGCGCTTTTTTCGCTCTTCGCGCTGCCGCGCCTGGCTCGTCAGAAAATGGTCCTGCTGAAAATGACGAATGGCTAGCGCCACCGCGTTAAAAATATCGCCATTTGTCGCTTTATTTAAGCTAACACACAGCGTGTATTTTAATTTCTGTTCAACCAACGCCCGTAATGCTTTGATATCTTGCGGGTTAATGACAGGCATGCTGACCTCACTGGTCTCTGTTTCTGCGAAAGCACCATGGCAGGTAAATCATCGTTTTCCAAGTATAGACGAAGATATTTTGCACCAGGTTTTTTATTCCTGAGCACCATTTCCGTTTATAATGTGAGACTGAATAATTAAAATAACAACAATTTGAAATGGATTAATCGTCACATTTTCACCAGCGATAACGCTGCAGGCAGGGTGGGTTTGCGCAGTCGTGACGTGAAGATGACGCGCCGTCAGAACGGCCAGGGGAAAAGTAAAAAGGGGTTACCTTTCGGTAACCCCTTCTTTTATATGGCGGAAGCGCAGAGATTCGAACTCTGGAACCCTTTCGGGTCGCCGGTTTTCAAGACCGGTGCCTTCAACCGCTCGGCCACACTTCCGGTGTGAGGCGCACTATAAACACCTCGGCGGATGCTGTAAAGCACCATTTTGTTCAACTGCCTTAAAAACAAACAATTTTGTGTTATTCGTCTGAATTTCAGGCAGTTCGCGCAGAAAATCAGCGCCCGTCGCCGCTAGCGGATGGGTGTTTTTTAATGTACATGTCTTTGGTGTAGTAATACCCCAGCTTATCCGGCGTGAAGCCTCCCACCCAGGGTTTCACTAAATGGGTACGCACATAGTGATAGACCGGAATGGCGGGAACATCCTGCGCCAGCAGATCTTCCGCCTGTTGATAGTATTTGCCCCGGCTCGCCACGTCGGAGGCTTTCGCCGCATTGCGCAGCGCCTCATCGTAAGTCGGGTTGCTGTACTGACTGGTGTTCTCGCTATCCCCGGTACGGAAAGTGTTGAGGAAGGTGGCGGCATCGTCGTAGTCGGCGGTCCAGGCATAGCGGACAGCGTCAAAGTTATGCGTATGCATGGTATCCAGCATCGTCTTCCACTCCTGGTTCTGCAGCTTCACCTCGACGCCGAGGTTTTTCTTCCACATAGAGCTGGCGGCGATGGCGATACGCTGGTGCGACTCATAGGTGTTATACAGCAGGGTAAAGACCAATGGGTGACTGTCATCATACCCCGCCTGCGCCAGCAGTTTTTTCGCCTCGGCAATCCGCTTCTCGCGCGGCCAGCTGGCGTAATCCGGGTTGTGCAGCGTCACACCGCCGATATCCGGCTGGCTGATCACCCAGGCCGGGCGCTGCCCCTGGCCAAGTACTTTTCCGGCAATGATATCTTTATCAAGCGCCATATTCAGCGCGCGACGCACTCGGGCGTCGTTAAACGGCGGCCGAGTAGTATTGAATTCGTAGTAATAGGTCGCCAGCTGCGGCGAAACGTCCAGCTGGTCGCCCATGGTTTTCTGCAACTGCGCAAACTGATTGATCGGCACCGTATAAACAATATCGATCTCCCCCGCTTTGTAGCGGTTGACATCGGCAGCCTCGGAAGAGATGGGCAGGTAAGTCACTTTATTAATAACGGTGTGCGCATTATCCCAGTACTTCGCATTACGTTCAGCCACCAACCGCTCATTCACCACCCATTGGGTCAGCTTATACGGGCCGCTGGTAACGATATGCTCTGGGCGGGTCCATTTATCGGCAAAACGCTCCACCAGCACTTTGTCGATCGGTACCAGCGAAGGGTGCGCCAGCATCGCCAGGAAGGCGGCATTCGGCTGGTTCAGAGTGACCTGCAGCGTGGTGTCGTCCAGCGCTTTCACCCCCAGCGTCTCCGGTCCTTTTTGCCCCAGGGCAATTTCACGGGCGTTGGCGATATGCATATTGCCGGGATAGCTCGCATAGGGGGAGGCGGTGGTTGGCGAGACCAGCCGTTGCCAGCTCCAGACGATATCCTGCGCCGTGATGGCCGTGCCGTCGGACCAGGTCAGACCAGGGCGTAAATGGAAGGTCCATAACAGGTTGTCCTTGTTTTCCCAGCGTTCCGCCAGTCGGGGCTGGATCGCCCCCGCAGGCGTCACGCTGACCAGCCCTTCAAAGAGATCGCTAATGATGTTGAATTCAATGTCGCTCTCGACTTTATGCGGATCGAGTGAGGCAGGTTCACTGCCGTTATTTCTGACCAGTTCCTGCTTTTCTGCCAGCTGAGTCCCCGGCGGCACCTGCGCCGCCTGCGCCCCGCCGAACATTGCTATCATACTTACGGCCAGGAGCGTTCGCGTGATGTGATTGTTTTTATGTAATGTCATTTCCCTTTGCCTTTAACGTACGGAGTTATTCCCCCTTCCACACTTAGTCGCAGAATTTCAATAAAGCAATATTTTTCAGCAACCTATAAGATTTCGATCGGCTCACCGAAGCGAAACGCGAAAACATATCGCTTTTTCCAATCCATGTAGAATTTTATGCTAGTCAAACGCGGCAAAAACTAAGTAAAGATGGGTAAAAGCATTAGGGCTTCACGCTTGTTTTTCTTATTCTTTATACCTAATTACATCTGTCATAAGAGAGTGACTCATGGATCGCATAATTACATCATCGCGTGACCGTTCCTCGCTGCTCA
>OKVY01000392.1_pt1 | contig 13720 bp, 10 predicted proteins | sample 1606931 | NCBI WGS metagenome assembly OKVY01 (sample SAMN03281017, study PRJEB24777) | human gut metagenome | isolation source: fecal sample PR221 from 1 month old male Chinese infant, caesarean... | reverse complement strand
GTTGCCCCCTACGATTTGCGGGGGAGTACCTTCAATGAAGGTTTGGTGAACGGTTTTGAGCTGATTGGCAAGGCAATGGCGGATCTTGGTTTGGTAGGGGCTAAACTGACGACCTTTTGCGACTACCTCTTCAAGCATGTGCAGATCTCTCGTATCGAAGTACCCAAGGATACCGATCTCAATCACTTCTTCGAGGCGATGAACAATCGCGGCGAGCAGTTGGAAAAGCATGAAGTGATCAAGGCGCGGCTGATGGAGACGCTGAACCAGATACCCGAGGAAGAGCATCGTCGCCAAAGTATTCATATCCTGACCCGGGTATGGGATGCCTGCGCCAATATGGAGCGCTATATCCAGTACGGCTTTACCCCGCAAGAGCGCCACCGTCTGTTTGGTGAGAGCGACTGGGGTCAGTTTGTGCCCCGTGATTTTGCCCATCTGCTTGATCTGCTAGGATCCCCAAACACGGCCGACGCTGCCGATAAAAGCCGTGCAGCTGCCGGTAGCCAAGGGCGCACCTTGTTGGCCATTTTGCAGGATGACAAGCTTGATGGTGAGCAGACGGTGGAGGAGGAGAGCGCAGGCTCCGAGCGCTTTAACAGCGTCATCAACTTCTCCAACTTCTTGCTCCATGTGCTGCGACTCGTGAGCCGCGACCCGGGTGATACGGAGGGGGTGCCGCTTGATGATAAACAACTGGTCGATCAGTTTGAGCTGCGAGTGATAAGGCAACCGGATCCAGTAGCGGCAGTTCAGCGTTTTATCTATGGCCTGTTAAAGAGCAAGTATCTGTTTGATCAGTTCATCATCAAGCGCGAGTTTGCCGATGGCAAGGATAGTTGGAGTCTGAAGCGGCTGCACTGGTATTCGGAAAAGAGCGTCAGTTACATCAATACCTTTGACAAGGATGAAAATGAGAATGGTTTCTCTGGTGTTAACCGGCGGGTCCTGATGTTGCTGTCGGCGTTTCATGTGTCGACCCCGACCCTGGTTTACAAACATTGGCTGAATGGTGCACTGAGATATCTGTTCGACAATTGTCACCCTGATCAACCGGTGGATGCCGGGGCTTATCTGTCCTATCTGGAGAGTCAGGCTCGCCGCTTTGTCTTCCAGCGCTTTTTGGCGCCTGGTGAAGGGGCTTCCTATTACCAGATGCTCTACCTTGATAACGCCCTGTTGCCCGCCATCAATGTGGATGAGAGTTGGCACAAGGTGATTACATCCAAACTTCGCTTCGGTCATATCGAGAACAACTTTGTCTTCAACTTCCTCGACTATCTGCTGTGGGTACGAGATCGGAATAGCGACAAAGTTGCTGGCTCCTTTGAGTTCACTTTCCGCAGCTCGGTGGAGCACTTCTCACCCCAGCATCCGATGGATGGCTATAAACCGGTTGAGCAGAGTGCACTCCATTCGTTTGGCAACCTTTGCCTTATCAGCCACAGCAAGAACTCGCGCTTGAGTAACTTCCAGCCGCAACAGAAGCAGGAGCACTTTGAAGCAAGCCTTGCCAATAACCAGACTGATAGTCTTAAATTGCTTGCTATGATTCGGCTGATGAAAGATAAAGGTCGTTGGCTGGAAGATGAGATAGCTGTGCATCAACAAGATATGTTGCAGGTCTTACTATCCAATCAAATTCAGCAATAACGGATTGAATCTGTTTATGAAATTTGGCTGCTATAAACTAATGGGCGTTAAGTTGATTGTATGATCTGATTGATAAAGAAGGGGAGACTAAAAATCTCCTCTTCTTTGCAGCAGTTTACTGCGGTCTTTTTGTGATGCATCAGCATAAAACGTTTTACTTGTGGACCCTAAGAAATGGAGAACATTATGTCGACTGTAGATACCTCTACAGCAGAGGAACTCAATCAAGGAGGCTCAGATTTTATTCTGACTTCCCTCGAGGCTATGCGTAAGAAGTTATTGGACCTTACGTCTCGAAATCGACTTTTGAATTTCCCTATCACTCAAAAAGGGTCTTCACTACGTATTGTTGATGAATTACCAGAACAGCTTTATGAAACCCTTTGCTCGGAAATCCCGATGGAATTTGCTCCTGTGCCCGATCCAACTAGAGCGCAGCTGTTAGAGCATGGCTATCTCAAAGTTGGGCCAGATGGTAAAGATATACAGTTAAGAGCTCATCCTAGCGCTAAGGATTGGGCGCACGTCTTAGGAATCCGTACAGATTTTGATTTACCAGATAGCCATAAAACGGTTGTTTCTGATTCAGATAGAGAGTTGCTGGAAAAAGCCCATCAGTTTATCTTGCAATATGCCCAAGGCCAGAATGGAAAATTAACAGGGATTCGTTCTGAATACGTTAATCAAGGTATAGCTTTGTCAGCGTTGAAGGAGGCGTGCTGCTTAGCAGGCTATGAAGGGCTTGAGGATTTTGAACGACAGGCAAAGGCTGGGAATGAGATTAGTATATCTTCTTCCAATCCCTCTCATGACGATAATCGGATACAGGCTCTGCTTTATCCAAATGAACTGGAAGCTTGTTTGCGCGCCATCTATGGTAAGGCTCAAACTGCTTTGGAGGAGAGTGGCGCCAACATCTTGTATTTGGCGTTAGGGTTCCTTGAGTGGTATGAAAGCGATTCCTCTGAAAAGGCACGTTATGCACCGTTATTTACAATTCCGGTGAGATGTGAACGAGGAAAATTAGATCCGAAGGATGGTCTTTACAAGTTTCAACTTTATTACACGGGTGAAGATATTTTGCCCAATCTCTCTTTGAAGGAAAAACTTCAGGCTGACTTTGGCCTCGCTCTTCCTTTGTTCAATGAAGAGGAAACTCCAGAGTCTTATTTTGCTTCGGTGAAGAAGGTTGTAGAGCAGCACAAACCTAAATGGTCTGTGAAACGTTATGGTGCACTTAGCTTGCTCAATTTTGGCAAGATGATGATGTATCTTGACCTCGATCCTGCCCGCTGGCCTTGTGACAAGCGCAATATATTGTCTCATGAAGTAATTCGTCGCTTTTTCACCAGTCAGAGCTGTGGTCAAGAGAATTCCGGCTTACCTGGTGGCTTCGGTCAGCATGAGTACTGCATCGATAGTTACCCTGATATTCATGACAAGGTTCCACTAATCGATGATGCGGATAGCTCGCAGCACAGTGCGTTGATCGATGCTATCCGTGGTCAAAACTTAGTCATTGAGGGCCCTCCTGGTAGTGGCAAATCACAAACGATCACCAACTTGATTGCAGCAGCTCTGCTCAACGGTAAGAAAGTCCTGTTTGTGGCAGAGAAGATGGCTGCACTGGAGGTCGTCAAACGTCGCTTGGATCGTGCGGGGCTAGGTCAATTTTGCTTAGAGTTGCACAGTCATAAAACTCATAAGCGCAAGGTGCTGGATGATATTAATGCTCGCTTGGTGAGTCAGGCGACCATGCCTACTATGGAAGAGATTGATGCTCAGATTTTGCGTTATGAAGATCTTAAGCAGCAGCTCAATGAATATGCCGCATTGATCAATAACCAATGGGCGCAAACAGGCAAAACGATCCATCAGATTTTGAGTGGTGCAACCCGTTATCGTCACAAATTAGATATTGATGCAACAGCACTTCATATCGAAAACCTTTCCGGGAAGCAGTTGGATAAAGTGACCCAATTACGGCTGCGTGACCAAATAGTAGAGTTTAGCCGCATCTACAAAGAGGTTCGTGAGCAGGTGGGGGCTAATGCAGAAATATATGAGCACCCTTGGAGCGGTGTGAATAACACACAAATTCAATTGTTTGACAGCGCTCGTATAGTCGATTTGCTACAAACTTGGCAGACATCAATTATCGACTTTCAACATAGCTATCAAGAATATGTAGATAAGTGGGCGTTAGAAGGCGAAAGCCTTAATACGCTTCAATATATTGAGCAATTGGTAGAAGATCAGTCGAATCTTCCAGTGTTGTGTGGTTCAGAGCATTTCCCAGCACTTAGTGAGCTAGATTCACTCGATGCCATTGCACGGGTGCGTCACTATTTAGATAGGTTCGAGTTGCTACAAGGTCATTATGTGGCCTTGAGCCAGGTTATCGAGCCTCAAAAGCTACGACTTTTAGAACAAGGACAATCGTGTGACTTTCCTCGTGAAGAGCTGGAAAAATATGGTGCAGCAGAGGATTTCACTTTACGTGATTTGGTCAGGTGGCTTGAATCCATCCAATCAATTCATGATGAGTTATCATCTATTTATGCGCAATTAAACGATTTCAAAAATGCTTTGCCAGATGGTATTGCTTCGTATATCGATGATTCGCAAGCTGGATTGCTATTCTGCTCTGAGTTGTTGTCGATTCTGGGTGCTTTACCGACTGAGCTTATTAGAGTTCGAGATCCTCTTTTTGATGATGATGATATCGATGCAGTATTGCGCGACTTAATGTGTCAAATCGAAACATTGCGTCCTTTAAGAGATGGTCTATCTACTTTGTATCAATTGGACCAGTTGCCTTCCCAAGAGATGCTCGCGCATGCCGTTGCTGTTATCCAGCAAGGGGGATTATTTGCATGGTTTAAGAGTGATTGGCGTAGTGCCAAGGCACTGCTCATGGCGCAATCTCGTAAGCCTGACACTAAGTTTGCTGAGTTAAAACGCTGCTCAGCTGATTTGCTCAAGTATTCGGAGCTGTTACAACGGTTTGAACAAAGTGACTTTGGTAATCAACTTGGTAATGCATTCCGAGGGTTGGACACCGACTGTGAACAACTCATGTTATTGCGTGATTGGTACAAGAAGGTCCGAGCTTGTTACGGGATAGGTTTTGGAAAGCGAGTTGCGATAGGCTCTGGATTATTTAACCTAGATGGTGAGATTATCAAAGGTGTGCATTTAATCGAGAAATCGCAGATTAGCTCAAGATTAATGACTTTGGTTAAACGGGTCGAGCACGAGGCTAAGTTATTACCGCGTATTTCTAGCTTGTTGGAAGAACATGCATCTTGGTTAGGTGAGCAAGGTGTATTGATGCAATCTTACCGACAGGTGCGGAATACTCTCATTGCCTTGCAGGGATGGTTTATCAATCCAGATATATCATTAGAGCAGATGACTCATTCCTCCGAGATTTTGCAAAACATAAACGATCTTCAGATATCCCTTGAAAATGACTCGTTACAGTTAGGGGCGTTTTTACAATTAACCCCATTGGCTTGCGGTGCGTATAAAAATAATCAACTGACGTTAGACACTATTAACGACACGCTGAATTTTGCCGAGCAACTGGTTGATAAGATAAATTGCGTATCCTTGGCTACCCAGATCAGACATTTGGCTAGTGGTAGTGATTACGATTTACTATGTCGTGATGGTGGGGAAATAGTTTCGAAATGGAATGAACAGATTAAAAATGCTGAGTTATATGCGCTAGAAACAAAGTTAGAGCGGAGTCAGTGGCTCAAGTCGACTGATGGTTCTCTTAATACATTAATCGAGCGCAACGAAAGAGCAATACAGCAACCCCGTTGGTTGAACGGGTGGGTTAACTTTATTCGTTGTTACGAGCAGATGCATGAAAATGGATTGCAGCGAATCTGGAGTGCTGTACTTGCGGGCTCGCTCCCGATTGAAAAAGTTGAATTGGGTTTAGCATTAGCAATTCATGACCAGCTGGCGCGGGAGGTTATTCACATCCACCCTGAATTGATGAGAGTTTCCGGCTCACAGCGCAATGCTTTGCAGAAGTCATTTAAAGATTACGACAAAAATCTGATTGAATTACAACGTCAGCGGATTGCAGCAAAAATTGCTTGCCGAAATATACCAGAAGGGAATTCTGGTGGTAAGAAAAGTGAATATACAGAACTAGCTTTGATCAAAAATGAGTTGGGTAAAAAAACCAGACATATTCCAATTAGGCAATTGGTTAACCGTGCATGTAATGCGCTGGTTGCAATTAAACCTTGTTTCATGATGGGGCCAATGTCAGCAGCTCATTACCTAGAACCTGGACGAATGGAATTTGATCTGGTGGTGATGGACGAAGCGTCTCAGGTGAAGCCAGAGGATGCATTGGGTGTCATCGCGAGGGGCAAGCAACTAGTGGTCGTTGGTGACCCGAAACAGCTACCACCAACCAGTTTCTTTGATCGAAGTGCCGACGGAGAAGATGACGATGATGCCGCGGCTTTAAGTGATACTGACAGCATTTTGGATGCTGCTTTGCCACTGTTTCCTATGAGACGTTTGCGTTGGCACTATCGTTCACGACATGAAAAGTTGATTGCATACTCTAACCGCCATTTTTATAACAGTGATTTGGTGATATTCCCTTCCCCAAATGCTGAGTCTCCAGAGTATGGGATTAAATTTACCTATGTGTCAAAAGGTCGGTTCTCCAATCAACACAATATTGAAGAAGCCCAAGCAGTTGCTGAGGCCGTACTTCATCATGCGCAACACCGGCCGGGTGAGTCACTCGGGGTAGTGGCCATGAGTTCCAAGCAACGCGATCAAATTGAGCGCGCTATCGATGAATTGCGCCGAAATCGCCCTGAATTTAACGATGCAATCGATGGCTTATATGCCATGGAAGAGCCACTTTTTGTGAAAAACCTTGAGAACGTTCAAGGGGATGAGCGTGATGTAATCTTTATTTCCTTTACCTATGGACCTTCTGAGCATGGTGGAAAGGTTTATCAACGCTTTGGACCTATCAATTCCGATGTTGGCTGGCGTCGCTTGAATGTGCTTTTCACTCGATCAAAAAAACGGATGCATGTGTTTAGTTCAATGCGTTCTGAAGATGTATTGACGAGTGAAACCAGTAAACTTGGTGTTATTTCGTTGAAAGGTTTTTTACAGTTTGCCGAAAGTGGCAAACTAGATTCCCTCACAACGCATACCGGCAGGGCTCCAGATAGTGACTTTGAGGTTGCTGTAATGGAAGCACTCAATCACGCTGGGTTTGAGTGTGAACCTCAGGTAGGGGTTACAGGATTCTTTATTGATCTAGCTGTGAAAGATCCAGGTTGTCCTGGCCGTTACTTAATGGGCATAGAGTGTGATGGTGCGGCTTATCACTCAGCTAAATCTGCTCGTGATCGTGACCGTTTGCGTCAAGAGGTTCTGGAGCGTTTGGGTTGGAGAATTAGCCGCATTTGGTCCACTGATTGGTTCAGTAATCCTGATGAGGTTCTATCTCCGATTATCCGTAAACTCCATGAGCTTAAAACATTGGCTCCAGACGTTGTTGTACCTTCCTATGAATATGTCGAAACGATTGAGTCAAGCGCTGAAGTGGCGTCTGACTCAATTGATTCTCTTATGCCCAATTTGGGGCTTAAGGAGCAACTTAAGTATTTTGCCACACATGTCATTGAGGTTGAGCTTCCTAATGTTGATGCTGATCGTCGTTTGTTGCGGCCCGCAATGCTTGAGGCTTTGCTGGAACATCAGCCTTTATCACGTTCCGAGTTTGTTGAACGAATACCTCATTATCTGCGGCAAGCAACAGATGTATACGAAGCGCAACGCTTTCTTGACCGAGTCTTGGCATTAATTGATGGCGCAGAGGCTGAAGCGAATGATGCAGCGTTTGAGTCTGAATTGGCATAATTAGTTAAAGGTAATAAGAACAGTGACAACTGTCGGACAACGTGAACGCGCAACTCAACAGCGCGTAATCAGGTTTTTTATTGAGGAATTGGGCTATCGTTATCTAGGCGATTGGCACAAGCGTCCTAACAACCGTAATGTTGAGCCTGATTTGCTCAGTCATTGGTTGATTGACCGTGGTGTTGTGGACTGACCCCACGCCCGTAGACAAATTCTGTCCTCACGACGAGGCCTGTTCGAAGGCCTCCGGACTGACGCCGCCGAGGTGACTGTGGCGCCGGGCCCGGTTGTAGAACACTTCAATGTAATCGAAGATATCCGCCCGGGCTAGATCCCGGGTTTTGTATATTCTCTTCCTGATGCGCTCTTTTTTCAGTGAACTGAAGAACGATTCGGCCACCGCATTATCCCAGCAGTTGCCACGCCGGCTCATGCTCGGGACCAGGTTATTAGCCCGGCAGAAGCGCTGCCAGTCGTCACTGCCGTACTGGCTTCCCTAGTCTGAGTGCACGATGACCTCGCCGTCGGGTTTACGTCGCCAGACCGCCATCATCAGTGCATCCAGCGCCAGTTCGCGTGAGAGAGTGGGCTTCATCGACCAGCCCACCACGTTACGGGCGAAGAGATCGATAACCACCGCCAGATACAGCCAGCCCTGCCAGGTGCGGATATAAGTAATGTCGGTGACCCAGACCTGATTGGCCCGGACAACAGTAAACTGCCGCTGCACGCGATTAGGGGCAACCACTGAAGGTCTGCCAGCGATACGACGCGGAGCTTTATAGCCGCGCACGGCTTTAATCCGGTTCAGTTGCATAATACGGCCCACCCGGTTTTTACCGCAGGTTTCCCCGATTTCGTTCAGGTCGCCATGAACCCGCCGGTAACCGTATACGCCTCCGCTCAGTGAATAGGAGTCACGGATAAGCGTCAGCAGACGCTGATTATCTTTATCACGTGCCGAGACCGGGTTATGCAGCCACGCGTAGAACCCGGCCCGGGCGACATCCAGTACCCGACACATTGTCATCACACCCCATACAGTGCGGTGCTCATTGATAAAGCGGTACTTCAGTCGGGCTCCCTTGCAAAGTACCGCGCGGCCTTTTTCAGGATATCCCGTTCTTCTTCGGTACGTTTTAGCTGCGCCCGTAGTTTCAGGATCTCGCTTTTGGCTTCCAGTAAATCCCGGGCATGCTGCTCGCTGTTATCCGGTTTGATAGCCCGTAGCCACTTGTAGAGGCTGTGGGCAGAAACGCCCAGACGGTCAGATACTTCGGCAACGGAATAACCGCGTTCCGTTATCTGTCGGACGGCTTCTTCCTTAAATTCAGGTGTAAATCGTGGTGTGCCCATATGCTCCCCCCTATACTCAAACTATAGGGCAGGATCGTCTACCGGGGTGGGGTCAGTCCATTACTAACTGACAGTTGTACCGAATACTGGGGGCAGGTCAAGCGCTTTAGCTTGTGTGGCAACAACCTCCTTTACAGGACCAGGTAGACGATTACCCTGTGCTGTTTCTGTGCTCAACGCAATCTACGGCTATCCATTTTCTGCCAGTGGTTGCAAAGACGACCATTCAACGTCAGCAAAGTTTCGCAATGCACTGCTATGTAACTCATTGATCCTACGTAGAATTTAAAATCCCTCGGCGTTCGCGCTGTGCGGGTTCAAGTCCCGCTCCGGGTACCATGGGAAAGATAAGAATAAAATCAAAGCAATAAGCAGTGTCGTGAAACCACCTTCGGGTGGTTTTTTTGTGCCTGCAACTTGTCGTTACACCCTCCTTAATTTTTAATCACCGGCAAAGCCACTCAAAAAGTATCTCTGATACGGACCGGCATGTAAGATAGGTGCTGGCGAGTTGAGATCCACAAGGAAAAGCGTATGAAAACGGGACCGTTAAACGAAAGTGAGTTGGAATGGCTGGACGATATTCTGACCAAATACAACACTGACCACGCCATCCTTGATGTGGCGGAGCTGGACGGTTTATTGACGGCGGTGTTGAGTTCTCCGCAAGAGATTGAACCGGAACAGTGGCTGGTTGCCGTGTGGGGTGGGGCTGACTATGTGCCGCGCTGGGCGTCAGAGAAAGAGATGACGCGCTTTATGAACCTGGCCTTTCAACATATGGCCGATACCGCAGAGCGTCTGAACGAATTCCCGGAGCAGTTTGAGCCGTTATTCGGCTTGCGAGAAGTCGATGGCAGCGAGCTGACGATTGTTGAGGAGTGGTGCTTTGGCTATATGCGGGGCGTGGCACTTTCTGACTGGTCAACGTTGCCCGATTCGTTAAAACCAGCGCTGGAGGCGATTGCGCTGCACGGTACTGAGGAAAACTTCGAGCGGGTAGAGAAGATGTCGCCAGAAGCGTTTGAAGAGAGCGTAGATGCCATTCGACTGGCGGCGCTTGATCTACATGCGTACTGGATGGCGCATCCGCAGGAAAAAGCTGTTCAGCAACCGATCAAAGCAGAAGAGAAACCGGGGCGTAACGATCCTTGCCCGTGCGGTAGTGGTAAGAAATTTAAGCAGTGCTGCCTGCATTAAGAGGTCAAATTGGGTGTCAGCGTTAATTCTGGCACCCAATAAGGAATTTGAGGCTATCTGATCACCCCACTTCTGGTAACAACCCTGCCGCAATCAAAAATTGCACGCCAATCACAGCAATACCACAGAGAAACACCACCACCAGCGCCGGACGACCACCTTTCACCCGGTAACCCGCCTGAGGATTGTGCTTTCTGCTTTGCCAGGTCAACAGCGAAGGGATAATCAATGCCAGTACCGCCAGCGCCACACCGGCGTAACCCAGCGCCATCACAAATCCTCGTGGATAAAACAGTGCAAACGCCAACGGCGGCAGAAAGGTAATTGCACCAGTTTGCAACCGTCCACCAACGGTATTTGAACGCTGAAATAAATCAGCCAGATAATCAAATAAGCCTAACGCAACGCCGAGAAATGACGTGGCGAGGGCTAAATCAGCAAATAAATGCACTGCCAGCTCAACATGCGGAGAGGCCACCATTTCGCGTAACGCCTGTAACAGCCCGTTTAATCCAGCATGATTAGCCAGCAATCCCATAAAGGTTGTTGAATCAATGCTGCCAAGCGTTGCCACCTGCCAGAAAATATATGCCACCAGGGGGATCGCACTACCGGTTATAAACACCCAGCGTAGCTTACGAACGTTGCCATCCATATAGCTGACAATACTCGGCACGCTACCGTGAAAACCAAACGAGGTAAAAATCACCGGGATTGCGGACAGAGCCAGCCCCTGTTGCAACGGCAGGGTTAAAAGATTCACTTTGTGAATATGCGGTAGCAGCAATACCAGCATCACCACCAGAAAAATAATTTTGGCGCTGAACAGAAAACGGTTAAACAAATCGACCAGCGATGTCCCGACACAAACCACGCCACCGGCAACAAAAGTGAACAACAGCACGCCAGCGGTTGCCGACATTGAAATACCTGTCCAGTCGCTGATGCTGGAGGCCAACAATTCACCGGCACCGCTGATGTATGCCGCAGTCAGAGCATACATTAAGAACATCATACTGAAGCCCGTCAGCCACTGACCGTAGCGTCCCAGATAGCGTTTTGCCAGCGTGCCAAGACCGGTATCTGCCGGAACATGCTGGTACACCTCCAGCAGTAATAGCGCCGTGTAGCACATCAACGCCCAAAGCCCAATCAACAAGATTAACGTAACGCTAAAACCAACACCGGCCGCAGCCAGCGGCATTGCCAGCATGCCTGCGCCAATTGTGGTTCCCGCCACGATAAAAACACTTCCCAGAGTTCTGTTTTTCACGCTTTCTTCTGTCCTGACGATCTTTATGAGTGATATCTGCGGCGCAGGTTAAGGCATAACGGCTGCTTCGTCAAACCGACGTTACATATAGTGTAAATATAAATGTACAATAAAAGCGTTTAGTTCTGCGCTGGCGCAAAGTCTTCATAAGCGGCAATCGCTACGCTAGGCTTTTTTTGAGGAGGAACGATGGACTCTATTCACGGTCATGAAGTGTTAAATATGATGATTGAATCAGGCGAGCAATATACGCATGCCAGTCTGGAAGCAGCAATTAAAGCGCGTTTTGGTGAACAGGCACGTTTTCACACCTGCTCGGCAGAAGGGATGACTGCGGGAGAGCTGGTAGCGTTTCTGGCAGCAAAAGGCAAATTTATACCTTCAGAAGAAGGTTTATCGACCGATCAGAGTAAGATTTGCCGTCACTGATTTGAAACGGCGGCAGAAAACCTGCCGCCTGAGAGCATTAGTTTTGTGTGTCGAGGGTAGAGAGTTCTTTGTCGATAAAATACAGACCTTCGCCGCTTTTGCCTGCCAGGCTTAATTTATCAATAATCGATTTGAACAGTTTCTCTTCTTCATGCTGCTCAGAAACATACCATTGCAGGAAATTAAATGTTGGGTAGTCCTGATTGGTCATTGCAGCATGAGCCAGTTCGTTAATTTTCTGCGTGATTAATTGTTCGTGTTTATAGGTTTCCTGGAATAATTCATCAAGTGAAGAATATTCAGCAAACGGAGATTCAACGGTATTAATACGTGGTAAGTTTCCGGTATCAGTCAGGTAATCAAACAGACGCTGCATATGTGTCATCTCTTCCTGGGCGTGGCGGCGCAGGAACGCGGCAGCACCTTCGAAGGTATGATAGCTGCACCAGGCGCTCATTTGCTGATAAAGCAGTGAAGAGTACAGTTCCAGGTTCATCTGCTCATTAAGTTTTTCAATCATTTCTGGTTTCAGCATGATAGTGCTCCACAAAGGTTATATTTGTTGCTGTGGCGTCACTATAATTTGTTATTTTATTATTTGCAAAAGGTAAAATATAAACTTCATTTATTAAAAATACGAATGGGAATAAAACGCATTACCGCTATTTATTTAATCAGCGAAGATCCCCCTCGCTGATTAAAACATTTAGAGAAAGACAGGGAAGGCGGAATGATGGCACTTATATGACAAAGTGAATTCCGTATTTAAACATAAGGAACCCGCAAAAAGGCTACAGTTGCCTACTGGCTGACCAAAGGGGATAGCGTGGGTATAGCCTTCCTGCTGGCATGCGCGATCGGCGATCCCGCGACTGACATAACGATCGGTACGGGCATGCTGCAAAAAAGCCTGGTCATAAACCAACCGTACAATACCTGTTGCCGCGTCAACTTCGCTCACATGGGCCTGGCGAGTAACCGTACACCCCGCCAGCGTTATTAATGAAAGAGTCAGAATCAGAAGTCTCATGGTCCAGCCAGAAGAGTAAAAGAAAGCACTATTTTACGCGTTACAGCGCTGCGACAATGGCCGGAAAAGACGCCTGGCAGGCGCTATTTCTTGCCATCTGTAGGTGTCAGAAATGGGGTAGCTGCTTTTTGATTATCATTTTTATAACATTAAAGGGGTATTTATGTGATTCACATCACATAAAGATTGATTTTTGTGATGGTTGTCATATTATAAGTGCAAAGACAATAACACCTGTATAACAAATGGTCGGAGTGCCGCGATGAAACTGCGCAAAATACTGAAAAGTATGTTCAATAACTATTGCAAGACGTTCAAAGACGTACCGCCAGGCAATATGTTCCGATAACAAAAAACCTGCTCCGGCAGGTTTTTTTGTGTCCTGATGACGGTGGATGTGACTATCGCTGAAGATGTGAAGCCGCTACTATAACGGCTTTCAAAATGCTATCAGGAGTTTACGATGTCCCAGCCGCTGAATGCCGATCAGGAACTGGTTTCTGATGTGGTTGCTTGCCAGTTGGTTATCAAACAAATTCTGGATGTTCTCGATGTAATCGCGCCCGTTGAAGTTCGTGAAAAAATGTCCAGTCAGCTGAAGAATATCGACTTTACTAACCATCCCGCCGCCGCAGACCCGGTCACCATGCGGGCAATCCAAAAAGCCATCGCGCTTATTGAACTCAAGTTTACCCCACAGGGTGAATCCCATTAAAAAAACCGCTGCTTCAAACAGATGAGGCAGCGGTTTCTCAAAACCTTCATCGGCGCAATGCATTAGCGCCGATGATGATCAATGCAGCTGGTGTGACACGACATTCAGAACATGTTGGTCGGTCTGCACAGGGCACATACCC
>OKVY01000366.1_pt1 | contig 14647 bp, 18 predicted proteins | sample 1606931 | NCBI WGS metagenome assembly OKVY01 (sample SAMN03281017, study PRJEB24777) | human gut metagenome | isolation source: fecal sample PR221 from 1 month old male Chinese infant, caesarean... | reverse complement strand
GAGTATGAACTGAACACTGGCAAAGTGATTATCGAAACGCTGGGCAACGCCGAGCCGCTGCATACGCCGGGAATTGTGGTGTATCAGCACGGACCGTTCGCCTGGGGGAAAGATGCCCACGATGCGGTGCATAACGCGGTGGTGATGGAAGAAGTGGCGAAAATGGCGTGGATTGCGCGCAGTATTAACCCACAACTCAATCACATCGACAGCTTCCTGATGAATAAACACTTCATGCGTAAGCACGGTCCTAACGCTTATTACGGGCAGAAGTAAAACACGCGCTGCGGAAATTTCCTTCCTCGGGAGATAACTGGTCTAATTCCGCAGCCGTTTTTCAAAAAAAGCCCCCTGCGAAGGGGGCAAAGCAAACTATGGCAATGTTTCGTTGGTTATGCCTGGTGCTAGCGATAAATATCCGCGCTGGCGTGCATATTGCCGTTACTCCCCGGTTCCCGCATCAGAATTACGTGGTAGTACGTTGCGCCCTGCGCATCTGTCTCTTCATTTAATGCCTGACGCGCTTCGCTTTCAGTGGCGAAATTATGATTGATATAAATCACGCCTAAGCTTTGCACATCATCCATATTTCTGGCCCGGTGGTTATTAATTTCAATGGCTGCCCATGTATTTGCACTTAGCAAAAGCACAGCCAGAAGGGCTAAAACTCGACTGAACATAGATACCTCCTCGACGGCTGACTTTGTGTGCTCTCCTCTGTGATGATCTTCTGATTTAATTTTAATCAATGATAAAGAAGTTGATGGTGACCATTTCTGATGCAGTTGTTCGAAAAAACACTGTGACGGAATGTGATGAACTTCAAATCAGCGGTTTAGAGGTTATTTGCGAAAGGGGAGATTTATTTCTGCTCCGCCCTTGAGTTTAGCGGGGTATGTCAGTACTATAACGCGTCATTTTTCAGCCGACCTTTAACACGTTCCTTGCCTCCCCGGGATTCGGCTGACCCAGACAGGAGGCTGAATAATCCGTAAGGAGCAATTCGATGCGTCATTACGAAATCGTTTTTATGGTCCATCCTGACCAGAGCGAACAGGTTCCGGGCATGATCGAGCGCTACACTGCTGCCATCACTGGTGCAGAAGGCAAGATCCACCGTCTGGAAGACTGGGGCCGCCGTCAGCTGGCTTACCCGATCAACAAACTGCACAAAGCACACTACGTTCTGATGAACGTTGAAGCTCCGCAGGAAGTGATCGATGAGCTGGAAACTACCTTCCGCTTCAACGATGCCGTTATCCGCAGCATGGTTATGCGTACCAAGCACGCTGTTACCGAAGCATCTCCGATGGTTAAAGCGAAAGACGAGCGCCGTGAGCGTCGCGATGATTTCGCAAACGAAACCGCTGATGATGCTGAAGCTGGGGATTCTGAAGAGTAATTTCTGATGACCAACCGTCTGGTGTTGTCCGGCACCGTGTGCAGGACTCCCCTTCGAAAGGTCAGTCCATCAGGAATTCCTCACTGCCAGTTCGTGCTTGAGCATCGTTCTGTGCAGGAGGAAGCCGGTTTTCACCGGCAGGCGTGGTGCCAAATGCCCGTTATTGTTAGCGGACACGAAAACCAGGCCATTACTCACAGTATAACGGTCGGCAGTCGCATAACCGTTCAGGGGTTCATTTCATGCCACAAGGCAAAGAACGGACTGAGCAAAATGGTTTTGCATGCCGAGCAGATTGAATTGATAGATTCTGGAGACTAGCCATATGGCACGTTATTTCCGTCGTCGCAAGTTCTGCCGTTTCACCGCGGAAGGCGTTCAAGAGATCGACTATAAAGATATCGCTACGCTGAAAAACTACATCACCGAAAGCGGTAAGATTGTCCCAAGCCGTATCACCGGTACCCGTGCAAAATACCAGCGTCAGCTGGCTCGCGCTATCAAACGCGCTCGCTACCTGTCCCTGCTGCCGTACACTGATCGCCATCAGTAATCGGTCACGGTCCATTAATACGACTTTGAGAGGATAAGGTAATGCAAGTTATTCTGCTTGATAAAGTAGCAAACCTGGGTAGCCTGGGTGATCAGGTAAACGTTAAAGCGGGCTATGCTCGTAACTTCCTGGTACCGCAGGGTAAAGCTGTTCCAGCTACCAAGAAAAACATTGAATTCTTCGAAGCACGTCGCGCTGAACTGGAAGCTAAACTGGCTGAAGTTCTGGCAGCAGCTAATGCTCGCGCTGAGAAAATCAATGCACTGGAAACTGTTACCATCGCGTCTAAAGCTGGCGACGAAGGTAAACTGTTCGGTTCCATCGGTACTCGCGACATCGCTGACGCTGTAACTGCAGCTGGCGTTGAAGTGGCTAAGAGCGAAGTTCGTCTGCCGAACGGCGTTCTGCGTACCACTGGCGAACACGAAGTGAGCTTCCAGGTTCACAGCGAAGTATTCGCGAAAGTGATCGTAAACGTAGTAGCTGAATAATTCGTTATTCAACGAGACGTAAAAACGCCGACCATTGGTCGGCGTTTTGCTTTCTATTTTTCGTCAGGTATTAGTTTCGCAAGTAGATCCATTCACCATTCTCTTGTGTCCATAAGTCAGGATGGTTTGCTGGCGTTAGATACATACGAGCGCAACTGATGTCTCGCTCCTGCGGCACTCGCTCGAAACCCAAACCCGAGTAGATTGCGGCTGAACTTGATAAGGAACGCAGACCAATTTTCAAATCATGGGGTAAATCAGAATACGCGTTTAGCAATGCAGCAATGATGAATCCGAGGGCATTAGAAACGCCTGTAACAGTGCGAAGTTGGTCGATATAAAGATCGATTGTTGGTAGTTCAGATGACCAGCAATTAGGCATTTGGGTAGGAAGGGTTACAACGTATCCTATCGTTTGGCCGGTATAGTCTGGAGTACCATAACCAGGTCCCAAAACCACTTCGTGTATTGTGTATTTACTGTTGGGTTCGAAGGATTCGACATCTTGCAATAAATATTTCAGTTCTGCGGTTAACCTCGCACCCGCGTAAGCTTTATTGTATTTCTGGGCGTGAATATTATCTAATGTAGCTTCATGGTTCCATCCAAAAGAATTATCACCATTCATCGTTACTCCATCGTAAGCATTACACTTCTTTGCTAACTTATTGAATGCTTGCCAGTCTGAGAGATCTAGTTTGTGGATCTCAACAGTACGTCTGCCATCGCAATTATGATCTCTTCCACGATTTGACAGTAATGTAGCGCGTGCGTATTGATGAAATTTTAGTTTTGCTGGTTTGTCGGTGGACGAAAAACGAGGTAAATATGCGGGGAATGAATAAATAGTTGTTGGTAATGTCATTTTATTGTTGCCTGTTTAATATTTTTACAAATATCGCAGTTGAATGTTCAAAGAAAAAGAATTGATATTAATAAAAATAAGTTTGTTTTCTGAAGTGGTGAAAATAGCGGATGGTGAAAGATATTAATATCAAAAATCGCTCATTATGGATATAACGATGCACCCGGGGAGAAAATGACTTCCACGCCTTACCATTCTTGTTGTGCGGTATGTAATTATTCTACGCTGTCGGTATCGGTGTATTCGTTAATCAGCAGGTTAGCCAGCCACAAAAAGCCATTGAGAAAATTATTGATTTTACATGGGATTATTATATTGCTAATCCTTGGTTTTTAAAAATTGTGCATAGTGAAAATCAAAGTAAAGGTGTGCATTATGCAAAATCACAGCGTCTCTTAGAAATTAACCATGCGCACTTGCAGTTAATGGAATCCTTATTGGATGAAGGGAAGAAACACAATATTTTTAAGCCAGATATCGACCCATTGCAGGTGAATATTAATATTGCTGCGCTTGGCGGATATTATTTGATCAACCAGCATACGCTTGGCCTGGTTTATCACATCAGTATGGTTTCACCCCAGGCACTGGAAGCCAGACGTAAGGTCATCAAAGAGACAATCCTTAGCTGGCTTTTGGTTGACCCGTCATCTACCGCGCACGAATAAAACTGCCATCCGGCTGGCGGGTGAACAGGACCTGTTGATTATTCCCCGTATCAATGGTTAAGCCCGTCACCACGCCGCTGGCGTTCTGGCGGATTTTCACCATCTGCCCGTTTTGCAAATTACTCAGCGGCTTACCCGTGCCTTCTACCTGCGCCATTGCATAGACATCGGTAGCGGGCAGTCCGTGGTCGCGGAACAGCTGCGCCATCGTTTTACCGGGTTCGACACGGTAAGAGCGCCATTGATTATCAATTCCGCTATCTGGCTGGAATGGTTGCGTTTGGGAAGTTTGCGGCTGCTCTTCTGGCTGGCCTTCCTGTATAGGTTCTGGAGCGACCGGAGCCACCTGATCAGGATCATTTTGTGGTGTGACTAATTGCGCCCGCAGCTGTTCTTCTGTCGGCGGTTGTGATTGCGACTGAATATCTAACTGCGCTTCACGCGTCACCACCGGCGCGTTGGGCGTATCATCAGATGGAAGCAGAAATCCGACCACCAATACAATGGCGGCAATAATGATCCCCCGACGATGCATCGGCGGCAGCGGGTCCATGAAGCGAAAATTGTCCGGCGCGTGCCAGACTTTCTCCAGGGTTAGTTTTAGTTCAAAGCGCCCGGGCATGGTTTCCTCCTGCTCCGCGTCTTGTTCCTCAATCATAGCCTATGAATAAGCTAACGCTATGATGTCCGTGGTAAACCCGCCTTTATTATATTCATACGGGATATTGCTATTGTTTCTTTTTCCCCGGGATTTGTCATCATTCCTGCGACAAAGTTTTACCCAAAGAAGTGTGGCTGATATGCTGCCCGCTACTTTTATACCCTAAGAAAGGAAATACGATGACCACCCCAACTTTTGACACCATCGAAGCGCAAGCAAGCTACGGCATTGGTTTGCAGGTAGGGCAACAACTGAGTGAATCTGGCCTGGAAGGGCTGCTGCCAGAAGCACTGGTTGCAGGTATTGCCGATGCGCTGGAAGGCAAACATCCGGCTGTTCCGGTTGATGTGGTGCATCGCGCGCTGCGTGAAATCCACGAACGCGCCGATGCCGTTCGTCGTCAGCGTTTCCAGGCGATGGTTGCTGAAGGTGTGAAATACCTGGAAGAAAACGCCAAAAAAGAAGGTGTGAATAGCACCGAATCTGGCCTGCAATTCCGCGTGATCAACCAGGGTGAAGGCGCAATTCCGGCACGTACCGACCGCGTTCGTGTTCATTACACCGGTAAACTGATCGACGGCACCGTGTTTGACAGCTCTGTTGCTCGTGGTGAACCCGCTGAATTCCCGGTTAATGGCGTGATCCCTGGCTGGATTGAAGCACTGACTCTGATGCCGGTAGGTTCTAAATGGGAACTGACTATCCCGCAGGAACTGGCATATGGCGAGCGCGGCGCAGGCGCGTCCATCCCTCCGTTCAGCACCCTGGTGTTTGAAGTCGAACTGCTGGAAATCCTCTAAGCAGCGCATTCTGTTCCCCTCGAACCAGAGGGGAGCAGGCATTCAGCAATAAACCCTTCAGTTTGCCAAACGGCGCTATTTTGTGTTGCAAAGACCCCGTAAGCGTGTATTTTTGTGAGCTGTTTCGCGTTATCACCGTGATATGACACTCACTTTAAACATAAAATTAACATTAGATCTAAATCTTAGTATTCATCCCGCGTATTGTTACCTAATATCGATGAGTCCCGATACAGATTCGTCGTATCATAGACTGACTAAAGGCCGTAGAGCCTGAACAACACAGACAGGTACAGGAAGAAAAAAACATGGTAGATCAGGTAAAAGTCGTTGCCGATGATCAGGCTCCGGCTGAACAGTCGCTACGGCGCAATCTCACAAACCGACATATTCAGCTTATTGCCATTGGCGGTGCCATTGGTACGGGGTTGTTTATGGGGTCCGGCAAAACGATTAGCCTTGCCGGGCCGTCGATCATTTTCGTTTATATGATCATTGGTTTTATGCTCTTTTTCGTGATGCGGGCAATGGGGGAATTGCTGCTTTCGAATCTGGAATACAAATCTTTTAGTGACTTCGCTTCCGATTTACTCGGGCCGTGGGCAGGATATTTCACCGGCTGGACTTACTGGTTCTGCTGGGTTGTAACCGGTATGGCAGACGTGGTGGCGATCACGGCTTATGCTCAATTCTGGTTCCCCGATCTCTCCGACTGGGTCGCCTCGCTGGCGGTGATAGTGCTGCTGCTGACGCTTAACCTCGCCACCGTGAAAATGTTCGGTGAGATGGAGTTCTGGTTTGCGATGATCAAAATCGTCGCCATTGTGTCGCTGATTGTCGTCGGCCTGGTCATGGTGGCGATGCACTTTCAGTCACCGACTGGTGTGGAAGCGTCATTCGCGCATTTGTGGAATGACGGCGGCTGGTTCCCGAAAGGTTTAAGTGGCTTCTTTGCCGGATTCCAGATAGCGGTTTTCGCTTTCGTAGGGATTGAGCTGGTAGGTACAACAGCTGCGGAAACCAAAGATCCAGAGAAATCACTGCCACGCGCGATTAACTCCATTCCGATCCGTATCATTATGTTCTACGTCTTCGCGCTGATTGTGATTATGTCCGTGACGCCGTGGAGTTCGGTAGTCCCGGAGAAAAGCCCGTTTGTTGAACTGTTTGTGTTGGTAGGTTTGCCTGCGGCTGCCAGCGTGATCAACTTTGTGGTGCTGACCTCTGCGGCGTCTTCCGCTAACAGCGGCGTCTTCTCTACCAGCCGTATGCTGTTTGGTCTGGCGCAGGAAGGTGTGGCACCGAAAGCGTTCGCTAAACTTTCTAAGCGCGCAGTACCCGCGAAAGGGTTGACCTTCTCGTGTATCTGTCTGCTCGGCGGCGTGGTGATGTTGTATGTGAATCCTAGCGTGATTGGCGCGTTCACGATGATTACAACCGTTTCCGCGATTCTGTTTATGTTCGTCTGGACAATTATCCTTTGCTCGTACCTTGTGTATCGCAAACAGCGTCCTCATCTACATGAGAAGTCGATCTACAAGATGCCGCTCGGCAAGCTGATGTGCTGGGTATGTATGGCGTTCTTTGTGTTTGTGGTCGTGTTGCTGACACTGGAAGATGACACTCGCCAGGCGCTGCTGGTTACCCCGCTGTGGTTTATCGCGCTGGGGCTGGGCTGGTTGTTTATTGGTAAGAAGCGGGCTGCTGAATTGCGGAAATAACCGCATTATCATGCTGGATGGCGCAATGCCATCCAGCTTTTAGATCACTCACCCGCCAGCGCGCGTGGGAACAGTACATTGTTTTCCAGGCTGATGTGATCCATCAGGTCATCAATCAGTTCATTAATGCCGTTATACATCGCTTTCCAGGTGGTGCAGGCTTCCGGCGGCGGTGTGACGTTATTGGTAGTGTGTTTGATCACTTCCAGCAGTTCACCCGCTTCATCGTGCTCGCTTTCCATTACGCTGATTGGCCCCATTGCCTGGCTGCCCATGCCTTGTTTGATCATCGGGAAGAGGATCTGCTCTTCTTTCATCATGTGGCTGGAAAGCTCTTCATGCAGCATAGTCAGGTATTTTGTCAGCCCTTTTGGTACGCTCGGTTTGTCGGCGTGAACGCGCTCGACTTTAGTCGCTTGCAGGATCAGCTCCGGCAGTTGCTCGCGGTGACGATCGTGGTAGCGCACGATGATATGGTCAATGATTTCTGCCAGCGGGGCGCTACGCCAGTCTTTCTCAATCGGTTGTTCAGCAAGCTTTGCCAGTTCAGCTTCAATGACCTCAACATCCAGTTCTTTACGTGCCGCCGCACGCGCCAGCGTTTGCTTACCGCCGCAGCAGTAATCCATATCATATTTACGAAACAGAGCCGAAGCGCGAGGGATAGAGAGCGCCAGTTCACCTAAAGGTTGGTCGCGATAAGCCATAGCTGATACCTCATTTTTAATAAGATAAGATGTATTTTAAATGCATCTTTAAGGCAAAAGCTATAACCCTTACGTAGCAGAGGCTTATTTAACTCACTGCCAGCGTGTCAACTTTCTGAGACAGATTCAGTTAAAGGTTTTTCTGGTTTTGCTCTGACCGCGATGACCACGCCAATCACTAACAGCGCGATACCGCTCAGCGTCATTAGCGGCGGCATTTGCTGGCGGAGTAAAAAGGTGTACAGCAAACCTGCCAGCGTTTCGAAAACAATCAGCGGCCCGAGAATCACTGTCGGTAATCGCTGGCTGGCGACGTTCCAGCAGAGTGCGCCAACCCATGAGCAAAGCACGGCTATCGCAACCATCAGACTAATAAACACCAGCGGACGGGGGCCAAAAGGTAAGGAGAAGTCCGGCGTTTGTATATTCAGCCAGTAACAGGCGACGAGATAGCCGATGAGAGAAACCGGCAGCGTGACCAGCGCCTGCGCCGTCGCCCACATCATCGGATGTTTGTCGGGATTTTCCCGCAGCCAGCGGGCGTTGCGCAGGGCATACCATGCCCAGCAGACCACGGAAACTAACGCCAGCACGATGCCAGAGGTATAACGTGCCCAGTCAAAATCGGGGAGTCCGTGGTTTAACTCAGCAATATTCACACTCGCCAGGCCGATGCCAATACAAATCAGTGCCGGGGCGAGTTTTCCCCACGCGAGTTTGCCGTCGCGCTGGCTATAAAGCAGATTGGCGAAGACGGGAATCACCACCGGCAGGGTGCCGATAATCATCGTGGAAACAGGCGCACCAGTACGTTGAATGGCACTGGCAAGGCAGAAGTAATAAATGAGGTTGCCCATCATAGTGAGCATCAAGGCGGTAAGCCAGTCGCGACGCGCCAACTGACGCAGACGCACGCGTCCCAGCCAGGCAATGGGCAGCGCAATTAACCCTAACGCCAGATAACGCCCCATCGACTGCAACATCGCCGGGTATTCCGGCACGATCAACGGCCCGACAAAAATAAGCCCCCACATCAACCCTGCTAACAGGGCGTACAGCACGCCGCTAATCATTACTGGCATCCATTGATCTGTCAGAAGAAAGTTCAGGAAGCAGACATGATTGCTCCCGGCATCCCGTCATTATCAGAGAGGATGCGGGAGGATGCCACTTTAATTAACTAGTTATTAACATTAAAAAGATGGCTTACGCTTTCGGCTAACGTTGTCGTTGGGTGGCCAATCAATTTGCTAAGTGTTTTGCTGTCATCAAACAGACCGCCTTTCGATGCGCCAACGTCAGAATCCGCCAGCATATCCGCCAGTCCGTCGGGCAGTCCGACGCTTTTCAGTGCCGCGGCGAAATCGGCTTCGCTCAGATTTTGATAGGTAACGGATTTTCCGCTCTGTTTGGTCAGCTCTGCCGCTAACTGTGTCAACGTCCAGGCACTATCGCCCGCCAGTTCGTAAACCTTGCCTTCGTGACCGACTTCGCTAATCACGCGTGCCGCAGCTGCCGCATAATCTGCCCGCGTTGCTGAGGCGATTTTGCCATCGCCCGCCGCACCGATAAATACGCCGTGTTCCAGTGCTGCCGGGGCGCTGGCGAGGTAGTTTTCGCTGTACCAGCCGTTGCGCAGCAGGGTGTAAACGATGCCAGAATCAGCCAACATTTTCTCCGTCTCAATGTGCTCATCGGCGAGGCCGAGCGGGGAGGTATCTGCATGTAGCAGGCTGGTATAAGCGATAAATTTCACGCCAGCCGTCTTTGCGGCATTAATAACATTACGATGCTGCGGGGCACGTTGACCCACTTCGCTGGAAGAGATCAGCAGTAGTTTTTCCACTCCCTGAAGTGCAGATGTCAGTGCGGCTTCATCGCCGTAGTCAGCCTGACGCACGGTAATGCCTTGTGCTGCCAGGGCCTGGGCTTTTGCCGGATTACGAACGATAGCCACTATTTGGCTGGCAGGAACCGTTTTCATCAAGGATTCAATAACATAGTGACCAAGTTGGCCAGTGGCACCAGTAATAGCGATCATGGGAAGTCTCCATCGTTTTGTCTTGTGTTTAAATACGCTAACACCTAAACTTACTTTTAGTAAGTACATACAAAAAGGTAAGTATGAAATGAGTCAGGTTAGCCTGTCGCAACAACTGAAAGAGGGCAATCTCTTTGCGGAACAGTGCCCGTCGCGCGAGGTGTTGAAACACGTCACCAGCCGTTGGGGGGTGTTGATTCTGGTGGCGCTACGCGAAGGTACTCATCGCTTTAGCGACCTGCGGCGCAAAATGGGCGGGGTGAGTGAAAAGATGCTTGCGCAGTCGTTACAGGCGCTAGAGCAGGATGGTTTTCTTAACCGTATCGCGTATCCGGTGGTGCCGCCGCATGTGGAATATAGCCTCACGCCGCTGGGCGAGCAGGTGAGCGAAAAGGTTGCTGCACTGGCGGACTGGATTGAGTTGAATTTGCCCGAGGTGTTAGCGGTGCGGGATGAACGTGCGGCATAACTGCCGGATACGCGGCCTACGGTGTATGACTTGTAGGGCGGATAAGATGCGCCAGCATCGCATCCGCCAATAAATGCCGGATGCGATTGATGATTTATAGGCCGAAAAAGAAGTGTTTTACTTACTCAAATCCACCTGATAAATCGCAAACCCGATATCATCGGTCGCGACTTTATTCATCGGATACTGCCCTTTCTCTTTAATAAACGCTGCGGCTTTATCTGACGGAGAGGTTTCGAAACGGATATCCAGTTTCTTATCGCCAGCTATCGGTGCTAAACGCCAGTTGTTATCTGCCGCCGGGTGAATTTCCCCCGCACGTTTCGACTCATCAGCAATCCACGCTGCCAGCACCGAGCGGTTCTCATCCGGTGAAGCAAAAGCGATATGGCTGTCGCCCGTACCGGCAAATTTGCCGCCGTAAGCGCGATAGTTATTGGTGGCAACGAGGAACATGGCGTTCGGATCAATCGGCTTGCCATTAAAGGTCAGGTTCTTAATCCTTTCCGCATTGGCATTAATCATCTGGCACTCGCCGTCATAACGGGCGGGCTGGGTAACATCAATCTGATAATTCACACCATCAATAACATCAAAGTTATAAGTGCGGAAACCATCCCAGTTGATGAGTGACTGTGGTTTCGTGCTGTTGGGATCAATCTGGTTAAACTGTCCGGCGGAGCACTCCAGCCACTCTTTCACCTCTTTACCGCTGGCTTTCACCACAATCAGCGTATTGGGATAGAGATAAAGATCGGCGGCATTACGGAAGGTCAACTGGCCTTTTTCCACCTCCACATAGCTTGCCGGGTCATTTTTGCGACCACCGACTTTAAACGGTGCGGCAGCTGAAAGCACCGGCAGTTTTGCCAGATCCGGATCGCCCTGAATGTAATGCTCGACATACGCTTTTTGCGCGTTGTTCACCACCTGCACGGTCGGATCGTCCTGCACCAGCGCCAGATAGCTATACATATTGTCGGCAGATTTACCGATTGGCTTGCTGACGAACTGGCGTGTGGCATCGTGATCGGCTTTGAGTGTTTCTACCAGCTTGCTGTCTTCCGCCGCGAGGGATTTTTTATTAGCGATGTCGTAAATCGGTCGTGCTTCCGCTTTCGCTTGCGTCACCTGCCATTTACCGCTGTCATTACTGAGTTGTAAGTCGACCACACCAAGATGATCGCCCCACATGCCTGGCATTACCGCCGGAACACCATTCAGCGTGCCTTTGGCGATATCAGCCCCTTCGATATCAGCAAAATCTTTACCTGGGAAAACGGCGTGAGCATGGCCAAACATAATGGCGTTAACGCCCGGAATTTCACTGAGGTAATAAACTGAGTTTTCCGCCATCACTTTATACGGATCGGCAGACAACCCGGAATGTGCCAGAACGACAACAACATCGGCACCTTTCTCGCGCATTTCAGGCACGTATTTGCGCACGGTTTCGGTAATATCATTCACCGTCACTTTTCCGGATAAATTAGCTTTATCCCAGCCCATGATTTGCGGCGGCACGACGCCAATATAGCCAATCTTCAGCGTCTGTTTTTTTTCCGTCTTTATCGACCACTTCGGTATCTTTAATTAAATACGGTGTAAACATTGGCTGTTTGGTTCTGGCGTCAATGACGTTGGCATTTACATAAGGGAATTTCGCTCCCGCCAGCGCATTTTTCAGGTAATCCAGACCGTAGTTAAATTCATGATTGCCGAGTGTACCGACCGTATAATCCAGCGTATTCAGCGCCTTATAAACCGGATGAACATCACCTGCTTTTAATCCTTTCGCCGACATGTAATCGGCCAGCGGACTCCCCTGAATCAAGTCGCCGTTATCAACCAGTACGCTGTTTTTCACTTCATTGCGGGCATCGTTAATCAGGCTTGCCGTACGTACCAGTCCGAATTTTTCCGTGGCAGTGTCTTTGTAATAATCGAAATCCATCATGTTGCTATGCAGATCAGTGGTTTCCATGATACGCAGATCGACCGTCGCTGCATTCACACTGGCGGCAATCAGCGTGGCCAGGAGCGTTGCGCTAAACTTAATCATCAGGGACATCCTTTTATCATCGGGAATACGAAAGAAAAGGGAGAATAAACGTCTTACTTATAGAACAGTGAAGAATGCCACAATTTTACGCTTTGAAAATGATGACACTATCACAGTTGGCGCATTCATTAACGATAGGGTATAAGTAAAACAATAAGTTAACACCGCTCACAGAGACGAGGTGGAGAAATGTTAGATCAAGTATGCCAGCTTGCACGGAATGCAGGCGATGCCATTATGCAGGTCTACGACGGGGCGAAACCGATGGACGTCGTCAGCAAAGCGGACAATTCTCCGGTAACGGCAGCGGATATTGCCGCACACACCGTTATCATGGACGGTTTACGTACGCTGACACCGGATATTCCGGTCCTTTCTGAAGAAGATCCTCCCGGTTGGGAAGTCCGTCAGCACTGGCAGCGTTACTGGCTGGTAGACCCACTGGATGGTACGAAAGAGTTTATTAAACGTAATGGCGAATTCACCGTTAACATTGCGCTCATTGACCATGGCAAACCGATTTTAGGCGTGGTGTATGCGCCAGTAATGAACGTAATGTACAGCGCGGCAGAAGGCAAAGCGTGGAAAGAAGAGTGCGGTGTGCGCAAGCAGATTCAGGTCCGCGATGCGCGCCCGCCGCTGGTAGTTATCAGCCGTTCCCATGCAGATGCGGAGCTGAAAGAGTATCTGCAACAGCTTGGCGAACATCAGACCACGTCCATCGGCTCTTCGCTGAAATTCTGCCTGGTGGCGGAAGGACAGGCGCAGCTGTACCCGCGCTTCGGACCAACGAATATTTGGGACACCGCCGCTGGACATGCTGTGGCTGCAGCTGCCGGAGCGCATGTTCACGACTGGCAGGGTAAACCGCTGGATTACACTCCGCGCGAGTCGTTCCTGAATCCGGGGTTCAGAGTGTCTATTTACTAAATTCAGATGGCAGAAACAGTGTATTTCCTGATTCTGCCATCCTGATTTCTCCCAACTTAAAAAGTTATAAATAAAAAGAGATTGTATTTAAAGTGCAAAAATTCAATTGCTAATAAGTTACATTTTAATAATGAGCGTTTTTTGATAGTTTACTTTTATAATGAGATATTTAATGGCGACATAAAGTAACCAAATAAAATAAGGTTGTCATATGTTACCCAAGATCAGACACAATAATTTTATTGGTGCGGTGGAGTTATTTGTAAAGTCTTCGTATACAAAAACACATTCAAACAATTTTTTTAACAATATCCAGCATGCATTTAATAAAAAAGATTGGATTTCAAATTATGATAGCCTGTTAACTTTGCGGGAGTTTTTTCGTTGCGCAACTCAGATTGATAAAAGTAGTTATCAAGTGCTTTCATCAAAAAATGAAACTGTTAAAGCCATGGATAAGTTTCTTATCAGTTTCAGCCTTAAAGATAACGGTGCCGAATATACAATGACATTGCGAGGCAGTGGATTTGAATACGAAGAAATCCCCATAACAATAAATGAGTATAACTCATTCATGGATTTCAAAAACCGTGAATTTCCGTTAGAACAAAACAGACGATTGTATGCCTGGGATATTCTGCAGAAAAACAGTCTGACATACCGAAAAGGATTAAAGGTTATATTCACCAGGCGATTGGTGACGTGTCTTTAGGTTATGCCTTATTGGAGGATATAGTAAGCAAATTAAAACGGGGTAAATTTGAACTCCAAATACCAGGAGGTGGAATTAAAGAATGCGATGGATGGTATATTTACGAAAAAATAATTGATGATAATTTTGCCATAGTCATAGAATCTTTGGGCTTTGCGCTTAAAATCTATGGAGGGGATGAACGTTTTCGTAATGGTTCCTCTGTTGTTTTGGAGGATGAAGATTACTCTCTTATTTATAATTTTCTGGTTAATGCAGGTTGCCAACAAGTCGAATTAGCCGAACAAGTGGATGCGATAGTAAGTGCGAATCTGGCCGCAGATAGTGATATTACCAAAGAAAAGATTTGCGAGAAATATAAATCGACCATTGAGGCGTTTAAAAAAGAGCAACTAGCGTTACCAGTATTAGTTCGGTGTAAGAACTCAGAGACTTAATTCCCCTATCCCATAGATAACGATAGGGGAAAATTATTTTTGCAGAATTTATGGGTAATGACTCCAACTTATTGATAGTGTTTTATGTTCAGATAATGCCCGATGACTTTGTCATGCAGCTCCACCGA
>OKVY01000365.1_pt1 | contig 14649 bp, 19 predicted proteins | sample 1606931 | NCBI WGS metagenome assembly OKVY01 (sample SAMN03281017, study PRJEB24777) | human gut metagenome | isolation source: fecal sample PR221 from 1 month old male Chinese infant, caesarean... | reverse complement strand
ATTGATTAATTTATTAATTAATAGATTAATTGATCATTAATTAGTCATTCTGCGCACAGCGCAATAGCTATTGTGCAGCGTTTCACGCAGCCCAGCTTGCACAAATGAGTATTCATTATCTATTAATTCATTAATTGTTAATTTATAAATTGATTAATTAATAAACAATTAACTATTTATCTATCTATACAGGAAGAATGTCCCTATCAAAGAATGTTTCTGTGCAAGATTCCTTCCTGTATAGCAGTTTTCCATGCGCGGCATTGCGCATAACAGTTCTCTACCATCATTATCAGGAACATAACACAATCCCATTCATTACATTCATGTGCTATGTGTTCTGACGTTAACACGTTCCTGATGAGCCGGAAATGTCCCCTCTATTTAACCCATCGGTAAATGCTACGCCGGGACACTTTCCCCTCGTACCTCTTCACCAACTCTGCAACGGTGGCTCCTCGTTGGTAATCCTGTATCACCCTATCCCTGGTGCTGGGACTATGCTCAAGGGGATGGCCTGGCCTCTGCCCCGCTACCACATGCAATGTCTGTAGGCTATCTGCACAGTTCACCGTAATAAGAAGATCACGCTTCCTGGGCTTATTACGATAAACCAACACCACTACAGGCATTGGGCTACGTACAGATTCCACCCTATCAGGATGAATAAAACGTATACCTCGGTGAATAATCATCATTTCATGCAGATAGGGCGAAGCCCAGACATACTGGAGGAAGAACCCGGTTTGTGGTCTAAACGGAATTAAAAATACTGCCGTCTCCGGCTCATGCGCCTTTGCTAAAAACTCAGCCACCCTAGAATAGGGCGGATTTATAAATAATGATCTCTCAGCACTCCAATCCATTAATAAGGCATCATCCCGGATATCCCAATATAATTTACAGTGACTGTTCTCTCTGCTCGCAGCAGCATCACGTGTGAAATGAAACCGTTTATCTAACGCATCAAATATAGCTCTCGGAGTTTGCCAGTCGTCTGACCCATTTTCTGTAATCTTCGCTCCGTGACGAAGGTAACGACTTAAATCTATCCCCTGTTCTGCCATTTAATATGTGCCACTATGCTGTGGAAAAGTGGCACAATCCTAACGTATATCCGGGGTAAATCAATGCTTAATCAACCGTTTGGCAAGTGTAAATCCCTGTTAATAAATGAGTGGAAAACAACCAAAGTGCAGAAAATAATAACAAATGTAACTATCACTTACTTTGCATAAAGCCAGTACTGGCGCGGCTTACAGAGCTATTTGTTATGAAAACTACTTTTGGTCACATGCAAGAATTGTTGAACGAGTATTCGCAAGCGAATGTTATTTGTCATACAAATGTACATCATGCACCAAAATGATGCAATCTGTTAACATTTATTTGATAATGATTATCATTTCCATCCAATCATTCATTTAGCCATCTAAACGCCCATTCAATAGGACATTTGGGTTATCTGTCCTATGTAACCTACTGTTTATATAGCAATATCGATTTACCCCGATTTATTGCCGATTTAATTGGCTATTTCCGGTGCCAAATCGCCCATGAAAAATTTATTTGTTGACATGCAAATCAACATATGATAAGCAATAGCAATAATAAATTTCTTCAATAAAATCAATGACTTGATATTTTAAACTCCCTGAATTTTCAAAATGGGGGCGGCTGAAAATCGCGCTGAACAGTTCTCGCAACCCCGCTTAGCTAAATGCGAATAAATCGTATTTAATCGTATTTAATACGAATTAATCCCCTTTTAATCCCTCGATAATCATTCCAATAAGACATTTTTGTAAATAAGTTAAAAATGATCTTGCTATCACACTGTTTTTGATCAATATTTATCTCAACAAGACACATTGAGGAGGTAAGAGAATGGCAATCAGTAGAGGTGCAAGGCGCACAGACGGACTAGAGAGCGCCGAACAGGTGCAGATGGTAGTAGAGGAAATCGCGAAGAAGAGCCAGACAGTGGCGGATCTGTTCCTGTTAGGAGTAGAGACACAGCTCCGGGGCGTGGACATGCGGGAATGGAAATGGAGTGATCTGGACATTGGTAGCCAGGTGCTGCGCATTACACAGGACAAAACCAAAGAAGCCGTAGAGGTGGAACTCACGGAGACCGCAAGAGACGTATTACAGGCACGTTATAACGAGCGTGGGGATAACGTGTATGTATTCCAGAACGATTCTAATCGTAGCAGGGGTAAGCCGATCAGCCGTTCTAAAATCCATGCAGAGATTCAATACGCCGTGGATAAGCTGAAGGCTCGTAAACTCCTTCCACAGGACGCAGTGATCAGTATGCACAGTTCACGAAAAACCGTGGCGACCATAGCGCATTTGAAAGGCGAGGACCTTGAGGTAATTAGTAAAATGTTGGGCCATCGCTCAACGGAACACACACGCGCCTACATAGGTATCACACAGGCCAAAGTAGACGCATTGAGGACGAAGTATTCCACCGGAATCAAACGAGGAAAACGCTCATGAAAAACAGCTTTCTCGTGCTGACGCTGGCGCTCATAAGCATCCAGGCGAATGCCACACAGATAACATTAACCAATCCACAGCAGGAAACGACGGAGAACGGTAAGACGCTTTGCATCTATGGGAATGCCAATTACACATTTACGTACATCACTAAAGGCGCTTGTCCCTATGCAAAAACATTTGATACAGAGGATTCAGAAGAGTAATCAGGTGGCAGGGGCCGCCAACCACCAAGAAGCCAGCCCCCGCCGTATTCAACATTACCAACGGAGAGAAGGAAATGCAGAACAGCAACATTATGGCGTTAGCGCTCGCGCTGTGCAACGCCGGAACAAATAGCCGGGTGACAATCCCCCGTTTAACCGGGAAGGAGCTAAAGCTATTGCTGGAATGGCTGTCAGTGCTGAGAGCAACACTATAAATCAAATATAAGCGGCACAAATGGGCTTCCAAGCCCCTTTGTCTATTTAAAGCCACACCCTACAGCTTAACAATAAAACCACTTAGAATGCGTTACAGGGCGCTTTAGAGGCATTGGACAATACAAGCCATTTAGCGCCGTGATGGGACACTGTATGCATGCCATTATATTAAGCATCCGTAAGCCAATCAGTGGAGATCTCTTGCCACTTATTGATTTCCTCATCATAGAAGAACACATCATCAATACCGTGTTCGAGAAGATTTATTGGTTTACGAATGTTTCTAATCCCTCCTAAATCAGCCCTCTCTTGAGCAGGGATCAACATCCTCAGATTATGTTCTTCAACTAAACAATCTAATGTACTTCCAACAGGATCACAGCCATCCCAGGCGAATGACTTTTCGAACTGTTCTCCCCCTCGGGTGTAACGAACCTGTAATTCTTTATCTTCTGCCATTTAGTCTTCCTCTCTCCACCTAATGCCCATTATCAACACCAGAATAGCCCTATCCCCAACTAACGCAATCTACCACTGTTAGCAGTTCATTGAGCGCTGGTCTGTGCAATGTAAAACGAGATCGATTGGTTAAACTGCCAGCAACGACTAGGAGCAATTTGCATTTTGGCATTTACGAAACCTTACCTTTATGTGATTTTTAACCATTTTTTAATGATTGCAATTTACACGATAAAAATAATTCCTTTTTTTACAGTCACCTACAATCTACATCATTTTTTATTGACGTGGATTGAAAGTTAATTCATAATATCCAAGCGATCAGTGTATCTTTGCAAAAGATAAGTGGTTATTGGATACTCCCGTTTTTAGTCAACCGGGAGGTTTTCTCATGAGTATTGATTCATTACGTCTCGTCTTTGTTTCTGGTGTAATCACCATTATCATCTTTTCATTGCTCTACCTTGCACTTTGGACAGAAAACTCTCTCGACTCTGTTACTAACTTCGGTTGGATGTTAACCGAACTGGCCAAGCGCTTATTAAAGCCATAGAAGCCATAAAGCCCCGTTGGTGATACAGCAACAAGCGGAGCGTAGCGACGTCATCAAGATTGTCAGAGGGATCACACATTATCAGGATGCTCGTGTACCTTTCGGAGCGTGAGCGAGACGCTGATAGAGCCTGCATATAGTGTGCAGGTACGTTATCACCATAAACCTGTTTATCCCTCAGTGAGGGGCATCGGGCTTAAATGCGTGTGATCAGTCTGTCGATGACATAACGATGCCTGGATGGGCTTTTTCTTCACGTTGTACTATCGCGGTGTGAGGATGCAACTGCCGCCAACGCTGAGTTATACTGTCATCTCACCATGTAACTTAGCGTGACAGTTACCAAGGGCGGATCACAACGGTAGAACCCATAGGCGACTAAAATAGGTAACTATTTAAGTTGCTGATAGAGAAGGCTTTTAAGGCTTCTCCACTTGGGGAGAGATCTGGAGCGGGCGAAGGGAATCGAACCCTCGTATAGAGCTTGGGAAGCTCTCGTTCACTCCATCTCGATATTGTACAGGGCGCTGTACCTGATTGCGTGACTATAGAGGATCAATGTCATGGCGATCAACAACAATCAGTACCTTTTTCAGAACAAATCCGGGCTGTGGATTTTCCAGATCTTCGTACCTAAATACATGCGCCACGCATTCGGACATAAGCGCGCCTGGCGCAAGTCCACGGGCACAAAAGATATAGTTAAGGCTCGGCAATTCAGAAACCATCTTCTTATTGAATTCAATAAGTTGAAAGAGCAGTTAAAGCCGGATACTGAGGAGAAACGCATCTCTGGTGCTATCGCGTCTCTCTATCAGGAGGTAAGCACCAACAATGAGATCGAGGACAGGCGCGGCAAGCCAGACGAGGATAAAACCACATCCCCCACCCTTTGCGAGATCCGCGATGAGTACAGCGAAAACTACAAAAACCGTCGCTCCTACTCCACTCTGAGCAAATCAGCCCGCGCCGTGGAGGTCTTTCTTGCCACCATTCAGGAAACAGACATCAAGATTGATCTGATTGGTCGGCGCGTAGTGACACAATTCATCAGAACACAACAAGAGCGGGTTGCTGGTCAGACTTTACAGAACTGGCTAACCTGCCTGGGCAGTCTGTACGAGTTCGCTCTGAGATCCTACGATGCCATCCCCGAGGGAAACCCCTTCCACAATCACAATCTGGAAGCAAGGCGCACAATCGAAAGTTACGAACCGTTCGAGTTTGTCCAGATGCAAAAGCTACTTGATGCAGCAGAGCCGGAGATCAAGAACATTATAGTAATGGGACTATTTTCAGGATGCCGCCTTGATGAACTGGCAAGCCTCAAGAAATCAGAGATCCAGGCGGTGGAAGGTGTGCGCTGTTTCTACATTTCGAAGTCAAAGACTAAAGCAGGGATCAGGTATGTGCCGATTCACCCTAAGCTATCTGCGATTGTCGATGAATACCTGAGCCATAATTGCGGCGAATATCTATTCCCACAGGCTAACAAGATTAACCGCGCTGACGGCAAGAAAGGCCCCTTCTACTCCCAGGCATTCACCAGGTTACGCCGTCGTGTATTGCCTACAGCTACAGATCGCCAATGCTTCCACAGCTTGCGTGGGATGTTCATCACCTGTCTTGACCGTGCCGGATGCCCCGAGCAACGCATAGGGGCAATCACCGGACACACAGAACAGAAAGCGAAAACGGAGGCTTTCAGGACGTACAGTAAAGGGGCTGGGATGGTTGAGTTATCGAAGTATATAGAGTTGGTGAATTACGAAGGAATATGAATCGCAGATACAAAAAAGCCGAGGGCATCCCCGGCTTTCTATCAATCTTTGCTCTCACCTGCTTGTATCTTCTCATCAACAGCTTTGCGAAGAGCAGACAACGAAGACTTGTCATGCTTAATCTTTTTCACGCCAAACAATTGGTCATGATCAGTGATAAAGCGAACAGACACGTAAGGCTTTCCTTCGTCATCCTTACTAAATTTTATAACAACAAGAGGATCATCAAAATTTGGTCTTAAACGAGCATGGTAAATGCCAATGTACTCGATAACTAAACGGCCTTCGCCATCACAGTCACTGCTCTTTGCCCTGCCGTGCGTGCGGTCTTCACGTACTTCATAAATCTCAATGTATTGCTGCTCTTCCCACTTTTCGATGAGGGTATACAATTCATCAAGATATTTTTCTGCATCGTAACCATACTCAGCACTAAACTCATGAAAAAATTGATTAATCTTAACAGAGTTGATAGCTTCTCTTTTGAGCATTTATGATCCTTGCCAGACTTTCCCGGCGCTCCTGCGAAGTTTTGCCTTGGATGGCAAAATCTTTGCCCTCGTCACCTTTTAAGAGCAATGCTTGAGCCTGGAGAACTTCTTTGTTAGTTTTTTCGTGATTTTTCATAGTATATCCTCCTACGCTTATGCGTCGGGAGTGTCAGCATCAACATCAGCACTGAATGTACCAATGTCTGCTAACGCATCAACATATCTGATACTGTAATCTTTAACTTGAGATAGGGTTTGCAACTTATTTGTTTATAAGCACAGCCTACGCAATCTACATCAATCCGTCAAGAATTGTTTTAAATTCGAACAAGACACAACAACCACTAACACATTGATTTAAAACAAATTAATATTATAACTTGTGTTGTTTTGCGTTGCAGGCGGCTAAAAACGCGGCAGCGTCTTTCTCTGACAGAGTGGCGAGTATGTCCCGCTGCTTTTTGATCGCAGCGTAATGCAGAATTGCCTTTTCAAGGCTTCCCAGTGTGGCTATCTTGCTCAGGAAAGTGCTTCGGGGAATTTCAAGAATTCTGGCGAGCGCGGAGACGTTCAGCAACCCCTCTGCATCGTCCAACGTTTTGATACGGGCAGATAGTAAAGGGATGTTCCCAACACCTAATAAATTTAATCTCATATTACCTCTCCAAATGGCGGAGGGCGGCAATCACCGCCCTAAGACCGTTAACCATTGCGGGCTAAAACCTCGCCTGATTACGCGGCAGCGGTGTTAACCGTCAGCTTCGTGATCATTGATTGGTTGTAGCAGATCGGCAGCAGGCCATATTCTGATTGGATGGTCTGATTGTGTAAGTGGTCTTCCCAGCCGTACTGGAAGAAGAAACTTTCCGCGCCATCAGCCGCTAAACGTGCGTCTCGTGAGGCTGGCCCGTGATAGCATTCGAACGGTTGCAGATCGCTACCAACCAGATTGTTAGCACCGAATACCGGAACCATAAACGCAGTCCCAGCCGGGATAAAGTCACGGTATAGCAGACCAGTATTAACGAAGGTGAGGCCGTCAACGGTCATTGCCTGGAATGCTGGCAGGCTTGCTTTAACGCTGGCGTTAAACAGATTGCTATCAGGCAGCACACCATTGCTAATCAACGAGATCATGCTTGGATGGAATTTGATAGCCTTGTAAGCCTCTGGTGAACACAGAACCACCACACCACGCATGGAAGAGAGCCAGCCACCCAGAGCAAAGCGCATAGCGTTAGCTGCGGTGTCCAGATCCTCTAACGGGCCATTACCTGATTTGGTGGCGTCCACGGTTGCGGTTGCATGTTCCTGGCCGAACTCAGATTCAAAATCCAACACTGGCGAATCCTGGGTATACGGTGCCAGCACCTGACCAGCGAACAGGGCGCGGGCTAAGTATGCCTCTTTAGTAGCACGAAATTTCAGATACTGGCGAATGCCTTCATCTGAAACTAGTTCACCCATTGTGGTTTCTCGCTGCGTCGCTGTACGGCGGCGACCCTGGAATGATTCCGCGCCCACGTTTCCAACGGTCACAAAATGGGGAACCTCGATGAGACGATTTTTGCTGCGTGGACGCTCAGACACGTCAACTTCCGTGCTGTAGCGGTTAACGCTGGCTGCGACGGCCTGCATATTCTCGTGAAGTTCGTCCAGCTCCACTTTGGGCAGTGGAGAGGTTTTATCCTTGAAGATATCCAGCGCTTGAAGCAGGAAATTATCCCCGAAGCGCTCTTTATAAGCGCCAGTGAAATAATTGACCTTAAAGCCTGTAGTAGAGGTAGTCATCTTTATGATTTCCTTATCGTTATTATTATTCGGAGACTGAAACGCGGTTTTTACCGTCGGTTTCAATAGCAGTGATTGCAGCAGCCAGTGCCGCTGGGGTAGCAGCGCGGAGGCCGTTACGTTTCAGGATGCAGCCCTGATCCACAACAATTACAGGGACGTTAGCGCCAGCCTTGTGGCTATCCAGCGCGATCAGAACATCGCTACCGCTGGCGTATGCCTCACCCTCTGAGGTCAGCAGCGTACCGGGTACGGTATCCACAGCCAGGGTGGTGAAAGTGCGGGTTTTGTGTGAAAACACCGGATCATCGCGATACGCGATCACATCCTGCGGGGATAAATCTTCTTCAAACATGAGCATAATAAATTGTCCTTCATAAAGTTTGTGTTGTTATTCGGTCGTTTCACGATGATGATGAAACATCACCGCTATAGCGGCCTGTCGGCCTGTAGGCCGCATGTTTTGTGTTCGTCAAATATGACGGTGTGCGAGTACAAAAGAGGTCGCACGGTGGCGACCTTCTTTTATTGAGTTTTCATTCAGAAAAAACAGGCGGTGGGAGAGACCGCCACGGAGGACAATAGACAGGCATTTGTTATTGTTTTTTATTTTTCTGAGAGAGAAGAGGGAGCGGCAACGGCGGCAGGAGACCAATCGCACCGCCGTGCGCTCAGTGCCGATAACGCAGGCTGGCGACCGGGGGGAGATGCCCGGATTTTGGCAAATCCTGAACGCAAGGCTAATCACGCGCAGAATTATTCTTGTGCAGCGCCCTTTACGGGGGTTATCGGAAACCGATAACCCGGTTAAACCGGGCTGGGAGTGTCCAGCGGGGTGTTCCCGGCTGAATAAATATGGTGGCAGGCTGGTGCAAAGAGGCATCTTCGGGAACCAGCCCGCCGGGAAGGTGAAACGTAAACCTGGCAGTAGTACGGTTTCTTTCGAGACATTAATCACCTTGTATATGATTTTATCATGAAACTATAACTTAGGCAATCAATTTTGCCGTTAATTTTGTCGTTACTCAGTTCGGTGATCGTGGTGACTATCGGCGTAATTGACGGCGGGATAAAGGACAAGCCATTCACGCCCCTACCTTTATCCCGCCTTGATAGGCGCTGCGGTGATGATGTCGCCGTAACGCTCAGGGTCAGCCGCCTGAAACGCCCTTGCCGCTTCACACGCACGGCGTAACGCTTCTTCATCCACAATGTGAGGTGTAAAGACGCCACCGCCCAGCGATTTCATTACGCGCTTTTTGGTAACGGGTGAGGTTGTTGCGGCCTTTGGCTCTGCTGGTTTCAAATAGTCGGCGGGATGAAGTTTGAGAAAAGCATCCACGGCGCTTTTTACAGCAGCCTGGCGAGCGTCGTGTTCCATCTCTTCAACGGTGCAACCGGTCATGGCGGAGGCGATGGATTCTTTAATCTGCTTTAATATATTGTTTTTCATTATAATTTTCCGTATCAATCGTATTGGGTATCTCAGGACGTGACAAATCGCCACGCCCAGAGGGAACAGGGATAAAAGTTCGAGTAGGGTCAAGGTTGGTTCAACGTGTCGTCGCGGTCTGCCCTGCGTGTTTGCTGGTGCGTCTTACTGGGTTTATCTGGATAGGTTTACGTCTACACGGCAAGCTTTTATGGCGTGAAACGGTTCTCCGATACTCAATCATCAATGGGTCAGACTCTTCCGGCATCCTTGGCAGCAGGTCAGCAGACGCTACACCTTCACGTTCCAGCATTGAGATAATTGTGAATAGAGGCATATCGGTAAGTGAGCAAATTTCTGCCAGCATCGCCCCAGAGTGGAAGCACTGGAGCGCAAGCTTTTGACATGTCCAGGCATTGTGCGGGGTCACGCGCCTGCATCTACTGTTCCATCCTTCGGAATGCAGTTGCTGCACCTTCTCCAAGGGAAGACGTAGCAGCAAGGCTACTTTGCTAACGGTCATACCGTGAACAAGGAGCGATTTCGCTTTTTTGATCACGCTCTCATCCCTGCAACGTCGTTTATACAGGCGAGTCAAATCGGGTAAATCTTGTGCGGGCAACTCTGGGTCGGGCAATTCTTGTTCGGGTAGGTCGGGGAGTTGTTCTTCTGGGTCGTTCTGGGTGCCGGTCAGCGGCTTACGTTTCTCAATCAATGTGTCCTCTGCGATTTAAAGTTTTTTTCTGCTTCCGCTTCTCTTATTTTGAGGTGTTCACGAATCAGATTATCAAGGTCATCGCCTGATACACCCCACATTACGCCGTAGTCGTCCATGCCCTCATAGCCAATATCTGACCAGTAGCGAAGATCATCGAGTGGGGCCATTACCCGGTTTGCTGTCTGTTTCGGGTTCACGGCATGATGATCATCATTGCCGCCGCTGTCGTCGTTAGATGCCACGCGGTCGCGTTGTCCAACAACAGGCGCGACACTACCAGCGGCCAAGTTAACACTCTGATCTGTAGCAGTGGCTGCTGCCAGTTTTGCCTGCTCTGCCTGCGATATTGCGGCCTCTTCATGACCATTACCATTTCCCTGTTTCTCCTCGGATTTGGGCGTGACTTTCTCGCTGGTCTTCATTGCGATCAACTCAGGAATAGAAATTGTTATGTAGATATTTCCTCGGCCACGTTCCTTTGGCTTAACCTCTAACACTCCCATTTCAACCAGCCGCTTTGCGTTACGAGTAACAGTTTTCGTGCTCACATCGTGATCATCGGCGATCTTTTGGAGTGAAAAATCACACCATTTTTAATGAGATGGTCACTCCCTCCTTCCCAGTACTATGCTGAGGACAGGCTTTCATTCGGAGAACCATCATGGAAAACATTGCGCTTATTGGTATCGATCTGGGTAAGAACTCTTTCCATATTCATTGTCAGGATCATCGTGGGAAGGCCGTTTACCGTAAAAAATTCACCCGACCAAAGCTAATCGAATTTCTGGCGACATGCCCGGCAACAACCATCGCGATGGAAGCCTGTGGCGGTTCTCACTTTATGGCACGCAAGCTGGCAGAGTTAGGGCATTTTCCAAAGCTGATATCACCGCAATTTGTCCGCCCATTCGTTAAAAGCAACAAAAATGACTTCGTTGATGCTGAAGCTATCTGTGAAGCAGCATCACGTCCATCTATGCGTTTCGTGCAGCCCAGAACCGAATCTCAGCAGGCAATGCGAGCTCTGCATCGTGTCCGTGAATCCCTGGTTCAGGATAAGGTGAAAACAACTAATCAGATGCATGCTTTTCTGCTGGAATTTGGTATCAGCGTTCCGCGAGGTGCTGCCGTTATTAGTCGACTGAGTACCCTTCTTGAGGACAGTAGTTTGCCTCTTTATCTCAGCCAGTTACTGCTGAAATTACAACAGCATTATCACTATCTTGTTGAGCAGATTAAAGATCTGGAATCTCAGTTGAAACGAAAGTTGGACGAAGATGAGGTTGGACAGCGCTTGCTGAGTATTCCCTGCGTTGGAACGCTGACTGCCAGTACTATTTCAACTGAGATTGGCGACGGGAAGCAGTACGCCAGCAGCCGTGACTTTGCGGCGGCAACAGGGCTGGTACCCCGACAGTACAGCACGGGAGGTCGGACGACATTGTTAGGGATTAGCAAGCGGGGCAACAAAAAGATCCGAACTTTGTTGGTTCAGTGTGCCAGGGTATTCATACAAAAACTGGAACACCAGTCTGGCAAGTTGGCCGACTGGGTCAGGGAGTTGTTGTGTCGGAAAAGCAACTTTGTCGTCACCTGTGCTCTGGCAAACAAGCTGGCCAGAATAGCCTGGGCACTGACGGCGCGACAGCAAACTTACGAAGCATAAAGGCAGAAATACACCAGTTTAAACAATCATTCATCTGGTTTTGCGAATACTAATATTGATGATACTAACGGCCCACCGGCCTGTTGAGGAACCTGTAAAACGGAAAGGCTCATTGAAGCCGTATATTTTCTGGAGGTTCATCAGGCGCGGAACTCATCGAGGCGCGGGAATAAAATCCCATTCAGACGCCGGATAGATTCAAGCAAGCCAACTTGTCGTCAAAATCGGTGTTGCAAAAACGGGAGTGACCATAGATTCCGTTTTGTAAGCGAAAAAGTATAAAAGTAAGCCCACCAAATCTTATCGTCACCGTCCATTTTTACCACCGCTCCCGATGGTGTGCGGATATTGTGAACCTTCCGTAACTCCGTGTGAATTTGGTCAAATGTCCCGACGACGGTTACGTTATTTTCGGTGCCATTAGTTTCTGTATTCTCTACGTCCATCATTTCCTCGCTGGTTATCTGTTTGGTTGTCTTCTTTCGTTTTATCAATGATCTTTGCCGCTGCTTGAAGCAATTCGCTGCACATTTTCGCCATTGGCATATCGCGACGGTTCGCTTCTTTCAGCAACGTTCGGTACGTCTCATCCGGGAATGAGATATTCATGGTTCAAGTCTCCTGTTTGTCAGACATGCGGATGCGATCCTGCTATCGCGGGTGAGCGATCAGGATTCGGCGGCCTTATGGCCAGCGTTTTTGGTTGGTTTGCCCTGTTTTAGGCAATTTGATTGGCCCAGCGTTGTGCCGGATGGATCACACTGTTGGCTATGTCGCGAAGTCGCCCACGATGCTGTAACCGTGTTGTTCCAAGTTCTCCACACCGTGTGTGGCAACCAGGAACATGATCACCTGTTCTGGCGTCAATTGCAGGTTGAGTTTGTCGCGGTATAGACGACGGTAACCCTGGAGCACTGGGGCCAGTATCTCAGTCAGCGACTGACCGTCAGCGTACTGCCGGGATAGCGGTTTCAGGATCGCCTTGACCGCACGAGCGCTCTTTGCCTTCTTTCGTTCCTGTTTCAGGATATGAAGTGCAACAGCCAGTTGCGGATGCTTTGCATGTGCGGCGTCTGCACCACCACTACGGCTGATGAAGCTCCATAGTGCGGTTTTGGTGTACGTGCCGTACATGATGGCGTCTGCGATCTGCTCGCCAGTCATGGTGGCTGGGGTAATACGTTGGGATTTAGGTTTGTTCATTGGGTTCCTCCGTAGGATTGAAATTATTACCGGAGGGTCATTTGTACCCATTTAGTCAGGAGCCATCACCGGGCGGCAATGCACCTTATTTGTTAATAACCAATGTTATCAGTAATGGCTGCAAATAGCAAGCCAAATCAATGAATACACTGATTTCTTTAGCGTACTATGGCACAAACATGATTTCAATGTCAAGATCATTTTAATTAACACCAAAACGCGCTGTATAGCTCTCTGCTGCGTTCTGATATCTACCCGCTATGTTCGTATTGCCCAAGGTGTTTAAATCGCTCTACGGGCCTCCTGTGAAGCCTGCGGTGTGGTTAATACGGTAAAGCTGGCACGGATGTTGCTTATTGGTCCTTGCTTATTGATCTTTGATTATCAGTCCAGACTTTCGCCCCCCCCCCTCGCCGCCCCATTGACTCTGCGGGTTACACTCCTCGTGACATTGTGTCCAAATTACTGCGCGGGCTGTCGCCCTTGCTGCCCAAAAGGTGGCGAGCCTGTTCGGTCAGAACAGGATAACGAGTCACCGCATGGGCGATGGATAGCGCGAAGCGTCGAGCGGAGCGACTGAACAGAGGCAACAAACAAAAGGCGCAAGCCAGATCCCCTAAAAGACCTTAAAGATCTTTTTATTTAGGTAGTGATTTTTGTTTGTTTTAGAAAGGTATAGTAGTGAGACATTATGTTGTCTCCATTATGGGGACATTGTATTGTCCGCACATAGGGACATTATTTTGTCTCAATAGATAGGGACATAATGTTGTCCCTATCATCAACCCCGGTGAAAATCCCTGGGTCACGCCTGGCATAAAGTTCGTAATACGAACTATTAAAGGTGGTGACCGCTTACCTTTCTTCAGTGGTGAATGCCTCGCCACCTCGGAATGGTTTCCCCCCGCCTCTGCACCCGGCGATCTTTTCTCAAAATAAATGCCAGTAAATACCCGTCAAATGACCCGATAACCTACCCTATTTCGCCCCGTATGGGTGGCTCGCCACGCGTGGTTGTGGTCAAGTTGCTGGCCTCGTTATGGTGGAGGTTATACAGCAGTATGGCTTGAGCGCCACGGCTGGCGCGGGTTCGTTAAATTGTCTGCCGATAATGCAGGCTCGCCGCTTTAGGTATGGGCTAAACAACAATCATGATCACCCCTTAACTTTTGTCGAAAATAATAAAAACCCGCTTCATTCTAAAAAAGCATCGAAAAATCATTGCTTTCCTGGCTTCTGGGAGCCTCTGAGAGAGGCGCTCAGGATCAGGGGCATAGTGATGTACCTGTTATGGGAAAACGTCGTGGTGGCTCGCTGGCGAAGCGTGGGGGCACTTGCCGGATGGTGGAAGGGCTGAGGCCGTACATGTTGTGGGATGAGGTCAAGACCAGGGCCGGAGGTCGGGCCATATCGCCCGTCATGTTGGTGGGGAAAATTGGCCCATAGGGCAGAGGGAAAAGTGAAGCCGTGAAAGTGAAGACTCACAGTCTCCACTCTCCAAGTGATTGATAATAGGTATATGAGCCTGATAACGCCGTCAGACGGCCTTCCTATGCATCGTTTATGCAGGATCAGGCAAGGTTTATTCACTTCTCTGATCTGGTGCTCGGGACTCGGGCGGGACTCGA
>OKVY01000364.1_pt1 | contig 14671 bp, 12 predicted proteins | sample 1606931 | NCBI WGS metagenome assembly OKVY01 (sample SAMN03281017, study PRJEB24777) | human gut metagenome | isolation source: fecal sample PR221 from 1 month old male Chinese infant, caesarean... | reverse complement strand
CCAGTGTGCGGCCGTCGCAGCCGTCACCGCACGGACGGCGCAGTCGGCGAAGGGCAGCCTTTCAGCAGTCCCGGAAACATAACGAACAGAAACTCCGTCCTCGTTCTTCAGGGCCTCTCCCCTCATCGCATCCGAAGGTTCGACTCCGATGACCGCCATGTCCGGCGGCAACACGCCGGAAAGCTGGCGAGTGAAAATACCCGTACCGCTGCCCACATCCACCACCGGCAATGTTGGGGCGCATGCAGTCGATACGATCAGGTCACGAAGCCGCTGAAGCAGCGCTTGCGGATAGGCAGGGCGAAACCGGGCATAGTCCTGCGTGTGAGTGGCAAAACGGTCGGATCGCGGCTTCGGCGCATCCTTCAGGGACAGCACCAGCCTTGGCAGGAATCTCCCGGGAATCGATCCCGAAGGCACCTGACCGTCGTCGACGGCGCCGTAGCGGCGATAGAATGGCGCAGCATCGGGATCGGCGTCTATGGAGAGGGACTTTGCTCCACGTCCGCGTGCGGCGTCCATCGCCCAGTGCAGGAGCACCGCGCCGACGCCCTGACCAATAAAGGGCGGATCGACGAAAAGCTTTTCCACGGACCAGCTATCTCGGTCGGACGCTATCTGCACGACACCTGCGAGGACGCCATCCACCTCTGCAACCCGCAGCAGATCGCCCACCTCATGCTCGGCAATCGTCAGTTCGTCGCGACAGGCTTCAAGGAACGCCTCGTCATAGCCCCAATGAGCCTTGGAGCGCAGGCAGAGCGCGCTGAGCTCGCCACTCTCGTCGACGCGGGCAAAACGGATAGGAATACGATTACGTGCAGCCATGTCCGACTTCCGCAACGCCTGCTTCGGCCGCCCGAGAGATATTGACCGATGGCGACTTCGCCTCGGCCAAAAGGTCGGCTTTGATGGAAAGATTGGCTGCCTTGCGGATCGAGGAGGCTTCGTTGCGCATATTCGAATCCATGACTGATGCACGTACTGTATGCGCGAGCAGTCCGAGCGCAAGCTGCATCAAGCGCCTTCTATCTCCTCGCGCAGCATCTCGAGTTCCAGCCACTCTTCTTCCATCGCCGCGAGGTCGGACCGCAGCGCGTCGAGTTCGGCAGCCACCGTCTGAAATCCCCACGGGTCGCGTCCATAAAAGGACGGATCGGCCATTCTGCCTTCCAACGCGACAACCTTGGCTTCGGCCTCGCTCATGCGTTTGGGCAGGTTCTCCAGGGCGAATTTCTGCTTGTAGGAGAGCTTCTTCGCCGGCTCGTTTTTTGCAGCCGGACCATCTGCATGCTTTTTCGGCTGCTCGCCCTTCTTCTGACGCGGCGCGCGATCGTCGAGCTTCTCGCCCCCACGCTGCGCCAGCATGTCGGAGTAACCTCCCGCATACTCGACCCATCTCCCCTCGCCCTGCGGCGCGATGATGCTGGTGACGGTACGGTCCAGAAAGTCGCGGTCGTGGCTGACGAGAATGACGGTGCCGGAATAGCCGGAGACGAGTTCCTGCAGGAGATCGAGCGTTTCCATGTCGAGGTCGTTTGTGGGCTCGTCCAGCACCAGCAGGTTTGCCGGACGCGAGAGGATGCGCGCCAGCACCAGCCGCGCCCGCTCGCCTCCCGAAAGCTCGCGCACCGGTGTGCGCGCCTGTTCAGGCTTGAACAGGAAGTCCTTCATGTAGGAGACGACGTGCTTCTGCTCGCCATTGACGACAAGCGAGTCGCCACGTCCGTCGGTGAGATAGTGTGTGAGTGTCTCCGTCGGATCCAGCGCGCGCTTCTGGTCCAGCGCGGCGATCTCCAGATTGGCACCGAGGCGCACCGTACCGGCATCGGGCGCCAGTTCGCCGATCAACATCTTCAGGAGCGTCGTCTTGCCCGCTCCGTTGGGACCAACCAGTCCGACACGGTCGCCGCGCTGAATACGAGTCGAAAAGCCGCTCACGACCGTCAGTTCGCCATAGCTCTTGTCGATGGCTTTGGCCTCAATGACGAGCTTGCCCGAAGCTTCGCTGTCGGCTGCCGCGAGCGTTGCCAGGCCTTCAGGTCCGCGCCGGTTGCGGAACTGCTGGCGCATCGACTGGAGTTCGCCCAGCCTGCGCATGTTGCGCTTGCGCCGCGCCGTGACGCCATAGCGCAGCCAGTGTTCCTCGCGCTCGATCTGCCGGCCGAGCTTGTGCTGGTCGCGCTCCTCCTCCTCGAGGATACGATCGCGCCATTCCTCGAAATGGGCGAAGCCCTTGTCGAGACGGCGCGTCACGCCACGGTCGAGCCAGACCGTCGTCCGGCTGACGCGCTCCAGGAACCGCCTGTCGTGCGAAATCATGATCAGCGCGGATTTCGTGCGCTGCAATTCGCCTTCCAGCCATTCGATGGTCGTGAGATCGAGATGGTTCGTTGGCTCATCGAGAAGCAGGATATCCGGCTCGGGCGCCATGACGCGGGCAAGGGCTGCGCGCCGCGCTTCGCCACCCGAAAGCGTCGATGGGTCCTCGTCGCCGGTCAGGCCGAGGCTTTCGATCAGATAGGTAGCGCGATACGGATCGTCTGCCGGCCCGAGCCCCGCCTCGACATAAGCGCGCACGGTGGCAAAACCTTGCCAGTCCGGCTCCTGCGCGAGGTAGCGCACGGTGGCCGATGGCTGCCGGAATATCTCCCCGTCCTGCGGTTCGACCATGCCGGCCGCAATTTTCAAGAGCGTCGACTTACCCGACCCGTTGCGGCCGACCAGAGCGATCCGGTCGCCCGTCGACGCTGAAAGTTGCGCCCCGTCGAGGAGCGGGGTGCCGCCGAAGGTCAGCCTGATGCCGTCGAGGGAAAGAAGCGGTGGCGCCATGTTCACATACGGAAGTAGGAAACGGGATGGGCGACAAGCATCGCCCGGCCGGAGCCGAGGGTGACGCCAAGTGTCGAGTCGACCAGATTGGAAAGCGTCAGCGAGGAGCCGAACGGCACGGTGCGCTCGGAAAGCGGCCACTTCGCACCAGGAAGGCATGGTCGGCCCTTGCCCCGCCGAATGCACCGACAAGCACGATGTCCTCGGCCCCGCGCGCCAGCGCCGCCTCCACGGCGATCTCTCCGTCGGTCATGTCCTTTTCGGACGGAAACATCTCGACCGGAATGCCTGAATGCACGTCGCGCATCGCCTCGTCCACCGAATCGAAATCGCCCGTCCACAATTCCGGCACGACGCCCAGCGCCTGTGCATGGCGGATACCGGAATCCGCCGCAATGACGCGCGCGTCCTCGATCTGCGCGGCCAGCCGGGGCGTCGCGACGAGGTCGCCGCCGAGCAGGATGGCGAAGCGTGTCATTGCGGGAAACCGTTCTTCGAAGCCTTCATGGATGTCGCCTCTATCATGCCGCCCGGCGAAAGCGAAAGCGCCATGCGCGCGGCGCGCAGCAGAAGCGTCTTGCGCGGCCGCGTCCAGGAGCCTATGTCTCGAAACGCTCTAACGGGGTGCCGCGCACGCTTTGCGCGCCGGCTGAGAGGCAGAAACCTGCCAACCCGCTGAACCTGATCCGGCTTGTACCGGCGGAGGGATTAGACGCTGCAGACAAAGCGCCTGATTTCCCTTGCAACACGAAACAAGGAGGCGCCGATGCGCGATCGTCTGAAACTGCTGCTCACCCTCTCCGCCGCAATCGTGGCAATGCCGGTTGCCGCGCAGGAAAAACTGACGATCTACACCTACGACAGCTTCACCGCCGAATGGGGTCCCGGCCCGCAGGTCGAGAAGGCGTTTGAGGCCGAATGCGGCTGCGACCTCGAATTCGTCGCCGTGGCGGACGGCGTCGCGCTCCTGAACCGGCTGAAACTGGAAGGCGCCGGCAGCGCCGCCGACATCGTTCTCGGCCTGGACAACAACCTCACACACGAGGCAAGGGAAACGGGCCTCTTCGCCCCGCACGGCATCGCGCTCGACGATGTCGAGGTTCCCGGCGGCTGGAGCGACGAGATATTCGTACCGTTCGACTACGGCTATTTCGCCTTCGTCTACGACACGGAGGCGATCGACACGCCGCCGCAGAGCCTCAGGGAGCTGGTGGAAGGCGACCCGGAAGACAAGATCGTCATCCAGGATCCGCGCACCTCCACCCCGGGTCTCGGGCTGCTGCTCTGGGTCAAGTCCGTCTACGGGGATAGAGCCGAAGAGGCGTGGCGAAACCTTCAGCCCCGCGTCCTGACGGTCACGCCCGGCTGGAGCGAGGCCTATGGGCTCTTCACAAGTGGGGAGGCGCCGATGGTGCTGTCGTATACCACCTCGCCCGCCTATCACGAGATCGCCGAGGATTCGACGCGCTACAAGGCAGCCGCCTTCGAGGAAGGTCACTATATCCAGGTCGAGGTCGCGGCCGCAACGGCGAAGGGCGCGGAAAACCCGCTGGCGAGGCAGTTCCTCGAATTCATGACCGGTCCCGGTTTCCAGGATGCCATCCCGGAGACCAACTGGATGTTCCCGGCCGGAAAGATGTCCGGCCCGCTGAACCCTGTCTTCGACGGACTTGTGAAACCTGCAAAGACGCTGGAATTCTCGTCCGAGGAAGTGGCCGCGAACCGTAAGGCCTGGGTCGACGAGTGGCTTTCGGTCATGAGCCGTTAGGCGCGGATCGCCGGATGGCCCGACCCGTCCAACTATCGGTCTACCCGGCATCCGACCGCCGAGTCCGCGCCGGCATCGTCGGCCTCACGGGGGTTGCGATCCTGATCGGCGGGGCCTTCGCGGGTCTGGTCTCAGAGGCGATGCGCGACTGGTCGGGCGCCGCGTCCGCCTTCGATGCCTATCTCTTCCGCGTCGCCCGCTTCACGCTCTGGCAGGCGACGCTATCGACGATCCTGTCGGTGCTGCCGGCGATGCTCGTCGCGCGCGCTCTGGTGCGCCATCCCGTCTTCTTTGGCCGCGCGACGATCCTCAGGCTTTTTGCCTTGCCGCTGGCCTTGCCCGCGATCGTCGTCGCCCTCGGCATCCTCGCGCTTCTTGGTCGCGCCGGACTGTTTTCCGATCTTCTAAGCACGCTGGCCGGCTCGCGCTGGCAGGGAATTTACGGTCTTTCGGGCATCCTCGTCGCGCATGTGTTCTTCAATCTGCCGCTGGCGACGCGGCTGTTCGTGCAGGCGCTGGAAACTGTGCCCATGGACCAGTGGCGTCTTGCTGCCCAGCTTGGAATGGGCGCGCGCGCCTCCTTCCGCCTCGTCGAATGGCCGGTGATGCGCGCTGCCCTGCCCGCGATAGCCGGCCTCGTGTTCATGCTCTGCATCACGTCGTTCACGATCGTGCTGACCCTCGGCGGTGGCCCGCGCGCCACGACGCTGGAGGTCGCCATCTACCAGGCGCTTCGCTTCGACTTCGATCCCGCCCGTGCGGTGGCCGTCACGACATTGCAGATCGCGCTCACCGCGATCGTCGTCGTGCTGCTGATGCGGCTTGGCGCAAACATGACGGGCGACTCCAACCTGCCGGTCGCACCGAGACGTCCTGCGATAGCGGGCCGGATGGAGCGGGTCTGCAACATTGCGGTGATCGTGCTGGCGCTCGCTTTCGTCGCCGGCCCGATGGCCGTGATGGTCATCGCAGGCCTGCGCGCCGACCTCGCAAGGCTGGCAAGCGACCCGGCCGTCCACGCCGCTACGGCGACGAGCCTGATCCTGGCGCTCTTCGCCGCCATTCTCTGCGTCGTCCTAGCGCTGGCCTTGACGATGGCACGCCGGGCAATCGAAGCGCGTCGGCCGGGAACCGCGTCGCCATCGCTGCTCGAGCGCCTGCTCGATACCGGGGCAGGCTTCGTGCTCGTAGTGCCGCCGATCGTCATCGGCGCAGGCTGGTTCGTGCTCCTGCGGCAGACGGGACAGGTCTTCGCCATCGCACCGGTCATGGTGATCGCCGTCAATGCGGTCATGGCAATGCCCTTCGCGATCCGCGCGCTGCGCCCGGCCTACGACGCGGCGAGCGTCCGGCACGAGAGGCTCTGCGCATCACTTGGCATTACGGGTTTGAACAGGTTCCGCCTGATCGACTGGCCGTCGATCCGCAGGCCGGCATTCATGGCGCTCGCCTTTGCCATGGCCCTGTCGCTCGGCGATCTCGGCGTCATCGCGCTGTTTGGCAGCGATCAGGTGCAGACCTTGCCTTACCTGCTTCTGGCGCGCATGGGCAGCTACCGGACGGAAGACGCCGCAGGGCTGGCGCTTTTCCTCGGCCTTCTCTGCCTGCTACTGATGGCTGTCGTCGACCGGACGGGCAAGAAGGCATGACGAAACACGGGGCACGGGGCGGAGCAGCGATCCGCCTGGACGACGTCCGGTTCAGCTACGGCGAGACGGCGATGGCGTTCGACCTCGATATCGCGGCGAAGTCTCTGGTGGCGGTCATGGGTCCCAGCGGCTCGGGCAAGTCCACCCTGCTCAATCTGATTGCCGGCTTCGAGGTGCCGTCGGCCGGGAGCATCTCGATCGACGCCACGGACGTCACCCGCCAGCCACCGGCCGAGCGGCCGGTCTCGATGGTCTTTCAGGAAAACAATCTCTTCGCGCACCTGAGCGTCGAGCAGAATGTCGGTCTCGGCCGGTCGCCCACGCTCAAGCTCACGTTGAAAGATCAGGCTGAAATAAGGGAAGCGATCGAGCGTACCGGGCTTGCCGGCAAGGAGAAGCGGCTGCCGGCCGAGCTCTCGGGCGGCGAACGGCAGCGAGTGGCGCTTTCCCGCGTTCTGGTGCGCGACAGGCCGGTCCTGTTGCTCGACGAGCCATTTGCTTCCCTCGGGCCGGCTCTGCGCGCCGAGATGCTGGTGCTTCTGCGCGACTTGCACCGGGAGCGGCACATGACGGTGATGATGGTCACTCACAATCCCGATGATGCACGCGCGGTGGCCGGTTCGATCGTTTTCATCGACGCGGGCGAGGTCGCTGCCTTCGCGCCGACCGCGACGATGTTTGGCGACGGCGCGCCCGAAGCGTTCAGGGCCTATATCGGCAAGTGATTAGCCCTTCCGGCGTTGCACGAAGGACACGCCTGTGCCCGGAAGGCGACACAATTCGCCGTCAGACGGGCTGGATCAGGGGTCTGCGGGTTGCCGGGGACTTGGTTTTTCCTTAGCACCCCCGCAACCCTTTTGGCTCATGCTGCGTTTTTCCAATCGCAGAGCCCTACGAAAGGACGCTGATCTGCCCCAGATGATGCAGGAATCCGTGAAGGTTCGGACCCATTTCCGACCGACGCGCTCAGCGCGGCGCGGCGCCATTTCTGCTGCGCTCATGTTGGTTCTTGCAGGCTGTCAGGTGCTCGACGCCACGTCGGATGCCGATTCCCTGCGCCCTTCCAGCAACCCCGTAACGGTCGACACGGTCACCCGTAACGATCGGATGGCGGCGATTGCGCGTGAGCAGCATCCGCGCATCCTGGCCACCTATGGTGGAAACTACTCCGATCCCAAGCTCGAACGCATGGTCGCCAAGGTCGTCGGCACGCTGACGCTCGATCCCGACAATCCGAACCAGACCTACCAGATCACCATTCTCAACTCTCCCAACATCAACGCCTTCGCGTTGCCGGGAGGTTATCTCTACGTCACGCGCGGCCTTCTCGCGCTCGCCAACGATTCCGCCGAGCTTGCTGCCGTCATTTCCCACGAGATGGCCCATGTGACCGCCAATCACGGCATCCAGCGTCAGCAGAAGGAAGCCGAGGAGGTTCTGGCGTCGCAAGTCGTCAACGACGTTCTCGGCAACGATTCTGCCGCGCGGGTGGCGCTGGTACGCGGCAAGCTGAGGCTGGCCCAATTCTCGCGCAACCAGGAGCTGGAGGCCGATGCGATCGGCATACGCGGGATCGCGCGTGCCGGCTTCGATCCCTTCGCAGCGGCACGCTTCCTTCAATCGATGGACGCCTACAGCACCTCGCGCAGCGTCACCGGCGCGGTCGACCAGAACCTGGATTTCCTCGCCAGCCATCCGGCTGCCCCGCAGCGCATCGAACTCGCGCAGCGCCATGCGCGGCAATTCGGTGCTCCAGGTACGGGCACGCGCGACCGCGATGCGTTTCTTGCGGGCATTGACGGCATGCTGTTCGGGGACACGCCGGACGAAGGCTTCGTCCGCGGCCTCACCTTCATGCATCCCAAGCTCGGCATCTCATTCTCGGTGCCGCAAGGTTTCCTGATCGACAATTCCGCTGCCGCCGTCACCGCCGCGGGTCCCGGAGACATCGCGGTCCGTTTCGACGGCGTGTCGCTCGATCAGCGCGTGTCGCTCGCCGACTACGTGAAGAGTGGCTGGGTCGCAGGTCTCGACGTCAACAGCATCCGCTCGGTCATCATCAACGGCAACGACGCCGTCGTCGCCAATGCCCGCGCCGAAGGCTGGCAATTCGATGTGACCGTCATACGCGCCGCCGGCCAGGTTTACCGGCTCCTCACCGCAGCCCCGACCGCCAGCGATCAGCTCGACTCCGTCGCCCGTCAGGTCAGCGGCAGCTTCCGCACGCTGAGTGCGGCCGAGCGCTCGGCCTTGAAACCGCTACGCGTCAGAATCGTCACCGTAAGGCCGGGCCAGACGGTCGCTACGATTGCCGAGCAGATGCAGGGCGTAGACCGAAAGCTGGACATGTTCCGGCTGATCAATGCGCTCAGCCCGGGCGCAAGCCTCTCGGCCGGATCGAAGGTCAAGATCATCACCGACCGGTGACGACCTCCGTCAGGAAAGCGCGGCGGATCATGCGCTCATCGCAACCTTTTCGCGCCCCATCCAGGCGTTGAGCTTGGTCGCCAGCTTGTTCGGCGAAACGGGCTTGGACAGATAGTCGTCCATCCCCGCCTCCAGGCATTTCTCGCGATCACCCTTCAGCGCGTGCGCGGTGATGCCGATGATCGGCGTGCGGGTGCCCATCCCCTCTTCCACCGTCCGGATGGCGGCTGTGGCCTCGTAGCCGTTCATCTCCGGCATGGATACGTCCATGAGGATGATTCTCGGCCGATGAGCCCGATGCATCTCGACAGCGGTCCGGCCATTCGAGGCGATGCGGTAGGAAACCCCCAGCCCGTTGAGTATCTGGCTGAATACGAGCTGGTTCACCTCGTTGTCCTCCGCCACGAGGATGTCGAGCTGCTGGGTCACTCCGGATCGAGCGGCCACCGCCGCCGGCCTGGCAACTGTGTCCAGCGCCTTCAATGCATCTTGCGACTCGCGCCTGGGCAGGTGCTGCGCGCGTTCGCGGCGGGGAGCCGCCTTCGCAACCTGCATGATGGTGACAAGCGTCTCGAGGAGCGCGGAGGATCGTGCCGGCTTGTTGAGATGAGCGGAAATGCCGGATTCCATCGTCACCTGGCCGGTGATCGCCTGGTCTACGGAAGTGAGCAGAAGCACCGGGATGTTCCATGTCCTGGGATTGGCCGCTATGCGGCGGGCAACCTCGAGCCCATTGATACCCGGCATCTGATAATCGAGGATGATGCAGTCCACGCGGGCGCCAAGTTCCGTTGCCCGGTCGAGGAAAGCGAGACCGACTTCACCATTCTCGGCAGCGGCGCAATCGAAGTGCCAACTGCGAAGCTGTTCGAGCAGGATATCGCGATTGATCCTGTTGTCGTCGATAACGAGAACGCGGGCGCCCGATACGTCCACGGGAACCGGCCTCGTCGGCGTCATGTCCTCGTGAACCTGCAGCGGGACCGTGAACCAGAAGGTGGAGCCGCGGCCAAGCTCGCTCGAAACCCCGATCTCGCCACCCATCAACTCGACAAGGCGCGAGGCGATCGCCAGGCCGAGACCGGTGCCCTCGTGCCGTCTGGTGGAAGACGCATCGACCTGGCTGAATTTCTCGAAGACGCTCGTCATCTTGTCGTCGGGAATACCGATGCCGGTATCCTCGACACGCACCGTCACATGCGCGATCTGGTCTTCGAGGTGGCCGCTGACATCAATCAGCACATGGCCCTTCTCGGTGAACTTGACCCCGTTTCCGACCAGATTGGTCACGATCTGCCGGATGCGTCCGACATCACCGACCATGCAGGCTGGCAGCTCCGGATCGACGCGCACGATTAGTTCGAGATCCTTCTCGGCCACGCGAGTGGACACCAGCGTGGCCACATCCTCGATCGCTTCACCGATACGGAACGGCGCGGGATCGAGGCTGAGCTGACCGGCGTCGATCTTCGAGAAATCGAGAATGTCGTTGATGATCGTCAGAAGCGCGTTGCCCGACTTGAGGATGACGTCGGCGAAGGTCTTCTGGCGGTTGTCGAGATCGGTACGAACCAGAAGCTCGGCCATGCCAAGCACGCCGTTCATCGGCGTCCTGATTTCGTGACTCATGTTCGCCAGGAATTCGGATTTGGCGCGATCCGCCGATTCCGCCTTCACGCGCGCCGCCTCGATCGATGCGTTGGCGGAATGAAGATCGTCATGCGCCTTGGAGATATTGCGCATCATCGGCACGAACACCCACATGGTGGTCGCGAAGCCAACCAGAAAGATCAAGACCGCAACGGCGAACAATATCCGCTGCAGGCCCTCATAGCCCTGGATCATGTCACTCCGCAGTTCCACGACGGTCGCGTCGAGCTTGGGGCGGACACGTTCGTTTGCGAGCACCTGCAATTGGCCGAACACACGCTGGGCAACCGGCGAAGCGTAGTCGCTGAAGACGTCAAGCCGGTTTGCGAGCGTGATGACTTCCAGCACGTCACGCTTGAGCGAGAAGGCGCCCGCCTCTCCTTCCCATATGCGCATCAATGTCGCCGGGACTCGGGCCCCTTCGATCGCGGCCAGGATCGACGAGAGGTCGCCCGCCATGGCGCCCCCGGCCTCGGCTGCAACCTCCTCCTCCGCGAGACGCTCGCTCTCGCCCATCTGGATGTCGCCGTCGGCGGCGAAGCCAAATGCGCGGTAAGCCCTCTCCAGGCGGCCGATCGCGGCATGCAGCCTTGCCCGCTGGTCCGCCGTGGCCGCCGCTGCATCGAAGGCGGGCTGTGCCACCGGATTTGCCGGAAGAACGAAATGCCCCGTCTCGATCTCCAGTTGCACCCGCCCGGCTCTTTCGGCCGCGAGTTCGGCCCTGAGCCGGATCTGGTCCAGCGTCAGCGCTCGATAGATGACCTCGGCGGTCGCCTCGCTCATGGCGCCCAGCACGGCACCAAATTCGACATTCGTGCGGGACTTTCCCGTCTGCCAATGGATAAAGCCGGCGCCGATCAGCACCGCCGTCAGAAAACCCGTCATGATGAATAAGAGACGGCCGCGCATATACGCGCGCGTTACAGCAAACGACATCGACCCCAGCCCGTTACGCAGAACAGATTGCTCAAAATCGAGCATTCCGATTAAAGGGGTATTAATCGTGCCCGCAGCGCAGAAAATCCGAATGCGAAACGGGTCTCAGTAGGTGCGCGTCGCAACGAAGCGGGCGGCCGCCCGCAATATGTCCGCACGCGCTCCAAACGGCTCCAGAAGCTCATTCGCCTGATCGACAAGGCCAACCAGTTGGGCCCGCGTCCACTCGATGCCATGCAGCGCCACCAGCGTGGCCTTGCCGGCAGCGGCATCCTTTCCCGCACCCTTGCCGAGAACCGAGGCATTGGACGTGGCATCGAGAAGATCGTCCGCAAGCTGGAAAGCCAGCCCGACGGCAGAGCCGAACTCGATGAGGATCTGCCGGTCGCGCCTGTCCGCGCCGCCCACGATCGCGCCGGCTTCACAGGCAAAGCGGATCAGCGCGCCGGTCTTCATGGCCTGCAGCGTTATGATGCCGGTTTCATCCGGCTTCACGGTCTGGGCTTGAAGATCGAGCGCCTGCCCTCCCGCCATGCCTCCCATGCCCGAAGCCCGCGCCAGCCTAACAACGAGAGCGGCGCGACGCTCCGCGTCGAGTGTTGTGGCCTCGTCGGCCAGAACGTCGAAAGCGAAGGTCAGCAGGCTGTCTCCCGCAAGGATTGCCGTCGCCTCGTCGAATGCGCGGTGAACTGTCGGCTGCCCTCGGCGAAGGTCGTCATCGTCCATCGCCGGCAGGTCGTCATGGATGAGCGAATAGCAGTGAACACATTCGAGCGCCGCCGCCACGCGCAAAGCGCCCTCTTCATTGGCATCGAAGAGAGCGGCTGCCTCCAGCAGCAGGAACGGGCGCAACCGCTTGCCGCCGTTGAGCACGCCATGGCGCATCGCGCCAAGCAGTCTTTCGGGACGGCTGGTTTCGCCCTCGAGAATTGCGCGGCCGAGCAGGCGATCGAGCATGCGCTCGACCTCGGCTGCACGGCGCGCCAGAGCGTTTTCGAAATCGTCCGGTACAACAGCGTTCATGGCGGCGAGCGATGCCGCCAAATCGCGCGCCGGTCAAGACGCACGCGACGTTGCGCATGTCGGTACGCATCTGTATTCGGAATACATGAAGCGTGAGAAGCGCCCGTGGGCCAGCCGACGATCGAGATCGAGCCAAAGATGAAGCGACGGCGCCACTATCGACCGCGCAGCCGAACCCTCGTAGCGTTGCGGCGCATCGTGCTCTTGATATTCGTCATCGGCATCACCCCTGCGCTGCTGACGCTCGTCTACATTCCTCCCGCCGTCCATCCCATGTCGACGCTGATGATGAAGGATCTCGTCACCTTAAACCGTTACGAGCGCTGGTGGGTGCCGATCGACGATATCAGCGATCATCTGGTCAATGCCGTGACCATGTCCGAGGACGGCCAGTTCTGTTCCCATCGCGGTGTCGACCTTGGCGAATTTCGTGCGGTGCTGGACGATTTCCTTGCCGGCGAAGCAACGCGCGGCGGTTCGACGATTACCATGCAGACGGTGAAGAACCTCTACCTGTGGCATGGCCGGTCCTATATCCGGAAGGCGGTCGAACTGCCTTATGCGGTCTATCTCGACTTCGTCATGCCGAAGAAACGCATCATGGAAATCTACCTCAACATCGCGGAGTGGGCGCCCGGCATCTACGGTGCGGAAGCCGCGGCCATGTACCATTTCGGCAAGTCTTCCCGCGACCTCACCGCGCGCGAAGGCGCCCTTCTTGCCGTCACCCTGCCGAGCCCCGCGACGCGCACGCCCGGCAAGCCGGGGCCGGGTCTCAGTCGTCTGGCTTCGACGATCGAGCGCAGGGCTAGCCGCGCCGGCGGCTATGTCGGCTGCCTTCGGTAGGTGTCGTCGTAAAAAATTCCGTGCGGGTGCTGGCCAAAACCCGCTCATGCGTGTATAGGCCACGCGACTTTCTTGGATTTCGGCCGTGATGCGAGGCCCTTTCGCGAGGGCTGCAGCGGCTGTTTGACCGAACACCGGAGCAGGACCATGGCTGTACCCAAACGAAAAACCTCGCCGTCGAAGCGCGGCATGCGCCGCTCGGCGGACGCGCTGAAGGCCCCGACTTACGTCGAAGACAAGAATTCAGGCGAACTGCGCCGTCCGCACCATGTCGATCTGAAGACCGGCATGTACCGCGGTCGTCAGGTTCTGGAGCCGAAGGAAGGCTGAGCCTTTTCCATCGGAACGACAGTTGAAAAGACCGGCCTTTGCGCCGGTCTTTTTCGTTTGAAGCGCGTGAACGGGCAATTCCGCCTTTCTGGCGGCGCGAGGGCAGGCCGTCGACAGCTTGACCATGCCCGCTGCTGCTGCGCTAAAAGGGTCAGCCTCTTGCACGCAGGAATAGCCGATGCTCGTCCATGTCCCGCTGATGATCGTGCCGTTCATCCTCTACAATCTGGGGCTTGCCGGCCTGCTGGGTGGAGGCGAAGCCCCTTGGCCGCGCGAGCTCTTCAGCGTCCCGATGATGTCCGGCGGCGTCTTTTCGCTGACTTCGGCCGACCTCATCGTCCTGGTCGCCCTGTTGCTGTTCTTCTTCGAGATCCTGAAGTCCACGCGAACCTCGAACGCCTCGGTAATCGACCACCTTCTGTCCACCTTCGTCTTCGTCGCCTTTCTCGTTGAATTCCTGCTGGTACGTGGCGCAGCAACCTCCCTTTTCTTCACTTTGATGATCATCGCCCTGGTCGACGTGCTCGCCGGCTTTGCCGTGTCGCTCCGGGCTTCCTCACGCGACGTCCATTTCCAATAGGGTGTAGCAATGCGCTTTTTCGATCGTCCCGGCCGTTCGCCCGTCATCGCCGAGAATGGCATGGCGGCGACGTCTCATCCGCTCGCCACGGCTACCGCGCTGTCGATCCTGAGGCAGGGCGGCAACGCCGTCGATGCCGCGATTGCCGCCTCCGCCACACTTTGCGTCGTGGAGCCGCATATGACGGGGATCGGCGGCGACTGCTTCGTCATCCTTGCCGAGCCCGACGGCGGTATCCATGGGCTGAACGGGTCCGGCCGTGCGCCCAGGGCCGCAAGCGCTGCCCTTTTGCGCGAGCAGGGTCACCGGAAAATGCCGCAGCAAGGTGCTTTGGCCGTCACCGTACCGGGAGCCATCGACGCCTGGTCCAGGCTGGCCGAACGATTCGGCACGCTGGGGTTCGACCGGCTTTTCGAGGAAGCGATCCGCTATGCCGAGGAAGGCTTCGCCATTCATGCCCGCGTCGGGCGCGACTGGAAGGCCTATCAGGAGGCGCTTATGGCCGACAAAGGGGCCGCGGCACACTGCCTGATTGCCGGCAAAGCACCGGAACCGGGCAGCCGCTTCCGCTTCCCAGCCTTGGCCAAGACGCTGCGCCGGGTCGCCCGCGACGGCGCGCGCGCCTTCTAT
>OKVY01000356.1_pt1 | contig 14926 bp, 13 predicted proteins | sample 1606931 | NCBI WGS metagenome assembly OKVY01 (sample SAMN03281017, study PRJEB24777) | human gut metagenome | isolation source: fecal sample PR221 from 1 month old male Chinese infant, caesarean... | reverse complement strand
ATCGTGAGAGTAATTCATCGGCACGTTAAATCATATCAGGCGTAATACCACAACCCTTAAGTTAGCGCTTATGGGATCACTCCCCGCCGTTGCTCTTACTCGGATTCGTAAGCCGTGAAAACAGCAACCTCCGTCTGGCCAGTTCGGATGTGAACCTCACAGAGGTCTTTTCTCGTTACCAGCGCCGCCACTACGGCGGTGATACAGATGACGATCAGGGCGACAATCATCGCCTTATGCTGCTTCATTGCTCTCTTCTCCTTGACCTTACGGTCAGTAAGAGGCACTCTACATGTGTTCAGCATATAGGGGGCCTCGGGTTGATGGTAAAATATCACTCGGGGCTTTTCTCTATCTGCCGTTCAGCTAATGCCTGAGACAGACAGCCTCAAGCACCCGCCGCTATTATATCGCTCTCTTTAACCCATTCTGTTTTATCGATTCTAATCCGGAAGACGCCTCGCATTTTTATGGCGTAATTTTTTAATGATTTAATTATTTAACTTTAATTTATCTCTTCATCGCAATTATTGACGACAAGCTGGATTATTTTTGAAATATTGGCCTAACAAACATCGCCGACTGACAACAAATTAATTATTACTTTTCCTAATTAATCCCTCAGAAATCCTCACCTTAAGCTATGATTATCAGGGCTTAGGGTCACCCGTCAGCGCTTACAGCCGTCAAAAACGCATCTCACCGCTGATGGCGCAAATTCTTCTATAGATCGTAAAAAACGAATTATTCCTACACTATAATCTGATTTTAACGATGATTCGTGCGGGGTAAAATAGTAAAAACGATCTATTCACCTGAAAGAGAAATAAAAAGTGAAACATCTGCATCGATTCTTTAGCAGTGATGCCTCGGGAGGCATTATTCTTATCATTGCCGCTATCTTGGCGATGATGATGGCCAACAGCGGCGCAACCAGTGGATGGTATCACGACTTTCTGGAGACGCCGGTTCAGCTCCGGGTTGGTTCACTCGAAATCAACAAAAACATGCTGTTATGGATAAATGACGCGCTGATGGCGGTATTTTTCCTGTTAGTCGGTCTGGAAGTTAAACGTGAACTGATGCAAGGATCGCTAGCCAGCTTACGCCAGGCCGCATTTCCAGTTATCGCCGCTATTGGTGGGATGATTGTGCCGGCATTACTCTATCTGGCCTTTAACTATGCCGATCCGATTACCCGCGAAGGGTGGGCGATCCCGGCGGCTACTGACATTGCCTTTGCACTTGGTGTGCTGGCGCTATTGGGAAGTCGTGTTCCGTTAGCGCTGAAGATCTTTTTGATGGCTCTGGCTATTATCGACGATCTTGGGGCCATCATTATCATCGCATTGTTCTACACTAATGACTTATCGATGGCCTCTCTTGGCGTCGCGGCTGTAGCAATTGCGGTACTCGCGGTATTGAATCTGTGTGGTGTACGCCGCACGGGCGTCTATATTCTGGTTGGCGTAGTGTTGTGGACTGCAGTGTTGAAATCGGGGGTTCACGCAACCCTGGCGGGGGTAATTGTCGGCTTCTTTATTCCTTTGAAAGAGAAGCATGGGCGTTCTCCAGCGAAGCGACTGGAGCATGTGTTGCACCCGTGGGTGGCGTATCTGATTTTACCACTGTTTGCATTTGCTAATGCTGGCGTTTCACTGCAAGGCGTCACGCTGGATGGCTTGACCTCCATTCTGCCATTGGGGATCATCGCTGGCTTGCTGATTGGCAAACCGCTGGGGATTAGTCTGTTCTGCTGGTTGGCGCTGCGTTTGAAACTGGCGCATCTGCCTGAGGGAACGACTTATCAGCAAATTATGGCGGTGGGGATCCTGTGCGGTATCGGTTTTACTATGTCTATCTTTATTGCCAGCCTGGCCTTTGGTAGCGTAGATCCAGAGCTGATTAACTGGGCGAAACTCGGTATCCTGGTCGGTTCTATCTCTTCGGCGGTAATTGGATACAGCTGGTTACGCGTTCGTTTGCGTCCATCAGTTTGACAGGACGGTTTACCGGGGAGCCATAAACGGCTCCCTTTTCATTGTTATCAGGGAGAGAAATGAGCATGTCTCATATCAATTACAACCACTTGTATTACTTCTGGCATGTTTATAAAGAAGGTTCTGTGGTTGGCGCAGCGGAGGCGCTTTATTTAACACCACAAACCATTACCGGACAGATTCGGGCGCTGGAAGAGCGCCTGCAAGGCAAATTATTTAAGCGCAAGGGACGTGGTCTCGAGCCCAGCGAGCTGGGGGAGCTGGTCTATCGCTATGCCGATAAAATGTTCACCTTGAGCCAGGAAATGCTGGATATCGTGAACTATCGCAAAGAATCCAATTTATTGTTTGACGTTGGCGTGGCTGATGCACTTTCCAAACGTCTGGTCAGTAGCGTGCTGAATGCTGCAGTAGTAGAAGGCGAGCCGATTCATCTTCGCTGCTTCGAATCCACCCACGAAATGCTGCTGGAGCAATTAAGCCAGCATAAACTGGATATGATCATTTCCGACTGTCCGATAGATTCTACGCAGCAGGAAGGCCTGTTCTCCGTGAGAATTGGCGAATGTGGCGTGAGTTTCTGGTGTACAAATCCACCGCCGGAAAAACCGTTCCCAGCTTGTCTTGAAGAACGGCGGCTTTTGATTCCTGGGCGACGTTCAATGTTAGGGCGCAAATTACTTAACTGGTTTAACTCCCAGGGATTAAACGTAGAAATCCTTGGCGAGTTTGATGATGCCGCTTTGATGAAAGCTTTTGGTGCGATGCACAATGCAATCTTCGTTGCCCCAACGCTTTATGCATATGACTTTTATGCCGATAAAACTGTCGTAGAAATTGGTCGCGTCGAGAATGTGATGGAAGAGTACCATGCTATTTTTGCTGAGCGGATGATTCAGCACCCGGCGGTACAGCGAATCTGCAATACGGATTATTCTGCGCTTTTTAGTCCAGCGGTGCGTTAATCGGCAGCTCCCCCAAAGTTAAGGTGGGGGAGATAGATTAGTTGTACATTACCACGATTTTGACTCGGCTCATTATTTGCCCGCTTGAGACATTGTTTCCATATGTACGTGGGCGAATAAATAGAGGAATCTGATTACTTCCTTCATGGGGATGCTGAAAAGAGTAGTAATTGCTTTTACCATACTGGATTTCATTCGTACCATCATTGGAGAGTTGAAAGCCTATTTGACCCGCACCGTCCTCACTGTTTTCTAACTCATTTTTTAATATGCTGGTTCCTGACTCCTGTATCGTCACTGGTTCAAAGTAATATTCAACGTCACTGGGTTCAAAAACTAATTCACCTTGCTCGCCCTGGATGCAGTCAAATCTTATATGATGAAACTGATAATTTTCATTATTGATACGAGACAGTACAAATCGTCCAGTGTCGATGGATTGATCTTCAAAACCACAGGTCATTAAATTTACCTGTAAAATAGTATTTAAATTAAAATTAAAGCGGACGCTATTACAATTAGTATTATTCCCTGTACATGAACTCACTTCAATTTCGAACAACAAAGGAAAAGGAGTTCCTGGAAAAATATCTGCGGTGTTGGAACTATCTGATACAGATGCGATAGAGTATGGAATGGTGAAATTTATCGCAGATAGCATCTCTTCTAAATTATAAGATGACTTCCCTGGAAGCTCTATTTTTTTTACCGTCAGATTCAAAGGGGAAATTAATAATATAATGACGACTTCCGACTTTAAACCTTAAAGCGTTCTGTGTTAAAAAATGAACTTTAATGGCGTTAGTCGTCTCTTGCAAGTCTGCACACTCAATGATATTTCCGGTGTTTTCAATTTTTTCGGCGGTGAGATTACCTTTCATCCTCAGTGGCTTGAGTATATATGTTCCACGTTGTTCCCCGACATTGGTCAATCCACAGGGAGCACTTTGCACAATAAAAGAATATAGACTCAAGGTGATTAATAAAAGCCACTTCATAGTAAACTCCTTTTACTGGCATATATATGTTTTGTTTTCATCGATAACGTGTTGAAAAGTAATAGTACAGAATAAATTCTGTTCATCATTGAGAGCAACTTTTATGCCAGTTGGAATTTCATCTACGCGAATAAAAAGGAGACTACCCTGGCCAACGACTCCAATATTGTTTTCCTGGAGATCCAGTACGTCATAGCCAAAAGTTAATGGCGAACCATCGGGACGCAGTGCCTGTATATACCAGGGCTTACGTTGGTCAGTTGTAAACTGCACATAAGAAACTGCTCCACGGTAAGGCGCAATAATTTGACGATTGCCCTGCAATTCTGTTTCACTTTCACTGTTTGCTGTATCAAGTACCAGATGGTTTTCACGATGAGGTATCATCAGGTCGTAAACAACCTGGCCTTTGCTGTTTGTTCGGTTGTATTTTTGTCCATTAATATGCGCGCCTTCTAACCCAGGCGCATCCAGAATTGCAAATGTATCGGATAGCTGGTTAGTGATATTAATACCACCGGGCCAGACAACTAATCCACTACTAATACTTCCACCACTTTGCCAGGCGTTTTTAGAATGGCTATAGCTGCCATCTATTGTGGCGATTGGGGTTCTCCAGCTTAAATTCGTACCAAGCGAGGTATCATTATTTTGTTGTTGCTGATTAACATATATACCATAATTTAACTGATCATGTTCACCGGCTATGCCAGTAATTCCAGTATTGTTGGAGGAATAGCCATCTTTGGAAAATGAGGTAGAATTCGATAAGTTAATTTGGTGACGTGTTTTGGCAATATCATCACCCCAGTAGAAAGGAATGGAGATAAACAGATTAAAACGCTCCTCTTCTTTATCGTTTTCATCATAGGATTGGCTGGCAGAGAAAGTATAACTAATGTGTTGCCAGTTATTGGAGTAACTGAATTGGTAATCTTTAGCATTTCCACTTCGCCCCCAGTAATTCCGCCAAAGTGCACTTAATGATACATTTCCCAGATTATTGGATAAAGGTTGCATTATATTGGCAGAAAGGCTATTTTTTCTGCCAATATCATAAAAATCATCATAGTCACTCTGATGATTTATTTTATCATTTTCGTAAAGATGGTCGCTGAATGTCCTGTAATCCTGCGAAGCATAACGCCAGGCGGCCACGCTAAAGTGAGTGGCTGTTTGCAATAGATATTTATTATAGGCGACCTGATAGCTCGTACCTTCGTGTCTGGTATCATTATTTAACTTACTACTCGATCGGGTAGCGTCAAAAGAGATGGCACCCAGCGGTGTATTCCAACCATTTCCCAGAGTTATAGCATTATAGTTATCGGATAAAATCGTACCGCCATAAAGTGTCAAAAGATTGTTGAGGCCATATATATAATTTGCCTCGAGAAAGTCCTCCTGATTCTTGACACCATATATCTGACTACGTCCGGCGATAAAATCGAAATTTGAAACACCAGGTTGCAGTATATTGGGCACGGAAGAGTAGGGCACCAAAAAGGAACGAACACTACCATCTGCTTCCTTAATGCTGACATCGAGATCAGAGCCGCTGCCCGAAAGTTGCAAATCTGCGATAGTAAATGGTCCTGGGGGAACCTCTTTTTGGTAAATGGTATAGCCATTTTGCGAAACCGTTATCAAGGCGTTACTTTGCGTAACACCTTGTACTAAAGGTGTAAAGCTTTGCATAGAATCAGGTAGCATTTGCATATCGCGAAATAAGCGTATTCCGCTAAATCGCAGAGAGTCGAATATGAGTGAGGATGTGTAATTTTCTCCTATCTGAACTGTGCTTAATATCTGCGACCAGCCACGTTCCAGGTAAAGAGTATTACTTTGCCATGTGCCTTTCATATCATCGGGTTTGCTATAGCTGGCATCAGAGTGTAACTGCCAACTAAATAAATTTAATCCGCTGTTAAACCGGCCATAACTGGCTGTATTACTGTTATTATTGCTGTCATAAGAGCGATACTGACTTAAATTATAGGAGGTATAAAAAGCATCAATGCCGCGATCCCAACTTTCTGGGGGAACGTAGCCTCTTTCAAGTTCATTGATATACGCCTGTGGTACTGTTAAATTTAGTCGGTGTTCACTGATATCCCACTGATATTGTCCACCATGAACCGCTTCATCCAGTAAAAAAACAATTATCTTCTGTATTGAGGTTACCGGTCTTTACCCCCAGTTTGGTTAGTAGCACCTTAGGCAAACATGGTTTGACTGGTGACTCTGGGATCGTGATATCTTGTTTTCCACGCCACTGGTTATTTACATAAAAATCAAGTTCGTAGTTTCCTGGAAGCGGTTGTTTATTATCGAAATGATATTCGGAAACTTTTTCTCCTTTCATGCCGCCGATCATAAAGTGCGTATCAAAAGTTTCTTCAGCATAACCCGGAAAAGAATACAAAAAAATAATAGCAGCGACCCATCGTGTCGTCCTTAACATGACTTTTTCCTGTTATCTCGCGGCGATTTTACTATGGATGTTATTCCCGTAATCATCAACTACCGTTAGTTCATATTCTGATGCGTGGTTATTTTTTAGTGTAATGTCGTTATTTGAAAATGGAGGCAGTAAGATACTTTCATTATTAACTTTCACGTTTTGTGCTTTGATAGTTGTAACCGTTATCCAGTTGGCTGTTTCGTTGTTTATTGAGATGGCGTTATTTTTCTTTTTGATATTTAATTGAGAAAGGCTTTTTTTATCTACCGGAGCTATTCCGCTTGGACGCCAAAGTAACTTTATCCGGTTTTGCAATGCAAGTTTAATTTTGTTTTTTCCTGCATTTTGTGGATTGTTTGGAGGGATATCCAGAACATTTAGATAAAATAAACTTTCTTTATTGTGAGGCAAATTGTTTGGCATTTTTCTTATTTTAAGTTGTTGGCCAGAACCACCTGCTACACGACTTACTGGCGGTGTGAGAATAAATGGGACCTGAATTTTTTCTGGCGCGATAGTGGTGTTCCCATCATCGATCCATGCCTGAATTAAAGAGGCATTTTTACTTTGATTCATTAACTGTACGAGAACTTCTCTGTTTTTTTCAGGATAAATAATGCGCGTACCATAGATGACCACACCGGCATGAACAGGTAAAATAAAAAATGACATCAGTAATGCTGTTATTATTCTCACGTAATCACTCCGTAAATAATACCGGTAGCAGAGCTACCGGCAAAAAACGTTAATCTGCACTGATTTTAATCGTTACGGTTGACTCTACGGAGCCTTTTGTAACTGGATTGCCACTTGTGCGGGCATATTGTGCATTCAAATTAAGAAAATATTGACCAGAGCCATTATCTTTCAGCGGTGTTTTTAACCCTGGTCTCATTCTGGTCAAAGTCCCATCATCGAGGAAAATGGCAAAGCCAATGTTCTCAGCAGTTCCTTTATTCAGCGTAAAGTTATTAGCATCAAACTCTGATGCTAGTACTTCGATACTTGGGGCTGTATTTCCGTCACACTGAATTTCTAAGTCATGAGAGGTTGAACCGGTTTTTAAAGTATAGATTTCATTATTGATAAGTTGATTCATTGCACTGGTTACAACATCTTCGACAACGATATCTGTTGTCGAATCACCATTAACAAAGTAACACGTTGTATCAACAACTTCTCCTCTAATGGTTAGTGTTCCTTGATCGACATCCTTGGCGAAGGTTGTTGCGCTAAACATCAACGTTGTCGCAACGAAGGGAATAATATACTTTTTCATAAATCATCCTTAATTAACTGGTATGGAAGGTCACTCGTTTTCAAACCCGATTATGTGATCAGGTTGTTATTATTTAGATTAATGTTTAAATTTTTTAATTTCTTGATGTGAAGTTGATGAAAGTTTGAAAATTTAATATTCTTAATTATTCCCTTCTTTATAAGAAGAGCAAGGTGCCATCATTAGAGTGACAGAGTAGGATGTTTCAGAGCATGCTTCAGATTATTTTTTATTTCTCTGCAGTTAATTAATAATTATCACAGATAATTTCATTCTGAAATTACTTCTTTTTTGGGGTGTTTTAATCTTGATGAGATATTTTTTTCATAAGGAACATAGACTCGTTGATGCTCTGAAGGTATTTTCTCATTTCTGGGGATGTTTTGTCGTAATCGTGCATAAACTTTTTCAGTTCTTTATACACATCATTATTTAGCTTTACATTGTCGCGAACTAAAGTTTGTACCAATGGTATCAAAATTTCGAAACGGGACGGTTTGTCATCAATACTTGCCAGGGTTTTGAATACTCCTGTGTATCTGTAACCTAAGTGCTTATTGACAAGTTGAGTGGTCCATCGGCCAGGCATAATATCTTCACAGCGCAAATTTTTTATCATGGTATTAGTGAACGATGTTCCAAATATGTTGCTTTTTTTAATGAAGAGGTTGTTTATTTCTCCATTTGAAAAGATGGTGTTTGATAAGTCGCTTTCAAAACATGATATATTGGATAATACACAACCAAAATAATACCCATATGAAAGGTTGCTCTTTTCTATTGTTATATTTGATAGCAACATTTTATGTATATTAATATTAAGGGCAGTCAAATACTGGATGTTTTGCTCGTTAAGTTCATGCATCTCCAGAGATTTATTATAGGGTAATAAAAGTATAAATTCCTTTACATTATCTCCGCAGTAAGAAAAGACAACATCAAATTTATTGGTGATTGTGTTTTTAGTTGAGCAGTAAGCTGATTTTTCTATTAATCGACTGGGTATGCTTTTAAATAAAGATAATTTTTCACATAGTTGTGAATATGCAATATTGCTAGTTTTAAAATTCTGCCACATCATTCCCTGGTTATCATCTGTCGATGAGGCGGGGATTTTATTGCATTGCTCATTGTATAGCTCAGGATAAATATTCTTTTTTATTAGATTTCTGATTTCCTTATTAAAATAACTTTTTTTCTTGACTATTGCACTGTATTTAGCTTTTTGTGACGTCTCCTGATGATCATAAAATGACTGGAGATTTCTGCAGGCCTCATAAAATATTTCAGGAGTGTATAGCTCTGGGTATATTTCCTGGTTGAAGTTTGCCTTTAAAAATTTAATAAATTTTTCATGGCATGCTTGATATATCTTAATCTCTTCAGAAAGACATTCGCTTGTTATGTCATCAAAAACATCCAATCTAAGTAATGTGATGCCTTTGTGTTTAAAAAAAGAAAATTGAACTGTATGTTCTATGAGTTTACATCTATAAAAATGTGCATCTCTCAGATGAGTATATTGAAAAAAATGATGAAGGACTGGAGATGGTTTAGGCAAATCCTGACTTCTGAAAAAGTCATCAAACAAAATTAAGAACTCTGTTTTATACTCGCAAAACACTTTTACTAACTCATTTTGTCTTGTTTTATTTATTATTACATCATCTACTATATTTGATTTATAAAGACAATGTGGCGAAGTTGAGATACCATCTGTCATTATCAGTCCTTGAAGTTGATGAATTTTTATTAATTTAATTTATGAGTGAATGTGACTACTATCAAAAATCGCTCATTAATTTTAAGAAGTACAATATAAATAGGTATTTAACCTGTGTTGATTGCTGTTAATAATTTACAAGGTCTAATGAGGAGATATTTATGAATGGTTAAAGTATATAGGAATTTAATTCAAAAATAGAGTGGTCTTAAGTTTAATACCTCAATGTGTATCACAATATCCACATTCTTTGTAGGGGAGTCTGGAGATTGAGTAGATATTCTTGTTCAGAATGTATCAGCCGATGGTTCTACGATTCTTTAGCCACGAAGAGTTCAGATAGTGCAACGGCATGTCTGCAAGAACCTGCAACTTTTGACTATCTGGCAACCGGCAGTGTGTTCTCTCACGCATCACAAAAGCAGCAGGCATAAAAAAACCCGCTTGCGCGGGCTTTTTCACAAAGCTTCAGCAAATTGGCGATTAAGCCAGTTTGTTGATCTGTGCAGTCAGGTTAGCCTTATGACGTGCAGCTTTGTTTTTGTGGATCAGACCTTTAGCAGCCTGACGGTCCACGATCGGTTGCATTTCGTTAAATGCTTTCTGTGCAGCAGCTTTGTCGCCAGCTTCGATAGCTGCGTATACTTTCTTGATGAAAGTACGCATCATAGAGCGACGGCTTGCGTTGTGCTTACGAGCCTTTTCAGACTGAATGGCGCGCTTCTTAGCTGATTTGATATTAGCCAAGGTCCAACTCCCAAATGTGTTCTATATGGACAATTCAAAGGCCGAGGAATATGCCCTTTTAGCCTTCTTTTGTCAATGGATTTGTGCAAATAAGCGCCGTTAATGTGCCGGCACTCGTTACGTAGTGATGGCGCAGGATTCTACCAGCTTGCGGGGTGTGAATACAGCTTTTCCGCGATAAAAATTGCAGCAGGCGGTCAGTTTCTTCCCGTGATTTGCGCCATGGCAATGAAAAGCCACTTCTTTCTGATTTCGGTACTCAATCGCCGGTTAACCTTGACCGCTGTACAAGGTATACTCGGACGATTTTCACTGTTTTGAGCCAGACATGAAGCTGATACGCGGCATACATAATCTCAGCCAGGCCCCGCAAGAAGGGTGTGTGCTGACTATTGGTAATTTCGACGGCGTGCATCGCGGTCATCGCGCGCTGTTACAGGGCTTGCAGGAAGAAGGGCGCAAGCGCAACTTACCGGTGATGGTGATGCTTTTTGAACCTCAACCACTGGAACTGTTTGCTACCGATAAAGCCCCGGCAAGACTGACCCGGCTGCGGGAAAAACTGCGTTACCTTGCAGAGTGTGGCGTTGATTACGTGCTGTGCGTGCGTTTCGACAGGCGTTTTGCGGCGTTAACCGCGCAAAATTTCATCAGCGATCTTCTGGTGAAGCATTTGCGCGTAAAATTTCTTGCCGTAGGTGATGATTTCCGCTTTGGCGCTGGTCGTGAAGGCGATTTCTTGTTATTACAGAAAGCTGGCATGGAATACGGCTTCGATATCACCAGTACGCAAACTTTTTGCGAAGGTGGCGTGCGTATCAGCAGCACCGCCGTGCGTCAGGCGCTGGCGGATGACAATCTGGCTCTGGCAGAAAGTTTACTGGGGCACCCGTTTGCCATCTCCGGGCGTGTAGTCCACGGTGATGAATTAGGGCGCACTATAGGTTTCCCGACGGCGAATGTACCGCTACGCCGTCAGGTTTCCCCGGTGAAAGGGGTTTATGCGGTAGAAGTGCTGGGCCTCGGTGAAAAGCCGTTACCCGGCGTGGCAAACATCGGAACACGCCCAACGATTGCCGGTATTCGCCAGCAGCTGGAAGTGCATTTGTTAGATGTTGCAATGGACCTTTACGGTCGCCATATACAAGTAGTGCTGCGTAAAAAAATACGCAATGAGCAGCGATTTGCGTCGCTGGACGAACTGAAAGCGCAGATTGCGCGTGATGAATTAACCGCCCGCGAATTTTTTGGGCTAACAAAACCGGCTTAAGCCTGTTATGTAATCAAACCGAAACACGGAACCGAGAATCTGATGAGTGACTATAAATCAACCCTGAATTTGCCGGAAACAGGGTTCCCGATGCGTGGCGATCTCGCCAAGCGCGAACCGGGAATGCTGGCGCGTTGGACTGATGATGATCTGTACGGCATCATCCGTGCGGCTAAAAAAGGCAAAAAAACCTTCATTCTGCATGATGGCCCTCCTTATGCGAATGGCAGCATTCATATTGGTCACTCGGTTAACAAGATTCTGAAAGACATTATCGTGAAGTCCAAAGGGCTTTCCGGTTATGACTCGCCGTATGTGCCTGGCTGGGACTGCCACGGTCTGCCGATCGAGCTGAAAGTAGAGCAAGAATACGGTAAGCCGGGTGAGAAATTCACCGCCGCCGAGTTCCGCGCCAAGTGCCGCGAATACGCGGCGACCCAGGTTGACGGTCAACGCAAAGACTTTATCCGTCTGGGCGTGCTGGGCGACTGGTCGCACCCGTACCTGACCATGGACTTCAAAACTGAAGCCAATATCATCCGCGCGCTGGGCAAAATCATCGGCAATGGTCACCTGCACAAAGGCGCGAAGCCGGTGCACTGGTGCGTAGACTGCCGTTCTGCACTGGCAGAAGCGGAAGTTGAGTATTACGACAAAACTTCTCCGTCCATCGACGTTGCTTTCCAGGCAGTCGATCAGGATGCACTGAAAGCAAAATTTGCCGTAAGCAACGTTAACGGCCCAATCTCGCTGGTAATCTGGACCACCACGCCGTGGACTCTGCCTGCCAACCGCGCAATCTCTATTGCACCTGATTTCGACTATGCGCTGGTGCAGATCGACGGTCAGGCCGTGATTCTGGCGAAAGATCTGGTTGAAAGCGTAATGCAGCGTATCGGCGTGACCGATTACACCATTCTCGGCACGGTAAAAGGTGCAGAGCTTGAGCTGCTGCGCTTTACCCATCCGTTTATGGGCTTCGACGTTCCGGCAATCCTCGGCGATCACGTTACCCTGGATGCCGGTACCGGTGCCGTTCACACCGCGCCTGGCCACGGCCCGGACGACTATGTGATCGGTCAGAAATACGGCCTGGAAACCGCTAACCCGGTTGGCCCGGACGGCACTTATCTGCCGGGCACTTATCCGACGCTGGATGGCGTGAACGTCTTCAAAGCGAACGACATCGTCGTGGCGCTGCTGCAGGAAAAAGGCGCGCTGCTGCACGTTGAGAAAATGCAGCACAGCTATCCGTGCTGCTGGCGTCACAAAACGCCGATCATCTTCCGCGCGACACCGCAGTGGTTCGTCAGCATGGATCAGAAAGGTCTGCGTGCGCAGTCACTGAAAGAGATCAAAGGCGTGCAGTGGATCCCGGACTGGGGCCAGGCGCGTATCGAGTCGATGGTTGCTAACCGTCCTGACTGGTGTATCTCCCGTCAGCGCACCTGGGGCGTACCGATGTCACTGTTCGTGCACAAAGACACGGAAGAGCTGCATCCGCGTACCCTCGAACTGATGGAAGAAGTGGCTAAACGCGTTGAAGTTGACGGCATCCAGGCGTGGTGGGATCTCGATGCGAAAGAGATCCTCGGCGACGAAGCTGACCAGTATGTGAAAGTGCCGGATACGCTGGATGTATGGTTTGACTCCGGATCTACCCACTCTTCTGTTGTTGATGTGCGTCCGGAATTTGCCGGTCACGCAGCGGACATGTATCTGGAAGGTTCAGACCAGCACCGTGGTTGGTTCATGTCTTCTTTGATGATCTCCACCGCGATGAAGGGCAAAGCGCCGTATCGTCAGGTACTGACCCACGGCTTTACCGTGGATGGTCAGGGCCGCAAGATGTCTAAATCTATCGGTAACACCGTTTCGCCGCAGGATGTGATGAACAAACTGGGCGCGGATATTCTGCGTCTGTGGGTGGCATCAACTGACTACACCGGTGAAATGGCCGTTTCTGACGAGATCCTGAAACGTGCAGCCGACAGCTATCGTCGTATCCGTAACACCGCGCGCTTCCTGCTGGCAAACCTGAACGGTTTTGATCCGGCAAAAGATATGGTGAAACCGGAAGAGATGGTGGTACTGGATCGCTGGGCCGTAGGTTGTGCGAAAGCGGCACAGGAAGACATCCTCAAGGCGTACGAAGCATACGATTTCCACGAAGTGGTACAGCGTCTGATGCGCTTCTGCTCCGTTGAGATGGGTTCCTTCTACCTCGACATCATCAAAGACCGTCAGTACACCGCCAAAGCGGATAGCGTGGCGCGTCGTAGCTGCCAGACTGCGCTGTATCACATCGCTGAAGCGCTGGTGCGCTGGATGGCACCAATCCTCTCCTTCACCGCTGATGAAGTGTGGGGCTATCTGCCGGGCGAACGTGAAAAATACGTCTTCACCGGTGAGTGGTACGAAGGCCTGTTTGGTCTGGCAGACAGTGAAGCAATGAACGATGCGTTCTGGGACGAGCTGTTGAAAGTGCGTGGCGAAGTGAACAAAGTCATTGAGCAAGCGCGTGCCGACAAGAAAGTGGGTGGCTCGCTGGAAGCGGCAGTAACCTTGTATACAGAACCGGAACTGGCGGCGAAACTGACCGCGCTGGGCGATGAATTACGATTTGTCCTGTTGACCTCCGGCGCTACCGTTGCAGACTATAACGACGCACCTGCTGATGCTCAGCAGAGCGAAGTACTCAAAGGGCTGAAAGTCGCGTTGAGTAAAGCCGAAGGTGAGAAGTGCCCACGCTGCTGGCACTACACCCAGGATGTCGGCAAGGTGGCGGAACACGCAGAAATCTGCGGCCGCTGTGTCAGCAACGTCGCCGGTGACGGTGAAAAACGTAAGTTTGCCTGATGAGTCAATCGATCTGTTCAACAGGGCTACGCTGGCTGTGGCTGGTGGTAGTCGTGCTGATTATCGATCTGGGCAGCAAATACCTGATCCTCCAGAACTTTGCTCTGGGGGATACGGTCCCGCTGTTCCCGTCGCTTAATCTGCATTATGCGCGTAACTATGGCGCGGCGTTTAGTTTCCTTGCCGATAGCGGCGGCTGGCAGCGTTGGTTCTTTGCCGGTATTGCGATTGGTATTAGCGTGATCCTGGCAGTGATGATGTATCGCTCGAAGGCCACGCAGAAGCTAAACAATATCGCTTATGCGCTGATTATTGGCGGCGCGCTGGGCAACCTGTTCGACCGCCTGTGGCACGGCTTCGTTGTCGATATGATCGACTTCTACGTCGGCGACTGGCACTTCGCCACCTTCAACCTTGCCGATACTGCCATTTGTGTCGGTGCGGCACTGATTGTGCTGGAAGGTTTTTTGCCTTCTAAAGCGAAAAAACAATAATAAACCCTGCCGGATAAGGCCTACAGATTGCTGCGAAATCGTAGGCCGCATCCGGCAAAAATCCTCAAAATATAAGAGCAAACCTGCATGTCTGAATCTGTACAGAGCAATAGCGCCGTCCTGGTGC
>OKVY01000355.1_pt1 | contig 15063 bp, 18 predicted proteins | sample 1606931 | NCBI WGS metagenome assembly OKVY01 (sample SAMN03281017, study PRJEB24777) | human gut metagenome | isolation source: fecal sample PR221 from 1 month old male Chinese infant, caesarean... | reverse complement strand
AAATGGTGGTGATAGTTATGACTGAAGGAACGTATGAACAGGTAATTAATGAACTTGATCGACTAGGAATTAAATATGGAATGGTCGATCACCCAGCTGCTGAAACAACTGAGCAGGCAGACAAATATATTGAAGGTCATGAGGGTGTTCGGACAAAGACGATGTTTCTGAAGGGAAAGAAGAAGCATTTTTACCTAGTAATTATGGATGATCAGAAGCCAATGGATTTTAAGGAGTTCCAAGAATTAACAGGCGCCAAGCGGGTATCAATGGCGCGTCCAGATGATTTACAAGAACAACTAGGATCCCATGCTGGGGTGGTTTCACCATTTGGCTTGATGAACAGTGAGGAACATAATATCAAAGTATATTTTGATCAGGATATGTTAGCGGAAGATCCAATTTTGACTTTCCATCCGAATGTTAATACTCATACCATCTTTATTAAAACTACTGATTTAATGAAGTTTATTAAAGAGCAGGGGTATGCTCCAGAAATTATTGATCTATAATTTTGCTTCCCTTCTTTTCCTATGATTAGTCAAGGATAAATTATCAAAAATAAGCGTACACTAAACTAACCTGATTAAAAAGACAATTTAAAAATCAGGCGATCGTGGTATATTGAAAGAGTGAAGTAATTAGTTCTTCACAAGGGACCTCGAGTCCGTATACCGATAACGGTATTTAGTATGGTGCTTAATCATGGATAAAAGGCATTTCAGGGTTTTATTCATACAAGCAACCATCGCGACCTTATTCAGTTTGGGATAAGGCCGTTTTTGCTTTAAATGATAATAGTAATCAACAATATGATTTGGCGCGGCATGTTGTTGGCGAATCATATTTCCGATCGCAAAATAAAGTAGTTTGCGGGCAATGGGATTACCGCGCTTATTGATATGATCTTGATGACCGCCTTGACCAGATTGATACCGCTGAATATCAATTCCCACATAAGCATTTAGCTGGTTGGCATTATCAAAACGACTAATATCACCTAGTTCAGCCATTAATTGGGCCGCGGTCTGCGGCCCTATACCTGGAAATGAAACGTAATACTGAAAAGTCTCATCTTCTTGCGCTGTCGTGATCATTTGCTTAACAATTTTTTCTTTCTGCTTGGTTAATTCAATTAATAATCGGCAATAATAGCGAACTTCGTCCACCTGAACTGAATCCTGACTAGCAGCCGGGTAAGCATCCTGAGCTAACTTTAATAGTTGGTCGGCATACTTGAACCCTTTCATGTTAGAGAGCTTTTTGTCGGTGGACTTAATTAGCCGGTTCTTAAGCTTAGTCCGTGAGAGTAGCTTTACGAAATCTGGATGTGGAAATAGTTCAACGATATTTAAGGCTAATTTAGAAGTTTTATTTTTAAACAGCTGCTTTAGTTCCGGAAAAGTCTGTTCCAGAGCGATATGAAGTTGAACTAGGCGATGGTCCCAGTCATTGTTTAATTGGTTATAGAAACGACTTAACTCGTGGAGCCGAGCGAAGCGTGGTGACTTGGGTACCGTCAATCGAAAAAGATTACCCTGAACGGTTAAAGCAATCTTCCGCGCATCTTGACGATCGGTCTTAACCCGACGAAGATTTTCTGATTTGAGATGTAATTCTAACGGATTTAACCGGCAATATTTTAGTTGATGACTAATACAAAAGTATTCTACCGGGCTTGAATATATTCCAGTAGCTTCAAAGAAAATAATTGGGTGATCAGCTGCTTGAACCGTTGACAGTAACTGATTAAAACCCGATTGAGTGTGTCTAAAGACGAACTCGCCGCGACAGTTCTTTTGATGATACCAAGCAACATTACTTTTCCCCATTGAAACGTCCAGGGCAATAATATCTGCCATTGTAAGACTTCCTTTCTTGAGCTAGGCTAAGCCGTTATCAACGATTTGTAATTCATTTCCTATACTCGAACTCGTAGTTCCACAAACTGAAAGCAAAATATCAAAGCAAAGATAGCGGAGATTATTTTTTAATACGGACTCGCAGTCCCAGAAGCTATGTGCAACCTTAGCTTTTAGGGTAACAAAAAAGTCCAGAACGATTATTTTCGTTCTGAACTAATCTTAGGTTGTTTCCTACGTTACCCCACCAATCTTGGAAGCGGTGTTCATCAAGAGATTGTTCGGATACCAGAAGCGGGAGGCCAATAAGATCAGCAGGTTTAATAGCGTTTTTTTGAGCAAGGGGATTGTCTTTTTGCATGGCTAATCCCCACCGATCAGTTTCCGGTAATTGAAGATGATGGTAACTGTCGAGACTACGATGAGCCATTAAGACCGCAAAATCAATGGTACCGTGTTTTAATGCAGTTTCCATTTCATCAGCATTACCGCTAGCTAGCCGAATTTTAACATCAGGATAGTCCTGAATAATCTCGCTAAGTACTTCCATGATCCGCTGCATTCCAATACTTTCGCCAGCACCAATTGAGAGTGTCCCAGTAACAACTTGTTCTTTTTGAATATTAGTGGCTGTTTGGTCCGCAAGTTGAATAATTTCTTTTGCCCGGGCTTGGAGATACTCGCCTTCGTCTGTTAAGGTAATTTACCGATGCCCGCGGATAAATAACTTGACACCAAGTTCACTTTCTAAATCTGCAAGCTGCCTTGATAATGTCGGTTGAGATACTAGTAGTTCTTGAGCAGCTTTGGTGATATTTCGTTGTTGGGCGACAGCGAGAAAGTAACGTAAAACCCGAAGTTCCATATGATTCTCTCCCATAACTAAAAGCTATTTTTAACCATATTATATAAGTATTTCACATCATAGCAAAGAGAAAATATAATAATGACAGTTAACTATATAAAAATTGGTGGAAACGTAATTATTTTGCCGAATGTTCATATTGGAACTGATGCGGTAATTGGTGCTGGGTCAATTATTATTCACGATATTCCAGCAGGAGAAAATATTTTATACGTATACGAGGAGAAACAATAATGCAAGAATTACATTTAACTCAAGAATGGGATAAGGTATTTCCTAAAAGTGATCAAGTTGATCACAAAAAAGTAACTTTTACTAACCACTTTGGTAGCGGACCAATACACACCAAAGAACTACGAAGGTAAGTTGCCAGCATTAGCGGTGGCAGGACCTTTTGGGGCAGTCAAGGAACAGTCTAGTGGCTTGTACGCTCAAACGATGGCGGAACGGGGATACTTGACAATTGCCTTTGATCCTTCCTTTACTGGTGAAAGTGGTGGAGATGTGCGTGATGTCTTCTCACTAGATATCAACACTGAAGACTATCAAGCAGCAGTCGACTATTTGAGTAACTTAGATAATGTTGATCCAGAAAAGATTGGCATTATCGGGATTTGTGGTTGGGGAGGAATTTCTCTAAATGCTGCCGCCATTGATCCCCGGATTAAGGCGACTACTGCGGTAACAATGTATGATATGCCACGAGTCGGCTCATGGAGCTACTTCGATCAGGGAACCGCGGAAGAACGTTATGCAAGCAAAAAACAAATTGCTGAACAACGGACTAAAGAATATGGTAAAAAGAATTTAGCTAAAGCCGGTGGTTGCTATGATTACCCAGCTCCTGATGATCAACCAGATTTTGTTAAGCAATACAGTGCATACTACAAGACTAAACGTGGCTATTACAAGCGTTCCGTTAACTCCAATGAGGGCTGGGTCTTGCAGAGTCAGCCAGCTTGGATGAATACCAAGATCTTGGTTCACCCCGAAGACCTTAAGAATGCCGTTTTGATTGTTCATGGTGAAAAAGCCCACTCACGTTACATGGGTGAAGATACCTTTAAGAAGTTGAAGGGTGACAACAAGGAATTAGTGATTGTGCCTAGCACAACCCATACTGATTTATACGATGGTGGCGACCATGATTATATTCCGTTTGACAAGATTGATAGTTTCTTTAAGAAGAACCTGTAGTAATAATTAGCAAAAACCGAAGCATCCTAGAATTGCGAATATTTCTAGGGTACTTCGGTTAAATTAAAATGATCAAAATTATTAATACGTTGAAGTAAGTAACTTACTAATCGTTTCTTCCATTTTGGTTGGCTGGATTATTTGCTCAGCTCGGATTGACTGATTGAATAAGGCTTGAACATTATTACTGAAAGGCTGCTGGATAATATTTTGCAAATCTTGAATGGCTGCTAAGCCTGAACTTGATACTGGTTTTCCGGTAATAGCCTTGTAAACTGTTTCAGGGAACTTATACGGACTAGCCGTTGATACAATGACTGTTGGTGTCTTGTCATTATGGCTGGCTTGGTATTGATTAGTAACGAATGAAGCAACAGCCGTATGTGGATCGATCAGATAACCATCCGCCTCATAAATTCGCTGGATCTCTTGGCTGACTTGATCTTGAGTAGCAAATCCGGCAGCAAACTGACGGTCTAACTGATCTTTAATAATGGAGTTAACTTGATAATGACCTTCTTGTACTAATTGATCCATATATTTACTAATTAGTTCAGCATTATTATCAGCTAAATCAAATAATAATCGCTCTAGATTGCTGGATACTAAGATGTCCATTGCAGGTGAATTGGTTAAGTAAAACTGACGCTGACGGTTGTATTCCCCGGTTTTGAAAAAGTCGGTCAGGACATTATTTTCATCAGAGGCACAAATCAATTTATTAATTGGTAATCCTAACTTTTTAGCGTAATAGCCAGCTAGAATATCGCCAAAATTACCAGTAGGGACCGCAAAATTGAGGACATCACCGACCTGAATTTTACCTTTATTTACCAGTTGACCATAGGCACTAAAGTAATAGGCAATCTGTGGAATTAAGCGCCCAATATTCATTGAATTAGCTGAGGAGAATTGATAGCTGTTTTGTTGTAGTTGCTGATTAAATGTGGTGTCGTTAAAAATTCGTTTAACTTCAGTTTGGGCATCGTCAAAATTACCTTCAATCGCAATAGCAGTAAGGTTATTCCCCCGTTGGCCCAACATTTGTTTCAATTGAACGGGACTAACTCCTCCATGGGGATAAAAGACAATTACTTGTGTACCGGGCTGATTACTAAATCCCCGCATAGCTGCTGTTCCAGTATCACCAGAAGTAGCAGTTAAAATAATAATTTTATTACTGATTTGTTCAATAGTAACTGCTGAGGTCATTAGATAGGGAAGAATTTGCAGTGCAACATCTTTAAAGGCTAAAGTCGGTCCATGAAAAAGTTCTAGGTAGTAATTATTTGAATGACTATTAGAAATAGGGGTAATTTGTTGACTATCCCATTGGTCGCCATAAGCCTGCTCGATACTTTTTTGTAGCTGATCAGGGGTAAAATCATTGAAAAACAGGGTTAGAATCAGGTGTACAATTTGCTGATAAGTCATCTTAGGTAAGTTTTCGATCGGTAAAGATGAAGAAGGAAATTTGGTGGGGACTAGCAAACCACCGTCATCTGCTAGCCCCTTAATAATGGCTTGGGGTGCGTTTAAGTTTTTATCTAGTGGGCCGCGTGTACTACGGTATTGCATATCATTACCTCCAATTATGACTAAAATCGTAACTCTTTGTTTGATATTGTACCTGTCTTAACGGTATGTTACAATCGGAAAATGAAAAAATAATGAGAAAATGAGGTGGCATTATGGAAACCGTTCAGATAGGAATGCTAGGTCTTGGAACAGTTGGATCTGGCGTACTACAAATGATTCAGAATAATGAAGATAAGGTGGCTAATGTCACCGGTCGGCAACTTAATGTTAAAAAAGTATTAGTAAAACATCCCGAGCGTCATCAGAAAGTCCAGGGAGGAATCGAGTTAACGACTGATATTCAGGAAATTATCAATGATCAAGAAATTCAAATTGTGGTAGAGCTGATTGGTGGAATCCACCCTGCAAAAGACTATATTGAAATGGCATTACGCTCCCGAAAAAACGTTGTAACGGCAAATAAGGACTTGATTGCAACATATGGACCAGAATTAAGCCGACTAGCCCATGATAATGATTGCGATCTAATGTATGAAGCAAGTGTCGCTGGGGGAATTCCAATTTTACGGACAATTAATAATAGTTTCTCTGCTGACAAAATAACGGAGGTCAAGGGAATTGTTAACGGAACCACTAACTACATTTTGACACAGATGAGTCAGCAAGGGTGGTCGTACGAAAAGGCATTACGCGAAGCACAAAAATTAGGTTTTGCTGAGGCAGATCCAACGAATGACGTTACTGGAAAAGATGCTGCATTTAAAATGGTAATCCTTAGTCAGTTTGCATTCGGTATTCAATTAACGATTAATGATTTTAACGTAACTGGAATTGACCGATTGAGCGCCTTCGATGTTCAACAAGCGGGGAAATTTGGTTATGTAATTAAGCTAGTAGGGATTTCGCGGGTAATTAATGATGGCGTCTTTGTCGAAGTAGCTCCGGTTTTGGTCCCAGTAGATCATCCGTTAGCTACCATCAATAATGAATACAATGCAGTAATGGTCACTGGTCAAGCGGTAGGAGACACCCTGTTTTATGGGCGTGGTGCAGGTGGATTGCCGACAGCAAATAGTGTTTTAAGTGATATCACTTCAGTTACTAAGAATCTTGTGTTAAAAACTAACGGTAACTTCTTTAATAATTATCAGCAGCGTTATATCCCAGCTACTACTGATCAAGTTGCATATCCATACTTTTTATCCATTACGATGCCGGATATAACTGGTCAAATGCTTAAGTTAACGCAAATTATGACAGAGATTAATGCCAGTTTTAGCCAAATTACCCAAACAGAAGCAAATGGAATAGCTCGGATAGTAATTATTACTCATGCAATGAGCGGGTCGCAGTTACATGAATTTAAGGCACAGATTGCTAGTGAACCAACCATTAATCTTGATGCTGCTTATAAGGTTTTAAAATAATGGGGGATGAGTAAATGAAAATTAAGGTTCCTGCTTCCAGTGCCAATCTTGGCCCAGGTTTTGATTCAATTGGACTTGCGGTTTCACTATACTTAAATGTAGCGGTTAAGGAATCTGCTAAAGAATGGCAAGTCGATCACCAGTTAGGAGATTTACCGCATGATGAGCATAATATGATCGTTCAAACGGCTCTCCAGGTTGCGCCCCAACTCTCGCCCCAACATCTTGAAGTCAGCAGTGATATTCCGCTTACTCATGGGTTAGGAAGCAGTTCCAGCGCAATTGTTGCTGGGATTGAATTAGCAAACCAACTAGCAAATCTCAAATTAACCAAGGCAGCTAAGGTAGAAATTGCCAGTCAAATAGAGGGCCATCCTGATAATGTTGCTCCAGCAATCCTTGGTGGCTTAGTGATTGGGACTAACATTGACAAGCATTTCGATGCTGTGGAAGCTCCTTTACCACCATATGATTTTGTTGCTTATATTCCAGCGTATAGCTTAGCAACCAAAAAAGCTCGGGCAGTTTTACCACGTCAGTTAGACTACCATTCTGCCATCCATGCTAGTGCAGTTGCTAATACATTAGTAGCAGCTTTATTTAAACAAGATTACTCATTGGTAAGTGAACTTATGGAGGCTGATAACTTCCATGAACAGTATCGGGCACAATTAGTACCGGAGTTAATGCCAATTCGGCAAGTAGGTCATGTTTATGGTGCAGCGACATACTTAAGTGGAGCCGGTCCCACGGTTATGACAATGATTATCCCAGACAAAACGGCAGCATTTATTGAAGCACTCCGTAAAAAAGGATTATCTGATCGCATTGAAGTTTTACATCCAGATCGTAATGGTGTGGTCGTCGACGATCAGTAAATTATAGTTTTCAAAGAGGCTATCCTTTTGGGCTTGATAGTGATAATTATTCAGAAAATAATAAAAGAGAATAACCAGTAATTTACTTCGAAGGGATCTCCCTGAGCTAATAGTTACGGGTTATTCTCTTTTATTATTTTTCATAAACTGATCGTTTTAACACACCGACATAGGGAAGATTACGGTAAAGGCCATTATAATCAAGACCATAGCCAACGATAAATTCATTAGGAACTGTAAAACCAAGGTAATCAATTTTTACAGGTGTTTCACGACGTTCAGGTTTATCCAGAAGTGAACAAATTTCAACACTCTTTGCGCCACGACTAGCGAACAGTTTGTTCAAAAACTCTAAAGTATGTCCGGTATCGATAATGTCTTCAACCATTAAAACTGATCTACCACTAACGTCATGGGAAAGGTCACGTAACAAACGTACTTTACCTGACGATTTAGAACTATCTTCATAGCTGGAAACATCGACATAATCGATATTCAGCTTAAAATCAAGTCTCTTCATTAATTCAGCCGCAAACATCATTGCTCCAGTCATCACTGGCACAACTACTGGAAATTCATCGTGGTATTTAGCAGAAATGGTAGTTGCCAATTCGTCGATTCTGTGATCAATTTGTGCTTGAGAATACAAAACTTTTTCAATGTCGTTATCCATTCTAATTCTCCCTTATAATGTTCGATATTTACGAACAATATAACTGGTTAGTATTTATTAACGTTAGCATTTTATCATAAGTCGTGGCAATTTAAAGACTTTTTTAAAGAAAATTATGATAGTCTAACCGGAAAAAATTTAAATTTCATGATTAGCTCTTGATCGCTTAAATCGTTAATTAAAATCTTTTATAATGGATAAATAGAAACTTACCAAGTATAAAGGGAGGGGAGCGTTTTGCAAAAAATCATCGCTAAACGAGTTTCAATGTTGGAACTATTTTATGACCTGATTTTTGTCTATGCAATTTCTAAAATCACCGCAATGATTCATCATCCCGTTGCAGGTGGTATTCCGCTATTTAATTATATTGAATTTGTTTTTGTTGTTATTATGGTAATGCAGATTTGGCTTTATCAGGCATTATATATTAATCGCTTCGGCAAAAGTCGCATCATTGATACAATTGGTTTGCTAATCAGTATGTATGCAATGACTTATCTTGCTAATAATATCAACACTGAATGGTCGGTCACATTTAGAACTTTTAATTCGGCAGTGGTACTAATAGTTGCTGGTTTAATTTGGCAGTACCTCTGTGGTTCGGGAAAACACCCGATGCGTGATCATGATGTCCGGGCCTTTGCAGTAACCTTAATATTAGAATTGATTGCTGTGTTAAGCGGCTTACTAATAGGTTATCACTATGGCATTTTCCTGTGTGTATTAGGTGGCTTGATTGGCTTTTTAATGCCATTAGCTGTGTATCAACAATTTGTTCCAAAGAACGTGAACTTTCCGCACTTAGTAGAACGACTCGGCTTAATTATTATCATTACTTTTGGTGAATCGTTAGTTAATATTACGCGCTATTTCAATGGTTCGATAATTCAGCTATTTCCTGCATTAATTTTTGTACTACTGGTGACAATGTTTGGTGCATATATTATTCAGGACGAACTACTTATTAATCACCACCAGCGTTCACGTGGGTTCGTCCTCATGTACTCTCACGTATTCATGATGATTTCCCTTCTCTCAATGACGGCAGGACTCGATTATCTTGCAGAATCGGGAGTATCACGGAGGTGTTGATCCTGGAGAACGGCATTAACGTGGGCAAAGGCTGCAACTCCAGATTCACCGGAAATAATTTTTGAATCAGTTCCAATGGGGGTTGATAGGGTGCGCATTCCAATTCGTGCAACGTTATCTGTCAGTGTTCCATAAAAGCTGGCAGTATCACGAATTACTGGAAATGAAATTAAACTTGGTGTCTGACAATTTAGCCCAGCCATAATCGTGCGAGGTGATCCAGGAACGGTGTGCAAGTTATTATCCGCTACCTGTGCGGATAGATAGTAACAGGCAACAGTTGCTGGTTCAACAATTGTAATTACTGGGCGTTTATCTTTTGGCAATAAACTATATAAGGCATCGATAATTCCAGATGATAATTGACCGACTCCTGCTTGTAAGAAGATATGTGTAGGATAATTGTCGGTGTCTATTTGTCTAAGAATTTCGGTGACGATAATAGAATATCCTGCAGAAATCGCTTGTGGAATTTCTGTATAGCCTTCCCAAGCCATATCTTGAATTAAAATCCCGTTTGGATCTTTGTCAGCAAGCTGTTTAGCAAGCTGAACAGTATCGTCGTAGTTTTTATCTGTTATTTCTACATTCACATTATTAAACGCAGCAATATGTTCTGCACGTATCTTGGTTGAACCTGCAGGCATCTTAACTATTGCGTGAGTGCCTAATTTTTCGGCCGCCCAAGCCACACCGCGCTCATGATTACCATCAGTAGCAGTATAAAAAGTGATTTGGTCAGCTACTTTTCTTATCAACGGTGTCATTAATTGAGAATATTTCAAATACTTTGTTGCTAATCCGGCTTGCTTAGTGCCATTGCGTATAAACCACCGGTAGCTTTAAAGGCTTTTAGGGCTTTGCTAAATCGTTGAGATTCATCTTTTACATAAAGGCTACCGATATTATTCTTTTTAGCATACTGCTTCAAATTAATTAATGGTGTTGGCTGATAAAATGGTACTGATTGATAAAAGTTTGCAACTTGTTTCACGATTTCAGCATCGTTAAAAGGATGATTGCCAATTTTAAATGGTGATTTAATAAGTTTGATTTCTGTCATAATTAGTTTCCTTCTTAATATTCAAGCTAACAAAGTCTGATGATCTATGTCAAATACGCTTACTTAGAAAGTAATGGCACTACTAACCTTATTTTTAGCGAGTACAATAGTTTAATATCATATTTGACTTAATGAGCGCTCAACGAAATATTAAAAAAACATTAGAAAAATCTTGACATTTTATAATCAATCATGTAAAGTATTTAGCAAATAAACGGTATGAATAACCACTGAGAATAGGAAATTAGCTTTTCTTTAACTAGTCAGCGAACCCAAATTAGTGAGAGTGGGAATAGTAAAGGATAGTGAAAGTAGCCTAGGAGTGGCTCAGGTGAGAGCAATCGTAGCCTTAGCCGGGTGCGCCCGTTATAGCGTCAACGTATCTAGTTTTTTTGCTATGTACGGGGTAAGGGAGTAGTAGTGATATTACTCTGAAGATAAGGTGGTAACACGCGTGATAGCGTCCTTGTAAGTAGTTAGCTTATGAGGACGTTTTTTTATACCAGTTTAATTAATTATTACTGAGAGGGATGTTTAAAATGAAAACAATTAAAGCGAGTATTAGACAGTCGATAATTATTGCATCATTGATTTTTGGAATGTTATTTGGAGCAGGAAATCTAATTTTCCCAGTTCACTTGGGTCAGCTAGCTGGTAGTCACTGGTTAATAGCGAGTAGTGGCTTTCTTATTTCTGGAGTATTGATTCCCTTGATGGCCTTGCTAGCAATTAGCATTACCAAATCAAACGGCATTTATGACCTTGCACTGCCGAACGGTCGGACTTATGCACTAATCTTTTTAATCCTCGTTCATGCAACTTTGGGACCATTATTTGCAACGCCCCGGACGGCAACCGTTCCTTATGAAATTGGGATTGCTCCTTATTTATCTAAGGCAGCTAATTCTTGGGGACTATTAATCTACTCAGCAATTTTCTTTAGTTTGGTTTATCTTTTTTCCAATCATGAGGGTAAAATTGCTACTTTAATCGGTAAAATCTTAAATCCCTTATTTCTAGGATTACTATTTCTGATTTTCTTACTAGCATTCAGTAATCCGTTAGGCGCTGGTAGTACTGCTAATATAACCGCGGCATATACAAATCATGCTTTTTCTAATGGCTTTTTACAAGGATATAATACTATGGATGGTTTAGCCGCATTAGCTTTTGGAATTACAATTATTACTGCAATTAAAGAATTAGGAATTAAAAAATTGCGACAAATATCGCTTGCAACGGCTAAAAGTGGTTTTTGGGGAATCAGTGGAGTTGCAATTATCTACTTAGCTTTAATTTGGTTAGGAGCGACTAGCTTACACCAATTTAAACCTGCATTAAATGGTGGGATTACGCTTGCCCAAATTTCTCATTATTACTTAGGAACAGCTGGAGATGCGATCTTAGCAACATTAGCTACTGTTACTTGCATGACTTCTGCAATGGGGCTCGTAATTGCCTTTTCGCAAGACTTCCATCGTCGATTCCCCAAAATTTCTTATCGAACATTTTTGCGATTTAACTGCGGGCTGTCATTCTTATTCGCTAATCTAGGTCTTAATCAAATCATTGCATGGTCAACGCCAATCCTAATGTTCCTTTATCCGTTAGCAATTACTTTAATTATTTTAGGCTTGCTTTCGCCACTATTTAAAAAGGATCCGTTAGTTTACCGAATTACAACTGGATTAACTCTGATTCCGGCATTCTTTGATATGTTAAATGCGTTACCTGCTAATTTGCATGAAAGTCAATTATTGCAAACGCTACTTGAATTTGCTCAACGGTTCTTCCCATTTTTCAGCTTAGGGTTTGGCTGGCTGAGTTTTGGAATTGTGGGATTAATTTTAGGACTTGCTAGTTATGTATTAAAAGAAAGGAAGAAAACAGCGTTAGCAAATGATTAATTGTTAATTTTAGGTCACTGACATAAGTTATATTACCTAAATAAAATACAAACAACGCAGTCCACAAATGGGCTTCAGTTTGGTAAATTGAACTTGAAAACAAAGCACGGAATAATGATAAATTATCATTATCCTGTGCTTTTTCTTGTATTATTTAATAATCTGTAGCAAGCTACACATATTGAGAGAGGGGATGCTCAAAAATGAAGTCAAAAAGACTACCTACACAAGATTATATTGGACCTCAAATCAAAACTCTGAGTATTTTGATTGAAAAAAAGATGAATGCTCAATTAGTTGCCAATGGAATTAACTTAACGGGGACCCAAATTTCAATTTTAGCCTTTTTATATGATCATCAAAAGACGGTAACCCAAAAAGAAATTGAATTAAAGTTCAAAATTAGTCACCCTACCGTGCGAGGAATAATTTGGCGATTGGTTGCATTGAATTTAGTTGAAACAACTACAAGCGATCAGGACAGACGTCAAATTCTTTTAATCTTGTCGACTCAAGGGCAAAAATTTATGAAAGAAAATCTGAAGATAATTCAGGATCCAGCTAAGAAGATGGAATCAAGATTACGAGATAATATTAGAGAGCCAGAGTACGAAATTTTTCAGCAGGTTTTGCATCAGATGATTAATAATTTGCAATAACCTGCCTTATTTTAGTTAAAAGTGTAGCTAGCTACGTTTCTAAGGAGGGAAATTTATGATTACAATTGATAAACCTAATAAGCAAAAAGTAAAAATGATAGCAGTATTAATCTTTGGAGCATTTATAATGATGCTTACCGAAACATTTTTCAACAATGCTTTACCAACAATTATTAATCAATACAGTGTTAGCCAGTCAATCGCGCAATGGGTCAGCACGGGCTACCAACTTGTGACAGGATTAATGATTCCTTTATCTGCATGGTTTTTTCACCGTTTTAATACTAAACATACTTTCATTAGCTTGTTACTGATTTTTTACTGGGTTCAATTTGTGGCTTCTTAGCAAGTAATTTCTGGCTATTATTATTTGGCCGATTAATTCAAGCGATCGCTGCCGGGGCAATGATTCCTTTAATTCAAAATGTAGTTCTCGTACTCTATCCTCAAGAAAAACGAGGCTTTATTATGGGAATAATTGGTTTGGTGATTGCATTTGGCCCAGCGCTAGGTCCAACGGTTGGTGGATGGATCATTGATAACCTAGGTTTAAAATGGTTATTTGGAATTTTAGTTCCCCTAATCATTATCTTACTAGCTATCAGTCTTTTTAATGCTAAAAATGTCCATAAGATTGACCGAACACAAAGAGTTGACTGGCTATCTGTAGTAGAATCTTGTCTTGGCTTTGGGGCGCTATTATATGGCTTCTCTGATATCGGTAATATGGGAACAATTAATTTTACAAATGGCTTTATCACAATAATGGGGTTTGTCGTATTAATATTTTCTGCTGGCGACAATTAAAGTTAGAAAAGCCATTAGTGAATTTAAGGGTTTTTAAAAATTATACTTTTAATTTAACAACTATTTTAAGTGCAATTAGTAATATCGCATTACTTAGTGTTAAGTTAGTCTTACCACTATATTTACAGCGAGTTCATGGCCTTTCCGCATTTCAGGCTGGACTGATGCTCTTACCTGGAGCAATTTTGGAAGGGATAACGAGTCCGATTGCTGGAAGACTATATGATAAATTCGGTATTAAGAAACTCTCATTAATTGGCTACGCTATTATTATTTTGGGGACTATGCCAATGATGTTTTTTACTCCAGAGACTAATTTGCTACTTGTTGCAGGGGCATATGCTTTCCGAATTATTGGAATTGCTACTGTAATGATGCCAACGTTCACAGAAGGACTTAATGCGTTACCAATTAACTTATACGTTCATGGAAATACTGCAGCATCGACTGTTCGCCAGATTGCCGGTTCACTTGGAACAGCAGTATTAATGATGATTATCGCCTTTGGTAGTAAGCATGTAGCAGGTAACAAAATGCTGCTGGCTGAGCAGCTTAACTATGGCTATCGATACGCATTTTTAGCTTCCTTTATTTTTGCTTTAATTGGTTTTGTTTTATCATTTTGGTTGAAATTAAAACAGCAGTAACTTCATAGTGAGAAAAACACCGAAAATCGGCTGGCAAGCTGATTTTCGGTGTTTTCTGTTGAGTTAATTCTCAGTCTCTAAACATTAATCATCCCAAACTTTCTTAGCAACGTTAAATGCAGACCAAGCATTCGGCCAACCAACGTAAAAGGCAAGTTGGGTAATTATTTCTGCAATTTCATCTTTAGTAATTCCATTTCCATATGGTAAGGAAGTTGCTCAAAGGCTCCCTTAGTAATTAATGCCGTAACGGTCAAGAAACTCCGATCACGAGGACTTAATTCTTTTTCTCGGGACCAAACTTGTCCGAATAATACATCATCGTTTAATTCAGCAAATTTTGGTGCAAAATCATCTAATTGATCGCGTCCAGCAGTTTGTTTCTTAGCCATGATAAAGACTCCTTTCAAAGTTCTTTTTAGTTATCTTTAATATAAACTAGAT